>Ga0310823_100305_pt1 | contig 45574 bp, 35 predicted proteins | sample P4_ome_3_FD_201316 | JGI IMG/M metagenome (GOLD analysis project Ga0310823, IMG submission 201316) | Sorghum-adapted microbial communities from Joint BioEnergy Institute, Emeryville, California, United States - P4_Day56_Rep3 | ecosystem: Engineered > Bioreactor > SSF (Solid state fermentation) >...
TCCTGAGCCAGGATCAAACTCTCCAACAAAATCCTGACAAACAAAAAACCCAAAGAAACCCAAAACAGGGCCCAAACAACTGGCTCAAAAGCTCACAAACACACTGTTGAGTTCTCAAACAACACGCTGAGTGCGCGCCGAACTCGTCACATATCGTGAGTCGTTCGGCGGGCTTTCCCCTCGGCGCACACCACTACTCCGATATTCGACATCGGGAGTGATGACAACCTCGGGGCGGACGCTCTACTCTACCCGGTCCGTTTCGCAGTGTCAACCTGCTCGTCCCGGGCGGCTTCGGCTGTCCGGCTATCAACCTTACCAGCCTCTGCCCGGCTCCCGCCACCGGGCTCTTGCCCGGTCTTGCGAGCCGCTTGATCGCGTCTGGTGAGTAGATTACACACCCCGCAACCCCCGTTTGAAGGGGGGGTACCTTTTGGCGAAACCGCAGGTCAGAGCCATGATCGCGGCTCGGTCCCCGGCTTAGGGCCGCGATCGGCGGGCGACGGCGGGACCTGTCCTGCTGATCACACTCGCCGTCCGGCGCGGCGGCTTGCCCCGGCGAGCGCTTCGACGCCCTTCGCAACAGGTACCGGAGCCAATCGGAGCCCCCGCCCCGCCGAACGGCCCGGGCTACAGCATCGGCAGCAGCGTCCGCAGTTCGTACGGCGTCACCTCGCGGCGGTAGTTGTCCCACTCTTGCCGCTTGTTCCGCAGGAAGAAGTCGTAGACGTGCTCGCCCAGGACCTCCGGCAGCAGCTCCGAGCGATCCATCTCGGCCAGCGCCTCGCCCAGGTTCTGCGGCAGTTGCTCGTACCCGGCCGCCCGCCGCTCTGCCTCGGTCAGCTGCCAGATGTCGTCCTCCGCGGGCGGCGGCAGCTCGTAGCCCTTCTCGATGCCGCGCAGGCCGGCGGCGATGATCACCGAGTACGCCAGGTACGGGTTGCAAGCCGAGTCCAGCGTGCGTACCTCGACGCGCCGCGACGACGCCTTGCCCGGCGAGTACATCGGCACGCGCACCAAGGCCGAGCGGTTCGCCCGCCCCCAGGACACCGTGGTGGGTGCTTCCCCGCCCGCGGTCAAGCGCTTGTAGGAGTTGACCCACTGGTTGGTCACCGCCGAGATCTCCCTGGCGTGGGTGAGCAACCCGGCCACGAACTTCTTGCCGATGTCGGACAGCTCGTCCGGGTCCTCCGGGTCGAAGAACGCGTTCCGGTCGCCCTCGAACAGGCTGATGTGCGTGTGCATGCCCGAACCCGGCTGGTCGGTGAACGGCTTCGGCATGAAGGTCGCCCGCACCCCCTGGCGCAGCGCGACCTCCTTGATGACGTAGCGGAACGTCATCACGTTGTCGGCCATCGTCAGCGCATCGGCGTAGCGCAGGTCGATCTCCTGCTGCCCGGGTGCGACCTCGTGGTGGCTGAACTCCACCGAGATGCCCATGGCCTCCAGCGTCTCGATCGCGTGCCGCCGGAAGTGGGTGGCCGTGGCGTGCGACGCCTGGTCGAAGTAGCCGCCGTTGTCCGCGGGCCGGGGCGGGGTGCCGTCCTCCGGCAGGTCCTCCAGCAGGAAGAACTCGATCTCGGGGTGGACGTAGCAGGTGAAGCCCGCTTCGCTCGCCTTGGCCAGCTGCCTGCGCAGCACGTGCCGCGGATCGGCCCACGACGGTGACCCGTCCGGCATCGCGATGTCGCAGAACATGCGCGCGGAGTACGCACCGCCCTCCGGCGTCTCCCACGGCAGCACCACGAACGTGGACGGATCCGGCTTGGCCACCATGTCCGACTCGTACACCCGGGCGAAACCCTCGATGGCGGACCCGTCGAAGCCGATGCCTTCGCTGAACGCGCCCTCCAGCTCGGCCGGGGCCACCGCGACGGACTTGAGGAAACCGAGCACGTCGGTGAACCACAACCGAACGAACCGAATGTCGCGCTCTTCGAGCGTACGCAGCACGAACTCTTGCTGGCGATCCATGGCGCGAGCGTAGCCCGGCTTCGCGCGCCGCGACAGCACACGTGCTCCGGCGTGCCCAGTGTTTACCCGTCGTTATCCGTTCTTGCAGCGCAGGCCCTGCGGCGGGAGCTCGCCTTCGATGAGGTACGCCACACCGGCGTCGTCCACGCACCGCACCCCTTGCCCGAACACCGTGTGCTGCCTGCCCTCGAACGTCAGCAGCCTGCCGCCGAGCGCCTTGGCCAGTTGCACCCCGGCCTGGTACGGCGTCGCCGGATCCCCGGTCGTCGAGATGACCAGGACCGGCGGCAAGCCCTCCACGTCCGGCAGGTGGGGCTTGGCCGTGGGTTCGACCGGCCAGAACGCGCACACGTCCCGGTAAGTCACGGAAGGCCGGCCCGGGTCGAGGAACGGCGCGACCTTGAGGTATCGCCGTTCGGCCTCGGCCCGCTTCGCCCTGTCGGTCTCCCTGCGGTCGTCGACACAACGCACCGCCACCAGCACGTCCTGCGTGTTGGCGTACGTCCCGTCGTCCTCGCGGTCCAAGTACTCGTCGGCGAGCGCGATCAGTTGCTCACCCCGGTTGCGCTTCAGCTCGTTGAGCGCGGCGTTGAGGTCTTCCCACCTCGACTCGGTGTAGAGCGCGTAGATGGTGCCCGTGGTCGCGTCCTCGAAGGAGAGCTTCCGGCCGTCCGCCAGGTCGATCTTGTGATCGATCAGCGGGCGCACCAGCTTCTGGTAGGCGCGCACCGCGTGGGGTGCCGACCGCCCGAGCGCACAGTCCGGCCGCTCGACACACCACCGGGCGAACTCGGTGAACGCTCTGCCGAAGCCGGCGCCCTGCTTGACCAGCGAATCCACCACGTCCTGCGTGGGATCCAGCGCGCCATCCAACACCATCGCCCGGACCTTGTCCGGGAACTGCTCGGCGTAGGTGTAGCCGATCCGGGTGCCGTACGAGTAGCCCAGGTACGTCAGCTTCGCGTCGCCCAGAGCCGAGCGCATGACGTCCATGTCCCGCGCGACGTCCTTGCTGCCCAGCGTCTGCAGGAATTGCTTCCCGTACTTCGTGCGCTGCGCGCACTTGCGCGCGAAAGCCCGTGCTTGCCGCTCGGCCGCTGCAGCCGCCGCCTTGGTCCCGGCGACCTCGACGTCGTCCGCTCGGTCGGCGTCCCGCTCGGCGGGGGTGTAGCACTTCACCTGCGGACGGCTGGCTCCGACGCCGCGGGGATCGAACCCGACGATGTCGAACCGGGCGGCGAGTTCCTTCATGGCGGGAGACAGGGTCAGCGCGGCGGCCGCCTCCACCCCGGAGGCGCCGGGGCCGCCCGGGTTGACGAGCAACGAACCGATGCGCTTGCCCGGACCCCGTGCGGGTTGGCGCAGCAGAGCGACGTCGACCGTGGGCCCGTCGGGCTCGTCGTAGTCCAGCGGAACCTTCAGCCGCGTGCACTGCAGCCCGTTGGCCACGCGCAGCACCCGTTCGCCGAGGTCCGTCGAGGCGTAACCGTCACACGGTCCCCACCGGACCTGCTGCCCGTAGAAGCCGCGCAGCTCGGCCGGTCCGTCCGCCAGCGGCTTCGGCGTCACCGGAGCCGGCGTCGGCCGCTGCCCCTGCTCGTCGCCGGTACAGGCCGCCAGGCTCGGCACGGACACCAGCGCAGCGATCAAGACGATCGCGCGAATTCGTGGTCGCACGGGTAGATCGTGCCACCAAACGGTCCGCGAACCCCGCACGGTGGGGAACCCGGTGGAAGAATGCGTCGTTGGAGCTCGCAGGGCGGCAACCCCGTCGCGGGTCTCCGCTGAGACGTCGGACAGCGAACGAAGTACGGAGAGGTCGATGGCGCTCGCGCGAACACCGGTGACGAAGCGGATCGGGCAGGTGTTGCGCCGGTTGATCGAGCGGCCGGCCAGCGTCTCGCTGGCCAAGTACGAGAAGCTGCTGCCGCAGATCGAGCAGCGCGAGGACGAGGTGCGCGCGCTGAGCGACGACGAGCTGACCGCCAGGGCGGGCAAGCTGCGTGACGGGGAGCCCTCCGATTCGTTCAGCAACGAGCAGCTGATCGAGATCTGCGCACTCGGCAGGGAGGCGGGCAGGCGCGCGCTCGGCGAACGCGCTTTCGACGTGCAGTTGCTCGGGGTCATGGGCCTGCTGACCGGCCACGTGGTGGAGATGGCCACCGGTGAGGGCAAGACGCTGGTGGGCGCCTTGGCCGCCAGCGGCTATGCGCTGCGGGGCAAGCGGGTACACGTCATTTCCGTCAACGACTACTTGGCCCGTCGTGACGCCGAATGGATGCGGCCGGTGTTCGAGCTGCTCGGCGTGACGGTCGGCTGGGTGGAACCGTCGCGCACTCACGAAGAGCGGCGCAATGCCTACCACTGCGACGTCACCTACGGCGCGGTCTCCGAGATCGGGTTCGACGTGCTGCGCGACCGCTTGGTGACCGACGTCGAGCAGCGGGTGATGGCCAAAGCGGACGTGGCCATCGTCGACGAGGCGGACTCGGTGCTGGTGGACGAGGCACGCGTGCCGCTGGTGATGGCCGGCTCGGTGGACGCCAACGACGCCGACGAGGAAGTGGCCAAGATCGTCCGCCGTCTCCGGCCCGGCCTGCACTACGAGACCGACCCGGACGGCCGCAACGCATGGCTCACCCCGGCCGGTGCGTCCGTGGTGGAGAAGGCGCTCGGCGGCATCAACCTCTACGACGAGGAAGGTTCCGAGCGGCTGGCCGCGGTGAACGTGGCGCTGCACGCGCACGCGCTGCTGACCAGGGACGTCGACTACATCGTCCGGGACGGCAAGGTGCAGCTGATCAACGCGTCCCGCGGGCGGGTCGCCGAGCTGCAGCGCTGGCCGGACGGATTGCAGGCCGCGGTCGAGGTGAAGGAGCAGCTGCCGCCGTCCGACCGCGGGGAGGTGCTGGATTCCATCACCGTGCAGGCGCTGGTCGGCAGCTATCCCACGGTGGCCGGCATGACGGGGACCGCGGTGGCGGTCGCCGAGACGTTGCGCGAGTTCTACCGGCTGGAGGTCGCGGTCATCCCGCCGAACGCCCCGGTCGTCCGGGTCGACGAGGACGACCGGATCTTCGATTCCCCGTCGAGCAAGCTGCGCGCGATCGTCGCCGAGATCAAGCGGGTGCACGCCGAGGGCAGGCCCATCCTGGTCGGTACGCAGGACGTGGCCGAGTCCGAGGAGCTGGCGGAGAAGCTGCGCAAGGCGGGGCTGGAGTGCACCGTGCTCAACGCGCGCAACGACGCCGAGGAAGCCGAGATCATCGCCGAGGCAGGCAAGAAGGGCGCGATCACCGTCTCGACCCAGATGGCCGGCCGGGGCACCGACATCAAGCTGGGCGGCAGCAACGGCACGCCGGAGGAGCGCGCGGAAGTGGTCGAGCTCGGCGGGCTGTACGTCATCGGTACCGCGCGGTATCCGTCGTCCCGGCTGGACGACCAGCTGCGCGGGCGGGCCGGGCGGCAGGGCGACCCGGGCGGTTCGATCTTCTTCGCCAGCCTCAACGACGACCTGGTCGTCTCCGGCGCCCCGGACGTGCCGGACGGCCTGGTGCCGGACGACGACGGCGAGATCAGCCACCCGGCAGCCAAGCGCCACATCGATCACGCGCAGCGGGTGATGGAGGGCGCCAACCTGGAGATCCACCGCAACACCTGGCGCTACACCCGGCTCATCGAACGGCAACGCAGCGACCTGCTGGAGTTCCGCGAGAAGGTGCTCACCACCGACGTCGCCGCGGAGTACCTGCAGTCGGAGGAGTCCGAGGCAAGCAAGCACTACGACGACGTCGTCGAGAAGCTGGGCGAGGACAAGGCCCGGCGCATGGCGCGCGAGGTGCTGCTGTTCCACCTCGACCAGCTGTGGTCGGACCACCTGGCGTTCCTGGCCGACGTGCGTGAGTCGATCCACCTGCGCGCGCTGGGCAAGGAGACGCCGATCGACGAGTTCCACCGGGCCGCCATCCCCGAGTACCACAAGATCATCCCGACCGCGAAGGAACGCCTGGCGGAGACGTTCCGGGACGCCGAGGTGGTGGACGGCGAGCTGGACGTCGCCGCCGTCGGCGTCCGCCGCCCGACGTCGACGTGGACGTACCTGGTGCACGACAACCCGTTCGACTCCGACGCCGAGCAGGCGTTGAAGAAGGTGCGCGGACTGCTTCGCAAGAAGCGTTGGTGAGCCGAGCCGGCGTGCGACACCACGCCGTCCGGTGCACCCGCTGGTGAGGCACAGCACGAAACAGGTATCTGCACGTCGCACCCCAGGTGCGAAAGAATGGCGACGTGCCTGCACTGCGGATCGCTCTTGCTCAGCTCAATCCCACCGTCGGCGACCTGGCCGGCAACGCCGATCTGATCGTCGACGCCACCCGGGAAGCGGCGGCCGCGGGCGCGCATGTCGTCGTCTGCTCGGAGATGGTGCTGACCGGCTACCCGGTGGAAGATCTCGCACTCCGGCAGACGTTCACCTCAGCTTCCCGCGACGCGCTGCCCGACCTGGCTGCTCGGCTCGCCGCGGAGGGCTGCGGCGACGTCCTCACCGTCGTCGGATATCTGGACGACGAGGGCGGGCCACGCAACGCGGTAGCGGCGCTGTGGCGTGGTGAGGTGGTCGCCAGGCAGTTCAAGCACCACCTGCCGAACTACGGTGTCTTCGACGAACACCGCTGGTTCAAGCCGGGCGACGAGCTGACCGTCCTGCGGTTCCACGGTGTCGACATCGGCATGGTGATCTGCGAAGACCTGTGGCAGGACGGCGGCCCGATCGCCGCGCTCGGCGCTGCCGGGGTGGACCTGGTCGTCGTGCCCAACGCCTCGCCCTACGAGCGGAAGAAGGACGACGTGCGGCTGGAGCTGGCCGCGCGGCGGGCGGCGGAGGCGGGCGCGCCCCTGGTCTACTGCAACCAGGTGGGCGGCCAGGACGATCTGGTGTTCGACGGCGGCTCGTTCGTCGTGGACCCGTCCGGCGACGTGGTGGCCAGTGCCGAGCAGTTCGTCAGCAAGGTCGTGGTGGCCGACCTCGACCTCGCCACCGGATCCGGGCACCGCAGCGGAACGTTCGCCGGGCTGCGGGTGGAACGCAAGGTGCTGGTGCCCGATCCGCTCCCGCCGTACCGGAAGCTGGCCAATCCGCAGGCACCGCCGCTGTCGGACGAGGCCGAGGTGTGGTCGGCGCTGGTCCTCGGCCTGCGCGACTACGTGCGCAAGAACGGCTTCTCCTCGGTCATCTTCGGATTCTCCGGCGGCATCGACTCCGCCGTGTGCGCCGCACTGGCCGTCGACGCGCTGGGGCCGGACAACGTGCACGGTGTGGCCATGCCGTCGAAGTACTCGTCGGCGCACTCCCTGGCCGACGCCGAGGAGCTGGCCAAGCGGCTGGGCTGCGGGTTCCGGGTCCAGCCGATCAACGACATGGTGGCCACCTACGTGGAGACCCTCGGCCTGCACGGGCTGGCCGAGGAGAACGTGCAGGCTCGGGTCCGCGGCGTGCTGTTGATGGCGCTGTCGAACGCCGAAGGCCACCTCGTGCTGGCCACCGGCAACAAGACGGAGATCGCCGTCGGCTACTCGACCATGTACGGCGACGCGGTCGGCGCTTTCGCGCCGATCAAGGACGTCTTCAAGACGCACGTCTGGCAGCTGGCCCGCTGGCGCAACGCCGAAGCGGAACGGCGCGGCGAGACACCGCCGATCCCGGAGAACTCCATCACCAAACCGCCGTCGGCCGAGTTGCGGCCCGGTCAGCTGGACACCGATTCGCTCCCCGACTACCCGCTGCTGGACGACATCCTGGACGACTACGTGGAAGGCGACCGCGGCTACGCCGACTTGGTCGCGGCCGGGTTCGACCCCGCCGTCATCGACCGCGTGGTGCGCATGGTCGACATCGCCGAGTACAAGCGCCGCCAGTACCCGCCCGGCACCAAGATCACCTTCAAGGCGTTCGGCCGGGACCGCAGGCTGCCGATCACCAACCGCTGGCGCGAGCACCACTAGCCGGGCTCGGACCGGCGGCGAGCATCACGAGCCCGGATGCACGCCACAGCGGGCACCGCGTCACCGGCGCGAGTTCCCGCCGCGGCGGATTCACGCCGGAGCCGGCACCAGCAGCCGCCGGGCGATTGGAGCACGCGCCCGGGCCGCGCACACCAGCCGCAGCGGCCCGGGCGGCGGGTCTGTCAGTGGAACTCGTGCTCGGGACCGGGGAAGTTCCCGCTCCGCACGTCCTCGGCGAATGCCTTCGCCGCTTCGGTCAGCACGCCCGCCACGTCGGCGTACCTCTTGACGAACCGTGGCACCCTGCCGCGCCGGAGACCGGCCATGTCCTGCCACACCAGCACCTGCGCGTCGCAGTGCGCACCCGCGCCGATGCCGATGGTGGGGATCGTCAGCTCGTGGGTGATCTTCTTGGCCACCTCGGCGGTGACCATCTCCATCACCACGGCGAACGCGCCTGCTTCCTCCAGCGCCTTGGCGTCGGCGAGCAGCTCCTCACCGGCCTTGTCCCGGCCCTGCACCCGGTAACCGCCCAGCGCGTGTTCCGACTGCGGCGTGAAACCGATGTGCGCCATGACCGGGATGCCTGCCGTGACCAGCGCCTTCACCTGTGGGGCGATCGCCCGGCCACCCTCCAGCTTCACCGCGTGCGCCAGGCCTTCCTTCATGAAGCGCACGCCGGTGGCCACGGCCTGCTGCGGGCTCTGCTCGTAGGAGCCGAACGGGAAGTCGGCCACCACCAGCGCGCGCTTGACGGCTCCGCTGACCGCGCGTACCAGCGGGATCAGCTCGTCCACCGTGACCGGGAGCGAAGTGGCGTGCCCGTAGACGTTGTTGGCTGCCGAGTCGCCGACCAGGAGTACCGGAATGCCGGCCTCGTCGAAGATCTGGGCGGTGTACATGTCGTACGCGGTCAGCATCGGCCACGGTTCACCGCGCTCCTTGAACTCGCGCAGGTGGTGGATGCGGATCCGTTTCGGCAGCGTGCTGGTGCCGGTGGACGAAGATCCGGTGCCGTACGGCGCGGGCTCCTCGGCCCGGTTCGGCACCGCGGCAGTTGTCGAGGTGTTCGCGGGCATGACATCCGTCCTTCCTCGAGGCCCTTGTCGGGTCCCCGGGTCGTGACCGAAATGCGCCGACGCCGCTTCACCGCCTGGCCGCCACCGGAGTGGTCGGCCGGCGTCCGCCGCGTCGTCGCGGGGTTGTTGCCCGTTCAGCCTGGCACCGCTGCGGCCCCCGCGCACCCACCATGGGACCAGAGTCACATCCGGAATCGATCACCCGCGCAGCGCGCGGTTCAGCGCGTCGTGCGCTTCCAGCAGCGACGGCCCGTACCAGGTGAGGTGACGGCCACTGACCAGCGCGTACGGCACACCGGGGAAGGCATCGGGTCCGTCCTCGTGGGTGAACTTCCACGGTTCGTCCGGCAGCACCAGCAGGCTCGCCTCGCCCGCCTGGAACCGCCCGCGCAGCTCCTCCAGCTTCGGTCGGGGGTAACGCTCGCGGTGGTCCGCGTAGGCGTGTGCGAAGCCGAGCCTGCGCAGCACGTCACCGCCGAAGGTGTCCCGGCCGAGCACCACCCACGGTTTCCGCCACACCGGCACGATCACCGTCCGCTCCACCGGCGGCACCTCGGCCCACAGCTCCTCGGCCTGTACCAGCCAGTCGGGCTCGGCCAGCCCGAACGCCTGGGTGAGCAACCTGCGCAGCGATCCGAGTGCCGCGGGCACCGTCGCCGGTGCCTCCATCACCCACACCGGGATGCCGTCCGCCCGCAAGCGGCCGACGTCCTCCGGCCGGTTCTCCTCCGAGTTGGCCAGCACCAGGTCGGGCCGGATCGCGCGGACGCGCTCGACGTCGGGGTACTTCGAGCCGCCCACCCGCTCCACCGGCAGATCGGCGGGGTGCGTGCAGTAGTCCGTCACCCCGACCAGCAGTCCCGGCCTGCTGGCTTCCAGCGCCTCGGTCAGGCACGGCACCAGGGAGACCACCCGCTCCGGCGTCTTGCGCAACCGGACTTCCTCACCCAGATCGTCGATCATCGGCGTCAAGCCCTTTCGAAACTCACCGTGCGCCGGTCGACGTCGACATCGACCAACCGGACAGCCACGCGCTGCCCTTCCGTCATCCCGGTCGCCGGGCACTTCGCCAGCACCGGCGGATCGTCCAGCAGGATCTCCGCCTTGCCTTTGCGCGGCTCGTGGTCGCCGCCCGGTTCCGCACCCCGGGCCTTGTCGTCGTCCGACCCGTGGTTGCCGTCGACCCGCAGCACCACCGCCTCGAACGTCTCCCCCACGCGCGGCGCGAGCAGCCAGACCTCGGCCAGGTCGATGCAGGCTCGTTCCACCCGCCCGGCCAGCGTGTCCGAGGCCGACATCACCTCGGGCAGCCTGGGCAGCGCGGCCTTGACCCACTCCGGCACCTCCCGCCCGGCGTTCACCGCCAGGCAGATCTCCGTGCCGTATCGGTCGACCAGGCGCCGGATCGGGGCTGTGACGTGCGCGTACGGTCCGCCGATGCCGGCGTGGCCGTCTTCGGCAGGGGGCGTGCCGTCGAACGCGGTGTAGCCGGCACCGCGCAGCAGCCGGGTGGTGTCGGAGAACAGGGCGAGCGATTCCGGCCGGTCCGGGTCCAGGCTGGCCAGCACCTTCGCCGTGTCCGCGCCGTCCGGCCACGGAACTCCCAGCGCCTGGGCGGAACGCTGCAACCAGCGCACCGCCTCCGGCTCGGCGTCCGGCAGAGTGCGCAGGATGCCGGCCCCGGCCTCGAGCATGATCTGCGCCGCGCACATGCCGGTCATCAGCGAGATCTCCGCGTTCCACGCGTCGACGTCCCCGCGTGGGCGCAGCGTGATCGACCAGCTGCCGTTGCCGTCCGGGACGACCTCCTGCTCCGGCAGCTGCAGCTCGATCGCTCCGCGCTGCACGGCCAGTTCGCGGCGCAGCGGCCCGAGCTCGGCGAGCGCGCGCACAGGTTCAGGAGCCGAGTCGGTGGCGAAGGCGCGTTCCACCGTTTCGTAGTCGTACTGCGCGGTGGACCGGACCAGAGCGCGGCGTACGTCGACGTCGACCGGCTGACCGTGGGCGTCGGTGTCGATCGTCCACAGCACGGCCCGCCGGACTTCGCCGGGCAACAGGCTGGCCGCCGACTCGGACAACGATGGCGGGTGCAGGGGCACCGAACCGTCCGGCAGGTAGACCGTCTGCCCGCGGGTGCCTGCCTCCTGGTCGAGCGCGCCTTCCGGCCGGACGAACGCCGCCAGGTCGGCGATCGCGTAGTGCACGCGGAATCCGCTCCGCCGCCGCTGCACGGCGAGCGCTTGATCGAGGTCCTTGGCGCCGGGCGGGTCGATGGTCACCAGCGGCAGATCCGTGGCGTCGGCGAGCGGCTCCGGCCCGGGCCGGTGGGCGGCTCGGGCGGCCTCCTCGGCCTCGGTCAGCGCCGCGGCGGAGAACCGTGCGGGCAGGTCGAACTCCTCGCGGATGGCCGAGAAGTCCGTACCAGCCACTAGTCGCCGTCCCACTCCCGATCGGCCCGGTCGGCTTCCTCGGTGCGCCTGCGGGCGATCTCCAGCGCCCGGCGCGCCGTCTCCTCGTCCGGGTACGGCCCGAGCAGGTCGATCGACCGGGACCGCTTGAGGTGCTCGACCTGACCGGTGCGGGTGTTGTAGTACCAGCCGCGGTCGGGATCAGGGTCGTCGTTGGTCATGGCGCGCTCCTCGTCCGGGCCCTTTGCCGACCACCTTAGCCATCGTCGCGGCATGACGCTGGTCCTCGCGGCGACGATCACCGGTCCGGCCGGTACGGCCGCTCGGTCGGCTCACCGGTCGGTCCGAACTCGAACGGTATGCCTCCGGGTGGAGTCTGGGGTGCGGGCACCACCAGCCCGTTCACGCCGCCGGGCGGAGTGTTCGGCGCAAAGCCACCCGGCGGGGTGTGCGGAGCGAATCCGCCCGGTGGGGTGTTAGGGGCTGCGACACCCGGTGGGGCCGCCGGGACGCCGCCGGGTGGCGTCCCCGGACCGCCGGGCACCCCGTTCGGCCCGGTGGACGCGGCGCTGTCCTCCGCAGGCCGTCCGGACCGCGCCGATGCCCCCGACGGCGGATTGCCGCGCGACGGGGCCGCCTGATCGTGCTGGGCGGGGCCCCGCTTCGGCTGGTCCTGACCGGCGGGCGCGAACGACAGCGGTGGTTCGTGGTGGGCCTTGTTCGGGACCGGCTCCCACACCGGCTCGGGGCCGACGTTCATCGCGGCAGGCCCGGCCTCGGCGGCCGGGTGCGCGCGGCGCGACTGGATCGGGTCCAGACAGGTGACCAGCACCCAGGTCTGTTCCGGGTTCTCCACCTTGCGACCGTTGCGCTCCCGGTAGACCAGGTCGCCGTTGCTGTCCATCTCCACCAGGTATCCGGCCTCGGCGAGCTGTTCCTCGTCCAGGTTGACCAGCAGCTCCTCCCGGGACGGCAACACCCGGTAGCGGGGCCAGTCGAGGTGCTGGTGCATGTGCTGGAACTGCGCCAGCACGGCGGCGGCCTGGTGCTGCCAGGGCAGCGGCATCTGCTCGGCCAGGGCACGCGGAAGGACGATGTAGTCCTCGGTCACGCCGGGCCCGCCCAAGCTGAGCTGATCGGCCAGCGGGGTGCTCGACGCGGGCGGGCCGGACGGCCGCGGCAGCGGGGCAATGGCGTACGAGCTGCGCGGATCGAACGGCTGCGACTGTGGCTTGCCGCGGCGGGCCTTGCCGCGCTTGCCGAAGAGTTTCGCCATGGTCAGCCGCCTCGTCGTCGTGTCGGTGCGCTTTGCTCTTGCTGTCGTTATACCCCGGGCCGCACCGCGACAGGCAGCAACTCGGGCTCGTTGAAGTCGATTTTCCTGGTGTGCACCGGGACACCGCTCTGCTGTGCCTCGACGATCCGCCCGTTGCCCAGGTACATCGCCACGTGGTGAATGGTGGCGGGGTTCGACTTGTCGTAGGCCCAGAACACCAGGTCGCCCGGTTTGGCTCGCTCGATCGGGAGCATCGCGCCCGCCTTGTACTGATCACGGGACACACGCGGCAGGGTGATGCCGGCCGCCTCGTAGGCGCGCAGCATCAGCCCGGAGCAGTCGTAGGCGTTCGGTCCGGTGGCACCCCACACGTACGGCTTGCCGCGCTGGGAGAGCGCGAACTCGATCGCCTTGGCCGCCCTCGGGTTGGGCGGCAGCAGGTTGCCGGTGCCGCGGCCGCACCCGCTGGCGTCAGAGACCTTGCCGAGGTTTTCCACCAGGTAGACGGCCATCGCCTCCCACCGGTGGTAGCGATCCGGGAAGGCCGACCGTTCGACCGCCTGGGCGGCGTCGCCGGGGCGCATGCTCTCCCAGTTCGGCACGCCCTGGAGCACGTTGTAGAACTTGTTGATCGCGTACTCGGGGTCGGTGACCTGCGCGGGCGTGCCCCAGCCCATCGACGGCCGCATCTGGAAGATGCCGAGCGAGTCCCGGTCGCCGTAGTTCAGGTTGCGCAGGCCCGACTCGGTCATCCCGGCCTGGATGGCGATCTGCCATGCGCGCGGGCTGAGATCGCGCTCCTTGCCGATGGCGATGATCTGCTGCACCGTGCGCAGCTGCTCGTCGTCCAGCTTGCTCGCGGCCGCCGCCCCGGCCTGCCGGTCGCCGGGATTGGTCGGGCCGATCATCGCGTCGCAGCTGGCCGGAGCAATGCCCTGGGCGGCGGCCCGCTCGCTCTGCGACACCACGTCGACGACCATCACCACGCTGGTGATCAGTGCGAACAAGACGGCGAGGCAGCCACCCATCAGGACGCCGGCGCGCACGTCTCATTCCCCCTCGGTGTACTCGTTGACGCGCCAGCCGTCCGGCCTCTTGATCACCGTGATCAGCAGCGTCGGGCCGTCGGTGGGCACGCGAACCTGAACCGAGCTGCGGGTGCTGTGCACCGGGCGCACCGTGCCGGTGACCTTGGTCGCGGGGATGTTGCGCAGGTCGACGGTGCGCAGTTGCGGCAGGTACTCCTCGGTGGTGAGCGGTCGCAGCCGCGCCAGCCACTTCGCCTTGGTGGTACCGCGGGGGTGTTCGACCCATGCCTCTGCCCACTTGCGGGCCGCCAGCAACGCCTCCGAGGCGGGCGGCGCCGACTTCGGGGTCAACGGCGACGCCGTGAGCCTGGTCTCGGTCACCTTGGGGGTCGTGGTCGTGGTGGTCTGTTCGACCGTTCCCGCGGTGTTCCTGGGCTCCTGCTGGCCGGCCTTGCCCGGCAGCACCTTGGGCAGCAGAAAGCCTGCCGACGCGATCAACGCCACCAGCACGACCACCGTGGCGATCAGGTGCTTCGGCGACCGCAGCGGTGCGCCCCAGATGCGCCGGTAGACCGCGGCCCGGCCCCTGTTGGTGCGGATCGGCATCTCCTCACCTCACCACCGCATCCGTGTCACGAACGGCCTGCCGGACCTCCAGGCCGCGGGAAGGCCGGTACAGCACGTAGACGGGTTTGCCGTTGACCAGTTCGGGATCCACCCGGCGCGGTTCCGGCCGATCCGGCGGGCTCATCGCCGCGGCGGCGCTCACGTACGGCTGCGCCTGCCTGCGCGGCGGCTCCACCTGGGGGGCCTGCGCCTCCGGCTGGTAGCCGTTCGCCGAGGACGCCCCGAGGATCCGCGAAGGCACGACCACTTGCTCCGCGTCGAGATAGCCCCGGCTGACCGGCTGGCTCGGGATCCGGGGCTCCCACACCGTGGTCACGTCCGGCCGCCGCGGCGCCTGCGGCAAGGCGGCGCGGACCTGCTGGGCGCTGCCCCCGGTGGGCGGCCCGGTGAAGGCCATCCTGGCGGCGTCCGGGGTTCCCGCAGCGGGCAGGGCCTTCCGGCCGTCCAGGCGCTGCGCCGTCGCGGTGATCATCTGGCCACCGCCTTCCGGCCGCAGTCGGCGCCCGGACGCGGTCGCGGTGCCCAGCGCTCCCGGCGCCTCGACCGAGGTGTCGTCCATCGCACGCACGTTCTGCCAGAACTCGTCCTGTGGCGACGGCCCGTCCGGCTTGCGACGGAACCGCGACAGGAGGCCGGGCGATGCGGGCAGCGCGGAGCCCACGGCCCGCGTGGTGACGTCCACCATCTGCCACAGGCGGCGCACCGGGCGGCCGACGACGAACATCAGGATGGTGACGATGCCCGCGATGGCCACCTGGGTCAACATCGACAGCGTTCCCGAGGCCGCGAAGATGGCGTTGAGCAGCAGCGCGTGGATACCGGCCAGCACGGACAGCACGACGAGGTTGAACGCGACCGTGCCGACCACCTTGCCGACTTTGCGCAACGTGTCGTGGTGCAGGATGGCGATCAGGCCGAGCAGCGGCGCGGTCAGCGTGAGCAACCGGATCAGCACCTGCGCCAGCAGCACCGCGGCCTTCGCCAGCAGCTGGAACAGCGAGTACGCCATGCTCTGCAGCAGCGCGATGAAGCCCGCCCCGGTTCGCGAGCCGTCCTCGCCGGTGAAGTAGCCCGCCGCCGGTCCCAGGTCGTTGGCCACCCGCTTGAACTCGGCGTTCTTCTGCCGGATGACCGCCTCGTCGCCGTCGTCGCCACGCGCCATCTCACGCCAGGTGAACGCCTGGGCGTCCAGCAGGGCCCTGCCGTGCTTGCGCGCTTCCCGGGAATCCACCTTGCCGAACTCGCCACGCAGCCAGTTCTTGTAGACGATCTCCCGGTGCAGGTTGGTCGGCAGCACGTGCCGCACCACACGCTCCTCGGACTCGTCGACGAAGCCGGCCTGGATGCCGGTGGTGGTGCGCACGATGGCCCGGTCCACGTCGTCGATGTACGACAACAGTGCGAACGACGACGACGCCAGCCACACTGCCCCGATGGCGAACAGCGCCTTCTTGCTCACCGTGGCCAGATCGCCGTTCCAGATGTGCCGGAACAGCCAGATCGCCAGCAGCAGCGCGGCCAGCCCGAAGAACTGGACGTAGATGTTGTTGTAGACCGCCTCGGTGCCCTTTTCGATCGCCTTGTAGATGGGATCGAACAGGCCACCTTCCATCACCGTGTAGTGCAGGCCGTTCGTCGCGCCGACGATGACCTTGGCGACGTTGAACAGCTGATTGCCCGCCCAGGTGTCCAGCGTGGTGTTGGCGTCGGTGACGCCGGACAGCGGCCCGCAATCGGTCTGGTAGACGTGCCACACCATGCCGGCGTAGCCGTAATCGCGGTAGGCGCTGCCCTTCTCCCCTCGCGCTTCGGCCGAGTCCAAGGCGCCGACCATGCCGGTGCCGGGACGCTCCGGGTTGGGCGGCTCACCACACTGCTGCGCCATCGCCGGCGTCGCGCCCAGCACGACGTTGAACGCCAGGATGGCGATCACCACCACCAGCGCACGCGAGCGGGGTGTGCCGGTCCTGGCGGCGCGGCGCGCCGCCCGGACTGCGGCAACGGCGGCGACCAGCGCCACCGTGACCAGCAGCCCGGTCATGCGGCATCCCTGCCGGGCCCGCCGGACTCGGTCCGGCCGACCTTCGCGTGAGCCTGCTCCGGACGTGCTTCGCCTTGGCCTGCGCGGACCGCACCGTTCTCCGCCACGGCCTCGACCTGGATGGCGTCCTCGGACAGACCCAGCTCGCGCTCCGCCGCGCGCTCGAAGTCCTCGTCCGCCACCGGCGGCGCAGGCTGCTGCGCCGCCGCCTGCGTGCCCTGCTCGGCGGGCGGCTGGTCCTCGCGCACGGGCGCAGCCGCCCTGGGCATGGCACCCGGGGTGGTGTCGAGCGCCGCGCGCAGGTGATCAAGATGCGGACCGGAGAAGTCGACCCGGATGCGCTCGATGCCACCCGCGCCGTCGTTGAAGATGAACTGCCGCGGCTCCCGGTCGCGTTCGGTGGACCGGGCAGCGCCCGGCCTGCGGCCGAGTGCCGCGATCACTTGCTCGTACCCGACGCCCACCGGCACCTTGAGCAGGCGCAACGCGTCCGCCTGGACTTCCTCGTCGTCCAGCCTGCCGACGAACACCGAGTCGAGGAGCGAGACGAAGCCCTGGATGCGCAGGAAGTCCGCTGGCACCTGTGAGCTGAGCAGCACTCGCACATTCCACTTACGGGAGTCACGGGCGAAACGGTTCATCAGGACCCGTCCGGTCGGCACCTCGGACAGGAAGAACGCCTCGTCGATCCAGACGCCCTTGCGCTCCTCCTTCGGCCGCTCGTACACCGACCGCTGGGTGAGCCAGGCCGCCAGATTGAGCATCTCCACACCGAGGGCTTCGGCGTCGGTCCAGTGCTCCCGGCCGACGCCGTCCTTCGGCAGCGTCAGCCCGGCCATGGTCAGCACCGTCAGCCGGTCGTCCCGCGCACCGGAGTACGGGTCGTCGTCGTCCGACTCCGGGATCAGCAACGTCATGCGCTCACGCAGCTCGTCGAGGAAGTCGGCGACCACCACCGCGTGGTCGTGGTGCTCGCTGGCGTCCCGGCGCAGCGCGTCGATGACCTGACCGGGGTTGGCGTCGTACCGGCCGCCAACCGCGCGGACCGCCCGCAGCAGCACGATGCGCGTTTGCGGCAACCTGGCCACTTCGTACGGCAGCACACCGGTCAGCACGTCCAGCACCAGGCGCCTGCGGGTGGCGCCCGCCAGCGCGCACTCACGGCGCCAGGCGCGCTCCGGATCCTCCTCGTCCATGAAGTGTTCCAGCTGCGGCTCGGCCACCACCCGGTACGGGTTGAGGATGCCCGGCTGGGCGTTGAGCAGGTTGATGGGCCGGGCGAACGGCCGCAGCTCCGGCAGGTCGCACAGCGCCGACAACGGACCGGACGGGTCCAGGATCGTCCAGTGCGCCCCGGACCGCAGCGTCTTGTACACGATGCCGCCGCCGAGGAACGACTTCCCGCCACCCAGGCCGGCCACCATCGCGGTCAACCCGGACCCGTCCCTGACCTCCTGGGCCATCCACGGGTCCCACGCCACCGGGCGGCGAGTGGCCGTGCACGTCTCGCCGAGCAGGATGCCGCGCCGGTCACCGACCTCGGCGGTCGCCGTGGGCACCGCGGCGGCGGCCCACACCACCGAGCCGCGCCGCTTGTACGCACTGGACGCGATCGGCTCGCCGGGGATGAACTCCCTGGCCAGCGCGTACTGCGCCTCGGGGTGCTCGATCGCGATCTTCGGCTTGTACAGCTCGAGCAGCTGCTGCGCGTACCGCAGCGCCTCCCGCTCGGTCTGCCCGGAGACCGCCAGCCGCCACCACGAGTACACCCTGGTGGCCAGCGCGGTGAAGCCGGAGGTCATCTCGTCGTCGATCTCCAGCACCCGGGACGCCTGGCGGGCCAGCGACTGCGGCGGCTCCAGCTCGTGCTCCTCGGTGTAGTGCTTGACCTGGGAGCGCACCTTGTTCATCTGCCTGCCGAGCTCGCCTGCGACCTCCTCCGGCCTGCGCACGTAGATCCGGGCGGACCACTCGACCGGGACCGGAAGCCGGTCGGCGTGCTGCACCCAGGGGTCGTCCACCTCCGGGATCTGCAGGCCGTGCATCTGCCCGACGGTCAGCACCACGACATGGCTGCTCACCCCGGCGTTGGACCCGGTGCGGCCGCGCACCGTCAGCGTCGGCGCATACGGCTCGGCGTAGAAGTCCGCCGCATCGGTGAACGAGGCGAGGTCCTCCGGCTCCCACGAGGTGCCCGGGACGGCGGGCATGCTGCGCGGCGCGGGCAAGCCCAGCGCACACGACCGGTGCATCAGCCAGGACATCTCCGCCGCGGTGGCCGGCCGACCTTCCAGCCCTGGGCCGCCGATGATCTGGTCCAGGTGCTCGATCTCGGAATCGAGCGCGATCAGCTCGGCGTCGACCGCCTCCGGCAGGATCTTGCGCAGCAGCGGCGCGGTGCGCTCCACCACCCGGTCCACGGTGCTGCGGGTCTGCACCTGGACGCCGAGGTAGACCTCCTTCTCGGCCATCGAGCGACCGAGCACCTGCTGCTGCTCGCCGATCAGGTAGTCGTCGAACGACAGCGCGCCCGGCACGTCCGGCAGCCGGTTGATCGCGTTGTGCACGTGCGCCTCGGCCCACATGCGGATCGGGTACGGGCGCGTGGTGACGCGCAGGTGCAGCCAGCGTCCCTGCAGTTCGGCGTACTGGCCGGCGATGGCCGCGATCAGGTCCCGGCGCTGCGCGTCCGACCGGAAGGACCACCGCTGCGGGGCGAGCCGGTACCAGGCATAGATCTCTGTCGACGTGCGCACCAGATGCCCGTCGATACTGCGGGCTGCGATCGACGGGGTGTAGGCGGGAATCTGCGCCTCACCCGGAAGCCGGCTGCTCTTGCGCCGCGCGGTATGTCTGCGCCCGGACTTGCCGCCCGAGCGCTGCCGTGGCGCCGGCTGCCCGGGGTCACCCCCTTGCCTCTTGCCGCGGCCGAACACGCGCTACCTCCCTGCCCACATCTGCTGCTGACCCCACTGCGGATAGTGCGACTGCTGACGGTGGTAGTGGTACTGGGTCGCGGGTACCGGCCCGCGGTGCGAGACCGGGGCCGCGGGACGCCGGGCGGTCTTGGGCCGCGGGCGCGGGCGCTCGGCACGCACCCGCACCTTGCTCGCGCTGACCGCGCCGCCTTCCCCGGACACCCGCTCCCGTGGTGTGTTCAGCTCGCGGAACGCCATCACCAGCACGGATCCCAACGGGCGCTCGTGCCCGATGCGCGAGGTGATCAGCCGGGTGATCGCGATCGTGATGACGACTGCCCACGCCGTGGAGAAGAACCCGAACTTGATGCCCAGCTGCCGTTCGGCCGTGAGCACCAGGAGGAACACCACGGCCCCCACGCCCCAGGCGACGTAGCGCGCACGCCAGGGGAAGGTAGCCTTGGGCGGCCCGAGCCACACCGCGTCGACTCGGTACACCTCGTCGTCGGTTCGTATGCGCACTCAGATCCCTGCTTTAGCCCGTGAACAGACCGGAGAGCCACTCTCCGATGTCCACCCCGGCGCCGGACACCGCGAACCCGATGATGGCCAGCGCGACCACCACGCCGCCCACCCGGCGCATCACACCGGCGTTGTCGCCCTTCCCTCCGCCGATCCACAGCAGCAGTACGGCCACGGCGAGCAGCAGCAACGGAACGACGTTCTCCTGCAGCCACAGCTGCAGCCCGCCGGTGCTGATCTCCTTGCCCTGCGCTACCACGTCGGCCAGGGTGGTCATGGTGCTCATCGTGAACTCCGTAGTGCGAGGAGTGTGTCCAAGCGGAGCATCGCACGTGCCCCGCCGCCGGTCCAGGTCGTCAGGGTCGCCAGTTCCGTCACCTAAGGTAGCCTTCCGATCCCGTTCTGTTAAGTCGTCAGCCCGCTCGAGCTGCTCGTCATCACTGCATTGTGACGACCCTCAGGCCGCATTCAATAGTGCGGACCACACCGCCACCATCAGCATCGGAGCCCGGAAACCACTGGATCGGAGCAGCACCTCCTCCCGCGAGCGGGCCGCGCGGTGCCCGCCGCGACATGCCGTCGCCCACCTGTCTCACCACCTCGCCAGTACCGAATCCGATACGGAGAGTAGCGGGCGGACGAGTTGGCATGTAAGCCGGATTCTGTACCCGAAGGTGTACTTCGGGTGGCGGCCATCCATCTGGGCCTGCCGTCGCCGACAGGCTCTAGCGGCCTACCCGCGAGCAGGACGGGCCGCCCTGTCGCTCGCGCAGGCGCCCTGGTGGGCGCCCTCTTGGCCTTGCTCCGGGTGGGGTTTACCGAGCCGCCCCGGTCACCCGGGACGCTGGTGGTCTCTTACACCACCGTTTCACCCTTACCTGAGCACCGGGCCCAGGCGGTCTGTTTTCTGTGGCACTGTCCCGCGGGTCACCCCGGGTTGCCGTTAGCAACCACCCTGCCCTGCGGAGTCCGGACTTTCCTCGACCGGGAGGAGTGCTCCCGGCCGCGGCCGCCCTGCCAACTCGTCCGCTACCTCAGAGTACGAGCCGGGCGTCCGGATGGTTCATTCCGGTCCGTGTCGCGGACCGACCGAGCGTCCGGCCACCCGCCGCGGGGCGCACCGGCCGCTGCACCGAACAGGCCGAGCCGGGCTACTCCAGATGGGCGGTGTCGTTGACCAACCGGACGCAGGCGTGCCCGTCCGGGTAGAACTCCACGACCGACAGGGAAGCGATGTCCAGGTGCAGCCGGAACATCAGCTCCGGCCCCACGTTCAGCGCCATCCGCAGCAGGCACTTGATCGGCGTGACATGCGTCACGACCACGATCGTGCGGCCGCCGTAGCGGGCGAGCAGCTCGTCGCGTGCCCGGCGCACCCGCCCGTGGACGACGTCGAAGCTCTCCCCGCCGGGCGGGGCGACGGAGGTGTCGCCCAGCCAGGCCGCGTGCAGCTCCGTGTCGCGCGCGGCCGCCTCGGCGAACGTCAGGCCCTCCCACTGCCCGAAGTCGGTCTCCAGCAGGCCGGGATGCTGTTCCACGGTCGAGCCGAGCGCGGCCGCGACCTGTTCGGCGGTGGCCACCGCCCGGGACAGCGGCGAGCTGATCACCGGCACCGGACCGTCGGGGGCGTCCTCGCCGGTGCGCCACCTGGCGGGGTTCATGGCGGCGAATCGCTTGGCCGCGGCTTGCGCCTGCGCCCGGCCGTGGTCGGTCAGCGGCACGTCGCCCCGCCCGCTGTACCGGCGCTCCAGCGACATCGCCGTCTCGCCGTGCCGCAGCAGGAACATCCGCGTCGGTGCGCCTTGCGCGCCGGTCCATTGCGCAGGCGCGGGCCGGGAATCCGCCTCGGTGGAGGCCGTCTCCAGCGGGATCATGGTCTGTTCCGGCTCGGGCCGCCGCTTCTCCTGCCGCGCGGACCCTCCCGCGGACTGGGAGTCCATGGCCTGATTGGCCAGCCGGTCGGCACGCGCGTTCTGCGCCCGCGGCACCCACTGGTAGGTCACCTCGTCGAACCGTGCTGCGAGCTGCCGCGCCTGCCCGGCCAACGGCTGCAGCGCCGGGTGCTTGATCTTCCACCGGCCGCACATCTGCTCGACGACCAGCTTGGAGTCCATCCGGACGTCCACCCGCGTCGCCCCGAGTTCGGCCGCGGCCCGCAGGCCTTCGATCAACCCGGTGTACTCGGCGACGTTGTTGGTGGTCACCCCCAGGCCGCCCTGCCGCTCGGCCAGCACCCGCCGGCCGTCGGCGTCCAGCACCACAGCACCGTAACCAGCGGGCCCCGGGTTGCCGCGGGACCCGCCGTCCGCCTCGACGATCACCTGCACGTGGTCACAACCCCGATTCGGCGGTGCGCACCAAGATCGCGCCGCAGTTGTCGCACGTCACGACCTCGTCGTCGGCCGCGGCCTTGACCTTGGACAGCGCCACCCGGTCCAGTTCCAGCTGACATGCCCCGCAGCGCCGGGCGCGCAGCAGGCCGGCGCCTCGGCCGCGCGCCTGCCGCACCCGGTCGTACCGCTCGACCAGCTGCGCGGGCAGCTCCTCGCGCAGCTTCGCCCGCTCCGCCTCGCACTTCTCCTCCGTCCGCGCCAGCTCGGCCTGCGCGGACTCCACGGCGGCGCGCGCCTCGGCGACCTCCTGCTCGGCGGCCGCCACGGCTTCGCCCGACTTGCGCTCGTTGATGCCGACGGCTTCCCGTTGCTCCATCAGCTCGAGCAGGTCGTCCTCCAGCGTCTGCTGCCGCTTCTGCAGCGTGCCGATCTCGTGCTCCAGGTCGGTCAGCTGCTTGGCGGACACCGAGCCGGATTCCATCAGCTTGCGGTCCCGGTCGGCCCGGGCCCGCACCGTCTCGATCTCCCGCTCCCGCCGCTTGACCTCGCGGTCCAGATCCGACGCCAGCATCTGAGCCTGCACCAGCGCGTCCTGCGCGGACCGCAACGCGGCCGCGCGCTCGTCCAGCACCTGTTGCTCGGGCAGATTCTCGCGCCGATGCCGGACGCGGTCCAGCTCACCGTCCAGCTCGGCCAGCTCGAGCAGCCGGGCCTGTGTCGCCGGATCAACCTTCACTGCGCCAATCCTCCCTGCTCGCCTGCCGCTCCGCGGATCGTCCACGGGTCGGTGTTGCGCCGCGAGACGTGAACTTCGACGGTACCCTCGCACGCCGCCCGGATGACGCCTGCCGCCTGCTCGCACCACGGCCATTCGCTGGCCCAGTGCGTGACGTTCACCAGCGCGGGCACGTCGCCGTCCGCGAGGTGCTCGCTCGCGGGATGGTGCCGCAGATCCGCGGTGACGAACGCGTCGACACGCGCAGCGGTGGCCACTCCGAGATAGGAGTCCCCCGCGCCGCCGGACACGGCGACGGTCCTGATCACCCGGTCCGGATCCCCGGCGGCCACCACTCCCGGCTCGGTCGGCGGCAACGCGGCGGCCACCCGGGCGGTGAACTCCCGCAGCGTCATCGCCTCCGGCAGCTCGCCGATGCGGCCGATCCCGACCGGCTCCTCCGGGGTGGCCAGCGGGTGCGTGTTCAGCGGGCGCAGCTCGGTCAGCCCGATGGCTTCGGCCAGCGCGTCGGACACCCCGGGGTTGGCCGCGTCCGCGTTGGTGTGGGCGCAGAACAACGCGATGCCGTTGCGGATCATCCGGTGCACCAGCGAGCCCTTGCGGGTGTCCGCGGCCACCGAGTTCACCCCGCGCAGCAGCAGCGGATGGTGCGCGACGATCAGCTGGGCACCGAGCTGTTCAGCCTCGGCCACGGTGGCACGGACCGGGTCGACGCACACCAGCACGCGCTCCACCTCGTCGTCCGGGTCGCCGCACACCAGGCCGACCGCGTCCCACTCCTCGGCCAGCTCCGGGGGGTAGGCGGCCTGCAGAACTCCGATCAGTTCACGGACCTTCGGCATGCCGGCGATCCTCGCACAGCCGCTCCCCGGGGGCGCGACGGCTGCCCGCCTGGTCACCACCCGTGTGCCCGCGGCCTCATCCGTGCAGGCGACGCCGCCCGGCGGCGGGGCCACTCTCTAGGCTGGCAGGCATGCCAGATCGTGACGCGCGCCTTTCGGTCGTCTTCGTCTGCACCGGCAACATCTGCCGCTCCCCCATGGCCGCCGCGGTGTTCAGCGAGCACCTGCGCCGCGTGGGCCTGGCCGACCGGGTGCGGGTCAGCAGCGCCGGGACCGGTTCGTGGCACGTCGGCGAGCCCGCCGACCCACGGGCCGTCGCGGTGCTGAAGGAACACGGCTACCCGATCACGCACACCGCAGCACAGGTCGGTCCCGAGCATCTGTCCGCGGATCTGCTGGTGGCGCTGGACTCCGGGCATCTGCGCAGCTTGCGGCGGATGACCGAGGACCACGCCCGGATTCGCACGCTGCGGTCGTTCGACCCCGCCGCGGGCGACGACGCCGACGTCCCGGATCCGTACTACGGCAGCGACGACGGCTTCACCGACGTGCTGGAGATGATCGAGGCGGCCATGCCGGGACTGATCGACTGGGTGCGCGAGCGACTGTGAGGGTGGAACAGCTGCCCGACGGGCGTCGCGTGGTGGTCAAGCGCGATCCCAGCGCGCAGGCCGAAGCGGCCGGGCTGCGCTGGCTGGCGGAATCCGGTGACGTGGCCGTGCCGGAGGTGCACGCCGTAGACGGCGACATGCTGCAGACGCAGTACCTGCCGCCGTCGAGCCCGACCGAGGCGGCTGCCCGTGAGTTCGGCGCCGGGTTGGCAGCGCTGCATCTGCGTGGCGCGGACGCATTCGGCTGCCCCCCGCCGGGAGGTCCGGCCGATGCGTGGATCGGGCGGGCCCGCATGCGTAACGAGCCGCGCGAGGACTGGGCCACCTTCTATGCCGAGCTGCGCGTCGAGCCGTACTTGCGGCAGGCGCGCGACAGCGGGGCGTTGAGTTCCGGACAGGCCGCGGTGATCTCCCGGGCGTGCGACGTGCTGCGGGAAGCCGCCGGAGAAGAAAGCGCAGCGGAGCCGCCCGCCCGGTTGCACGGCGACCTGTGGAGCGGCAACGTGCACTTCTCCCAAGGGCGCGCGTGGCTGATCGACCCCGCTGCGCACGGCGGGCACCGGGAGACCGACCTGGCCATGCTGCAGCTGTTCGGCGCTCCCCACCTGACCGCCATCCTGGCCGCGTACGCCGAAGCGGCTGCACAGGCGGGCGCCCCGCTGGCCGACGGATGGCAGGAACGGACGCCGATGCATCAGCTGTTTCCGCTGCTGGTGCACACGGTGCTGTTCGGCGGCGGGTACGCGGCGCAGGCCGAGGCCGCCGCCCGGCGGACACTCGCGCTGGCCTGAGCCGTACGGTGGAATCGTGCGGTTGAGGTTCCTGCTGCAGCCCAGCTGGCTGGCGTTGACGGTGGCCGTCTTCGCCTTCGCCGCTGCCTGCTTCACGCTGCTCGCGCCGTGGCAGCTGGGCAGGCACGACGAGCGCCAGGCCACCAACGACGCGCTGCAAGCCTCGCTGGAGGCACCGCCGCGCCCGTTGGCCGAGGTGCTGCCCGGCGGGGCCGCGCCGGACTCCCGCACCCAGTGGAGCCGGGTGACCATCACCGGCGAATACCTGCCGGAGCACGAACTGGTCGCCAGGCTGCGCACGGTCAACGGCCAACCCGCGTACGAGATCCTCGTCCCGCTGCGCACCGACGACGGGGAGCTGGTGCTCATCGACCGCGGCTACGTGGAACCCGGGGACGATGCACAGTTCGCGAAGTTCCCCCCGGTGCCGGAAGGGCGGGTCACCGTCCAGGCCAGGGCGCGCATCGACGAGCCTCCGACCCGGCCTGCCGAGCCGCGCGGCGAACAGCTGCACGTCTACGGGGTCGGCTCCACGGTGGCGGAGCGGGCCACCGGCCTGGATTTCCGGCCCGGCTACTTCCAGCTGGAACGCAACCAGCCCGGCGCGCTGGAGCCGTTGCCGCTGCCGCAGCTGGAGTCCGGTCCGTTCCTGTCCTACGGCATGCAGTGGATCGCCTTCGGGGTGATGGCGCTCGTCGGCTGGGGGTACTTCACGTGGCGGGAGCTGAAGCCGGGCGGCGCCCTGCACGAAGCCGGTCAGCGGCCACGACGGAAGACGGTGGCCGAGATGCTGGCCGAGGACGACGAAGACACCGGAGAACGCGAAACCACCGAGGCACGCGAAGGCGCCGAGGCCGCACCAGGCGGCGAACAGCCCGCAACCCGCGGGCACCGGGCCAGTTCCAGCGAGGCCGGCGCCAGCGGTGCGGACACCACGAACGCGACCTCGCGCTGACGGTCCGGCAGCACGACCGCGCCGAGCACGGGTCGTCTGCGGGCACGCATTCTCACGGCTCCGCGGCCGCCCACGACTCCAGCATCAACCGGGCGATGGACGAGTTGGTGGGCAGCCGGAGCTCGGCGTCCCCCTCCTTCGGCGGCCGGTCCGCCCTGGCGAACGCGTCCCGGATCTCGTCCCTGGTGAACCAGCGCGCCGTCTCGATCTCCCCTTCGGCAAGCTTCAGCGGGGCGTCCCGATCGGCACGGGCGGCGAAACCGAGCATGATCGACCGCGGGAACGGCCACGGCTGGCTGCCGAGGTAACGCACGTCCCGCACGGTGATGCCGACTTCCTCCCTGATCTCCCGGACCACGCAGGCTTCCAGCGACTCACCTGCCTCGACGAACCCGGCCAGCACCGACCGGGCTCCCGCCGGCCAGCCCGCCCCGCGGGCCAGCAGCACCCGCTCGCCGTTGACGCCGACGTCGTCGTGCACCAGGCAGATGACCGCCGGATCGGTGCGCGGATACTCCTCCCGGCCGCATCCGGTGCAGCGCGAGGCCCAGCCGGCGTGGACGATCTCCGTCGCAGCGCCGCACCGGGCGCAGTGCGCGGCGCGCCGATACCAGCTGCGCAAGGCCAGCGCGGTGGTGAACAGGCCCGCCCCGGTGTCGTCGAGATCGTCGCCGTACTCACGCAGGCCGACCCATCGTTCCCCGTCGGCGAGGATGTGAGTCACCGCCACGCCGAAACGGCCCGGCACCTCGACGACCTGCCCCTCGGGTTCCGGAACGTCGAGCACCGCCCAGTAGTCGGCTTCCGGCGACCGGCCGAGAAAGATCGCACCCTCCGGTGGCTCCGGCGCGATGTCCATGGCTTTGCGGAGCGCCAGACGGCCGTCGTCCTCCAGTACCGGGGTGCGGCCACGCTTGTCCAGCACCAGCACCCGAGCGGTCGGCCACCCTTCGCGAAGGGCATCGCGGTCCTGCCGGAGCCACTCGCTCCGATCCACCGTCACCCGCGCCAGCGCGGGCACGCTGTGCAGCCGGAACGGCTCGGTGCTGCCCGCGGTCACGGCAGGACGACTCCTCCCAGTGCCGCCAGTCCGTCGGTGAGCGCGTCCGGGTCACCGACCACCACGCCGGTGAACCGCTCGGGGGCGAAGAACTCCCGTGCCGCCGCCACCACCTGCTCGGTGGTGACCTGCTGCAGCCGCTGCGGGTGGCCGGTCAGCCAGTCGACCCCGAGCCCCACCCCGGTGAGCGCGGCCAGCTGCGAGGCCAGCCCGGTCTGCGACGACGTGGAAATCAGCAGCGAGCCGACGGCGTACTGGCGCACCGCGGCGACCTCCTCCTCGCTGGGCGGGACGACCCGCAGCCGGGTGAGCTCGTACCGGGTCTCCATCAGTGCGGCCGCGGTCACCTCGGACGCGGTGTCCGCGTCGATGTCCAACGTCGCGGTCTCCCCGGTGAACTCGAAACCGGAGTGCGCGCCGTAGGTGTAGCCCTTGTCCTCCCGGATGTTCTCCACCAGCCGCGAGGAGAAGTACCCGCCGAAGACCAGGTTGGCCAGCTGCAACGCGGCATACCGTTCGTCGGTGCGCGGCACCGCCTGAGCGGACAGCCTGATCTGCGACTGCACCGCACCGGCACGCGGGACCAGCAGCACGTCGCCACCTTGCACGTCCGGAAGCGGCTGCAACGGGGTGGTTTCCTTCTCCGACGACCAGCCCCCGACCGCGGCGACGACGTCGTCGACCACCTTCTCCGGGTCCAGATCGCCGACCAGGACCAGCACCGACCCTCTGGGCAGCACCGCGGCCGCATGCAGCGCACGCACCGCGTCCGGATCCACGGTGGCCACGTCCTCGGCCTCGGGCATCTCGCGCACCACCGGGTGGTCGCCGTAGCGGCGTCGCTGCAGGGCCTCCCTGGCGATCACCCGCGGCTGGGTGCGGGCCACCGCGATCCGCTCGGCCAGCCGTTCCCGCTCCCTGGCCACCTCGTTGTCCGGGTAGGTGGCGTCGATCAGCACGTCGGCGAGCACGTCCAGCAGCGTCGGCAGGCCTTCCGCCAGCGAGCTGCCCGACACCGACAGCCGCTCCGGGTCGACCGCGGTGCCCAGCTCGCCGCCGATGAGCGCCAGTTCGGTGTCGATCGCCACCCGGTCCCGGCGCGTGGTGCCGGTCAGCAGGGTCTCGGCCAGCACCTCCGCCCGCGCCGAGTGCAGCGGGTCGGTGCCGCCGAACGGGATGCGCAGCCGCAGCTCCACCGTCGGCACGCTGGCGTGCCGCACCGCCAGCACCCGCAGTCCGTTCGGCAGCACCGTGTCCACCGACGCCAGGTCGGCCGCCGGGCGCTGCTCGCCCAGCTCCGGCACCGGTCGCGGGCCGAGGGTGGTGCGGCCGATCTCCTCGGCGCTGCGGTACGACTTCGCCACGGTCACTGGTCCTCCTGCTGGGTCCGGGGTTGCACCAGAAGCACGGCACGGGAATCGGGCCGGAGCGCTTTGGCGGCGGCGGAGACGTCCTCCGGGGTCACCGCGCCGAACTTCTCCGGCAGCTCGTACATCAGCCCGGCGTCGCCGTAGAGCAGTTCGAGCGAGCCCAGCGCAAGCGTGCGCGACATCAGCTTGTCGTGCTCGCCGTGCAGGTTCGCTTTCCACCGCGCAGTCACCTTGGCCAGCTCCTCGGCCGTCGGCGGCGTCGCGGCCAGCTTCTCCAGCTCGTCGTCGACCGCGTCCAGCACCTGCCGGTCGGTGACCTCGGCCGGGTGGATCGCGGTGATGGAGAACGTGTCCGGGTCCCGCGCCTCGAACGGCCCGAACAGGCCCGCGCCCGCGCTGATGTCGGTGACCAGGCCGTCCTTGTGCACCAGCCGCTGCTCCAGGCGGGAGCCGTCGCCGTCGGTCAGCACACCGGCCAGCACCAGGTGGGCCAGGTAGGCGTCCAGCTCCCCGATCGGGTCCGGCATCCGGTAGCCGATGGCCAGCGCGGGCAGCGGGGCGTGGTTGTCCACGTGCGTGCCGCGCTTCTCGGTCTCCGGCCGGGGCTCGGCGAACGACGGCCGCTCCGGCCGCGGCCGGGCAGGCACGTCACCGAAGTGCTTGACCACGAGGTCCTTGGCGTGCGAGACCTCGAAGTCCCCGGCCACCGTCAGCACCGCGTTCGACGGGGCGTAGTAGGTGTCGAAGAACTCGGCACAGTCGTCCAGCGTCGCCTGCTCCAGGTCGACGAAGTCGCCGTAGCCGTTGTGCGCGTTCGGGAACGTCTCGTACAGCACCGGGGGCAGCCAGATCCACGGGAAGCCACCGTAGGGGCGGTTGAGCACGTTCAGCCGGATCTCTTCCTTGACCACGTCGATCTGGTTGGCCAGGTTCTCCGCGGTGAGCTTCGGTGCCCGCATCCGGTCGGCTTCCAGGAACAGCGCGCGCTCCAGCGCCGCGCTCGGCAGCACCTCGTAGTAGTCGGTGTAGTCCGGGTGCGTCGACCCGTTGAAGATCCCTCCGCTGCCCTGCACGTGCCGGAAATGAGCCAGCTTCTCCAAGCTCTCGCTGCCCTGGAACATCAGGTGCTCGAACAGGTGCGCGAAACCGGTGCGCCCTTCCGGCTCGGAACGGAAGCCGACGTCGTAGTGCACGCTCACCGCCACCACCGGCGCGGCTCGATCCGGCGCGAGCACCACCCGGAGGCCGTTGTCGATGGTGAACTTTTCGATCTGCCCCACGGTTCTCCTTCGCATCTTGCGGTTTCTCGCTGCGCCGATGTACCTGCCAACGTACCTGGATCACCCCGGTGCGTGCCCATGGACGTCACGCGTCGGGACGCTGCCGTATGCTCCACCACCATGCCGGAGCCTGACGGATCCGAGTTGACCGGGAAGCCGGACCGTGTCCATCGGCTGGTCGTCGTCGCCGTCTGCGCAGCCATCATCGCAGCACTGGCGGGCGGGATCATCATGCTCGTCGACGTGCTCGGCTCCGACGACCACTCGCCGGCCGCGCAGCATGCCCGCAAGCGGGAGCCGGGCGGGGCGGGCGCGGCGGGGTCGAACCAGACCGCCGGGCCGGAGGCCGAGCCGCCGCGCAAGATCATCAAGCTCGCCGACCACCCGCTGGTGACCACGCCGGGCCTCGGGTTGCCGAACAACGCCTGCCGGTTGCCGGAGTGGGACAACTCGCAGGCGACCGCCAAGCGGTTCTTCCGGGCCGCGACCCGGTGCCTGGACCGGGCGTGGGAGCCGGTGCTGCGCGAACTGGGCCTGCCGTTCACCCCACCGCGGCTGTACTTCCCGGAGGGGCAGAGCTTCGCCAGCGATTGCGGCACCATCGAGGTCGGCATCCAGACCGCGGCCTACTACTGCGAGGGCGAACTGTTCCTGCCGTTCGCCGGGCTGCAGCTGGACCAGTACCAGGACAACCCCGGCGTGTACCTGGCGCTGATCGCCCACGAGTACGGCCACCACGTGCAGGAGCTGGCCGGGATCATGGACGCGGCGTGGCGGCAGATCTACCAGGCGGGCGAGGGCACGGCTCGCGCGCAGGAGATCAGCAGGCGCAAGGAGCTGCAGGCGCAGTGCTTCTCCGGGCTGTTCCTCGGCTCGCACGTGGACCGGGGCGGCTCGATCGACCGGCAGATGTACGACCGGGCCTGGCACGACCAGGAGACCCGCGGGGACGACACGTCCGGCGGCCACGACCACGGCAGCAACGAGAACTACGCGAAGTGGTGGCGCAAGGGCGCGCTGGACAACCGGCTGACCGACTGCAACACGTTCAAGGCTCCGGCAAGCGAGGTCAGCTGACCGTGTGCCGACGGCCCACGCGGCCTGCGACGGCCTACCGGACTCGGCGCCGCCTGCGGGTGACCAGCCAGGCGTAGAGCCCGCCACTCATGCACGCCAGGCTCATCAACCCCAGCCCGATCGACCTCCGCACGCTGTCGAACCCGGTGACGGTCTGCGCGCTGCGCACCGTCAGCGCGCCGAGCGGAACCTGCGCAGGCACCACGACGTTGAGCTTCTCCCCCTTCTCGTGACCGCACGCGGACAGCGTCGCGTCCCGCTGCTCCTCGCCCAGGGTCACGGTGACCTTCTCGGTGGGGTTGGGCTCGGTGCACGGCGTGGACTCGACGACCTTGGCGGGCACCACTCGCTCGGCGACCGGTTCCTCGGCGAACACCTCGTGCCCGTACGAGCCGGTGACGAACAGCACGACGAAGCCGACAACCGCTGCGAGCAGCACACCGCGCACGGTCGCCGACATCGAGCTCACCTCGCCCGCACCCGATCGCACGCCACGATCGTTCCAGATCGGCATCGGATTCTCAGCCCCCATTCGCCGCGACCTTCACCATCGCAGGCCGCGGCGGTTGCCGCTCACGCATCGCCGGCGGCGGGCACCGAGCGGAGCAGGTCGCGCAGCCCGTCGGCGTCCAGCAGGTCCACCGGGCGCACGGTGCGGTTCGACCGCACGTAGTGGAACGCGGCCCGGACCTTGCCGACCGGTATCCGGTTCAGCGACGCCCAAGCCACCCGGTAGGCGGCCAGCTGCACCGACAGCGCCCGCTGCTGGGATTCCGGTGGCATCTGCCCGGTCTTCCAGTCGACCACCGTCCACCCGCCGTCCGGATCGGCGAACACGGCGTCCATGCGCCCGCGAAGCAGTACTCCGTCCACCTCGCAGACGAACGGCACCTCCACGTCGTACGGCGTGCGATGGGCCCATTCGCTTCGCTCGAAGGCTTCCCGCAGCGCCTCGGCGTCGGCATCGGCCTCCGCATCGGTGTCGGCGGCACCGGGCAGGTCGTCGAAGTCCAGCAGCCGGGCGACGCCGAACCGGCGCTCGAGCCAGGCATGGAAGGCGGTGCCGCGCCTGGCCACCGTGTTCGGCGCTTGCGGCAGCGGCCTGCGCAGCCGGCGGGCCAGCGCGCCGGGGTCCGCGGCCAGGTCGACCAGCTGGCTGACCGACATGTGGTCGGGCAGCACGACCCGGGTGGTCTCCTGCTGGCCGCGAGCGCGCTCGGCCAGCAGCACGTCGGTGTCGGCGGCCCAGCTCTCCGGATCGTCGTCGGGGCCGTGTTCGGAACCGGGGACCTGATCGGCGGCCTCGTCCTGGGCGTCGAGCCGGGCCAGTTCCTCCAGCACCATCGCCGCCCCGGTGGCCACCGCTTCCCGCCGCTGCCCCAGCGGGTCGGCCGGCCAGTGCGCCTCGCGCGTCTGCGCCAGGTACGGGTTCTGCTCCTCGTCCGGCCGTTCCGCCCACTCGACCACCGAGCCGAGTGACGGGTCGTCGCGCAGCTTGTCGGCCACCTCGGTGAGGAACACCGACGGCCCGAGCGGCTTCTTGGCGGTCTCGCCCCACCAGTGCCCGGACAGCAGCAACGTGTGCTCGGACCTGGTCAGCGCGACGTAGCACAGGCGGCGCTCCTCGTCGGCGTGCCGCTGGGCGAAATCTTCCTGGTGGCGCTGAATGGCCTCGGCCACCTGCTTGCGGTCCTCGCCGCCGTGCAGCCGCAGCTCCGGCAGGTCGATCCGGTCGCCGCGCAGCGCGGCGGGCAGTTCGGTCACCGAGGTCAGCCAGCAACCACCCCGCCGCTTCGCGGGGAACACCCCCTCGACCAGATGCGGCACCGCCACCAGCTGCCATTCCAGGCCTTTGGCCGCGTGCACGGTGAGGATCTGCACCCGATCGGTGGCGACCACGACCTCGCCGGGTTCCAGACCGTCCTCGGCGTGCTCGGCCGCGGCCAAGTAGTCGACGAAGGCCGACAACGTCGGCGACGAGGACGATTCCGCGAACTCGGTGACCACGTCCGCGAACGCGTCCAGGTGAACCCGGCCGACGCTGCCCGGCCGGGCGGCTGCCTCCACGTCGAGCAGCATGGTGCGCTCGATGTCGGCGACCAGCTCCGGCAACGTCTGGTCCAGCCGCGAGCGCAGGCCGGCCAGTTCGCGGCTCAGCGCGGTGATGCGCCGGTAGCCCTCCGCCGAGTAGCGCTCGGCCGGGCCGGGGTCGTCGATGGCGTCGACCAGGCCGGTCAGCTCCGCCCGCTCGGCCACCGCCGCGTCCAGCGCCGAGTCCTCGTTGCCCTCCGGCACCGCGGCCAGCTCCCTGGCCCGGCGCCACAGGGCGGCCAGATCGGCCGCGCCGATGCGCCACCGTGCACCGGTGAGCAATCGCGCGGCCGCACTCCCGGCCAGCGGGTCGGCAAGCACCCGCAACGTCGCGACGAGATCCGCCACCTCGGGCTCGGCCAGCAACCCGCCGAGGCCGACGACTTCGACCGGAACCCCGCGCGCTCGCAACTCGGCGGCGATGGGCGCCATGTCCGCTCTGCGGCGGACCAGCACCGCCGCGGTCGGCGGCGATCCGGATGCGGTGGCGGCGTGCCAGCGCTCCGCGATCTCCTCGGCGAGCCAGGCGCGTTCGGCGCCGACGCTCGGCAGGAGAGCACATCGGACATCGGCGCGCGGGGCGCTCGGCAGCGGCCGCAACTCCCCGGCGCCGCTGCTCGCCCGCAACGGCGCCGACACCGCGTTGGCCAGGGCCAGCACCTGCGGTGGGTTGCGGAACGAGGTCAGCAGGCCGTACTTCGCCGCGGGGCGGCCGCCAGAGCGCGGGAAGTCGCTGGTGAATCGGGGCAGGTTGGCCGCGCTGGCACCGCGCCAGCCGTAGATCGCCTGCACCGGGTCACCGACGGCGGTCACCGGCATCGGCGGCGGCTGCGGCGTGCGCCCCGGCTGGGCGCCGAACAGTGCGCGGAGCAGGACACGCTGCGCGTGCCCGGTGTCCTGGTACTCGTCCAGCAGCACCGCGCCGAAGCGCTGTCGTTCGATCTCCACCACCTCGGGGTGTTCGGCGGCCAGCCGCGCGGCCAGCGCCATCTGATCGGCGAAGTCGAGCGCTCCTTCGGCGAACTTGCGCCGCCGGTATTCCTCCACCAGCGGCAGCAGCCGGAGCCGCAGCCGCTGCTGGTCGACGATCCGCTGCAGGTCGGACCGCAGCTGCGCCCGCTGTCCCTTGGCGCGCGGGGCGTTCAGGATCAGGTCGGTCAGCCACTCGGTGTAGGCGCGCAGCTGGTCGACGTCCACCAGGTGCTCACCGAGTTCCCCGGCCAGCTGCAGAACCTGCTCGGTGATGCTCTGCGGGACGTAGTCGGTCTCCAGGTCCTCGTCCCACGAAGCCACGACCTTGTGCGCCAGCTGCCAGCACGCCGTCTCCGACAACAGCCGGACGCCCGGCTGCACCGGAATCCGCAGGCCGTGCTCGGACAGCAGCCGTCCGGCGTAGGCGTGGTAGGTCAGCACCGTGGGCTCGCCCGCCACCAGTGCGGCTTTGATCCCGCCGCTCGGGTCCACCTCGTCGAGCAGGCCGGAGCCGGCCAGCCGCCGCAGCCGGGCCCGCACGCGCTCGCCGAGCTGACGTGCGGCCTTGCGGGTGAACGTGAGGCCCAGGATCCGCTCCGGCGCGACGTAGCCGTTGGCCACCAGCCACACCACCCGTGCGGCCATGGTCTCGGTCTTGCCTGCACCCGCACCGGCCACCACCAGGGCAGGCTCGGCAGGAGCAGCGATGACCGCGGCCTGCTCCGGGGTCGGCCTCGGCAGGCCGAGGGCTTCCGCGATGCGCTCCGGGCTGGCCTGTGCCCGGAGCCGCGGCGATGTGGTCGACGTGGTCATGACGGCACCTGCCTGCCTTCGGGCTGGAGCGGGCAGCAGGCCCGGACCGGGCAGCGGCCGCAGTCCGTGCTCGCCCTGGCGACATACACCGGGCCGACCCCTGCCCTGGCTGCGGACCGAACCCGATGCAGCCACTCCTGCCTGCCTTGCTCGTCCAGCGGCGGCTGGCTGACGACTTTCCCGGCACCGGTCTTCTTGTCCGGTTTGGCCAGATACAGCAGCTGGCCGCCGCCGGGCTCACCGCCGCTGAGCCACACCGCAAGCTGGTAGGTGGCCAGTTGGGTGTGCTCGGCCGCCTCCTGGGCGCTGACCGGTGACTTGCTCGTCTTGATGTCGACGACGACCTGGCGCCCCGAACCGTCCTTCTCCAGCCGGTCCACCCGCCCGCGGATGCGTACCCGCTGCACGCCGTCGGCCGCCGGGGGCAACTCGACCGTGATGTCGAACTCCACGGCCAGTTCGGTCAGCTGGTCGCGGCTGCGCCGCAACCATTCCAGGAAGGCGTCCAGCATGTGGTGCACCCGCTCGCGCTCGCGCCTGGCGAACCAGGGCGCGCCCACGTCCAGCTTGCGCCACGCCGTGTCCAGCTCCTTGCGCAGCTGCTCGACCGTAGCTCCGTCGGCTGCTCGCTGCGCCAGCCAGTGCACCAGCGAGCCGGTCACCGCGGCCAGCTGCGCGGGGTCGGTGCCGCCGTGCCGCTCCAACAGCCACCGCAGTGGGCAGCGATCCAGCAGATCGACGGTCGACGGGGACACGGTCAGCTGCTCGTCCGGCCCGGCAAGCGGCCTGTCGGTGGACGGTTCGGCCAACCCGTACCAGCTGTCCGGGTGCGCGCCGGGCACGCGGGCGGCCGCCAGCCGGGCCAGCTGCCGCGCCGCCCTGCGGCGGCGCCCGGGATCGGCCTGCTCGTCGCAGACGGCGGCACGGAGCTCGCCGACCAGCCGGGACAGCACCAGCGGCCGCTGCACGGCCTGCCCCGCACTGCTGGTCACCTCCACCAGTTCGACGCCCAGCTCGTCGATGAAGCGGGACGGCTGCTCGTCGTCTCCGGCACACGCGCTGACCAGCAGCCGGCTGCGCGCCCGGCTGCAGGCCACGTGGAACAGGCGCCGTTCCTCGGCCAGCACCGGCGCGATCGCGGAAACCGTGTCGGCGTCGACCCCGGACAGCACGTCGACCAACCGCTCGACGCCGAGCAGCGAACCGCGCGGGCGGAGATCGGGCCAGCTGCCTTCCTGCACGGCCGGCACCGCGACGACGGTCCACTCGCGCCCGGCCGCACCGTGCGCCGTGGTCAGCTCCACCCCCGCCGACGTCACCGCCGACGGCGCCAGGCTGTCCCCGGCGATCCGCTGCGACAACAGGTAGTCGGCGAACCCGTCCACCCCTTCCTGCGGGAGACGGTCGGCATACGTCGCCGCGGCGTGGAACAGCGCGACGACGGCGTCCAGCTCGGCGTCCGCCTGGCGGCCGAGCGATCCGCCCCGCTCGGACAGCCGCAGCCACCGCTGCTGCAGCCCGGAGGCCTGCCACATATCCCAGAGCACCTGCTCGACGTCGGCCTTGCGGTCGATCGCGGCACGGCCTGCCGACAGCACCGCAGCCAGCCTGCGCAGCGGGCCCGCTTCGCTGTCGGCCAGCGCGGTGAGCGGGTCGTTGTCGCGGATGGCCTGGACCAGCAGCTCGTCGCTGGACCGGTCGCCGCCGGTGGTCAGCTCGAGGCGGCGCAGGCCGCGCCGCAACCTGCGCAGCGCGAGCGGGTCCGCGCCGCCGAGCGGTGAGGACAACAGCTCGTCGGCCAGCTCGGGGGTCAGCTGCTCGGGGTGGGCGACCACGCGCAGTGCGGTGAGCAGCGGGCGGACGGCGGGGTTGCGCGCCAGCGGCAGGTGATCGGCGGCCGACGCGATGGGCACTCCGGCCCATCGCAGTGCCCGCTGCAACACCGGGAAGGTCCGGCCGGGAGACCGGACGACGACGGCCATCTCGTCCCAGGGAATGCCGTCGACGAGGTGGGCCCGGCGGAGCTGGTCGGCGACCCATGCCGCTTCCGCGGCCGGGGACCGGAACAGGCGGACCGCGACACCCAGGTCCGGCTGATCCGGCGCGACGTCGGGCACCCGGTGCGGCCGCGGCGCCGCCTCGGCCAGGCGCGCGACGGCCTCACGCACCGAACGCGCCATCCGCCTGCCTTGCCGCAGCGTCACGGTGTGCTTGCCGTCCGGGTCGGCCTCGACGAACTCGACCGGCTCGGCTCCGCGGAAGGAGAACACCGTTTGATCGGCGTCACCCGCCACGACGAACTGCTTCGCGCCGGTGCCGATGAGCCGGATCAGCCGCCACTGCAACGGGGCGAGGTGCTGCGCATCGTCCACGAACAGATGCCGGATGCGCTCGCGCTCCCGAGCCAGCAGCTTGTCGTCGTCCATCAGCGACAGCAATGCCGCCGTCACCAGCTCCGCGGCGTCGTACGCGGCGGCAGGCGGCACCGCCAGCGCACTGCCTCCGGCCGCGCGCAAACGGGTGACCTGCTCGTACTGCTGCCAGAACGTCCCCGCGGCGACCCATTCGTCGCGCTTCTTCCGGCGCCCGAGGCGCACCAGGTCTTCCGGGCTCAGCCCCCGCTCGGCTGCCCGCATCAGCAGATCCCGTAGTTCCTCGGCGAAGCCGGGAACGGTCAGGGCCGGCCTGAGCCGTTCGGGCCAGTAGCTGTCGTGGCCGTCCATGGCGTCCGCCAGATCACCCGCGAGCAGTTCCCGGACCACGGCATCCTGTTCCGGCCCGGACAACAGGCGCGGCGGTGGCGAGCCCTCCTCGGCTGCCTGGGCACGCAGCACGCCGAAGGCGTAGGAGTGGACGGTGCGCACCATCGGCTCCCGGACCGCGCGCGGAGCGGAGGCTTGCTCTCCGGACAGGTGGGTCAACAGGCGGGCGATCTGCGAGCGAAGGGCCTCGGCGGCCTTTCTGGTGCTGGTCAGCACCAGCACACGGTCCGGCCCGTCGTCGAGCATGCGCCGAGCGGCCGCCTCGGCCAGCAGCGACGTCTTGCCCGTGCCGGGGCCGCCGACGACGCGTACGAACCCTTCGCGGCCGTCGAGCAGCTGCTGGGCTTCGCCGTCCCATTGCCAGCCGGCCGGCCGCGCCCGGTCCGCTCTGACGAGCGTCGGCGCCGGTCCACCCGTGGCGCTGGGCATGCCGGGCTCAGCGAGCAGGTGGGGGTCGGGCATGAGTTGATGGAACCATGCCGGGCCGACGGTGTCCGGAGCACACTCCGGGTACGTCCGAGGTCGGTGCCCGGCCGTAGGCTCGGCTCGTGGACGAGGAGCTGCACGAGCGCATCAGGCACGTCGTGGCGAGCATTCCTCCTGGCCGGGTGAGCACCTACGGCGACGTCGCGGCCGTCGCGGGCGCTTCGACGCCTCGGCTGGTCGGCAGGGTGCTGCGGGAAGACGGTCATGACCTGCCGTGGCACCGGGTGCTCCGGGCGGACGGCACCCCTGCCCCGCATCTGCGGCGCGAGCAGCTCGAGCGGTTGCGCGCCGAGGGGGTGCTGGCCGACCGGCAGCGCGTCGACATGCGCACTTATCGCTGGCTGCCCGCCGAGCCGGAGTCGTAGGCGGCCGCCATGCGGCGGACGGCTTCGGCCAGCTCGGCACGCAGGTCGGCGGGCTCGAGCACTTCGATCTCCGGTCCGAAGCGCAGCAGTTCGCCGATCGCCGACCTGCCCTGTTCGACCGGGAGCTCCACTTCCTGCCAGCCTTCGGCGTCGACATCGGCGCCTGCGGCCTCGGCCTCTTCCACGGCCTTCTGCCCGACCGCGCCGAGATACACCGGTGCCAGCGCGCGCCCCAGCTTCGACATCCGCACGCGCGCGGTGCGTGGGTAGAGCCGCTGCTCGAACTGTTCGGAGAAGGACGACCAGAACTCCGCGAGGTCGAAGCCGGCGGCCACCCGGTCGCGATCGAACTGGCCGAGGACGTCCACCGACTGAATCCGCCCGACACGATAGGTGGTCGCCGTGTTGCCGACCCGCGCCACCAGATACCACTGGCCGGCCTTGAGGACCAGCCCGAGCGGTTCGACCGTCCGCTCGACTTCTCGCCTGCCCCACTTCACGTACCGGATACGCAGTACGCGTTCGTTCCACACCGCATCGGCTACCGCGGCCAGGTGCGGCGGGCTCTCCACGTCGTGGAACCAGCCGGGCACGTCGAGGTGGAAACGCTGGGCAACGGTGTTCGCGCGCGCCCGGAGCTCGGGCGGCAGCGCCACGCTGAGTTTGAGCTGAGCGGCCGCGAGCGTGGCGCCGAGTCCCAGCTCGGCTGCGGCGTCCGGCAGGCCGGACAGGGCCAGCGCCTGTGCCTCGGCTTCGGTCAGTCCGGTCAGCCTGGTGCGGAAACCGCCGACGAGCTGGATGCCACCGGAGCGTCCGCGCTCGGCGTAGACCGGGACACCCGCGGCTGACAGGGCGTCGATGTCGCGATACACGGTGCGCACCGACACCTCGAGTTCCTGGGCAAGTTGCTCAGCGGTGAGCCTGCCCCGGTTCTGCAGCAACAGGAGCACCGACAGCAGCCGGCTGGCGCGCATGTCGGCAATTCTCCCAGAAAACATGACAGAAGTTGTCAGGAAATGAGCGGACGATGAGCTCATGACCGACAACACCCTCACCGTGCAGACCTGGGACGAGCACATCGTCAGCGGCAGCAAGGGCACGCCACGAGTCGCTCATGCCCACGCCACGTACGAGTACGCCGGGCTCATCGAGGGCGCGTCGATCGCCGACGCTCTGCTCTACTACGCCGAGACCGGTGACGACGGCGACAGCACGTCGTTCGCCTTGGAGCGGATCGAGGGCACAGTGGAGGGGAGGAAGGGCTCGTTCATCGTGCGCCACGAATACCGCATTTCGGCCGCCACGCACCACGTGAGCAGCACGTTCACCGTGGTGCCTGGTTCCGCCACCGGTGAGCTCACCGGGATGACCGGCAGTGGCACGACCTCCGGGTCGTCGCAGACGATGAACTACACCTTCGAGCCCGTTTTCGGCTGAGTCCACCGGGAGCCACCGTGTTGCACGTCGACCGCCAGCAGGTTCTGGCGTTCCGTATCGCCGCTCAGGAGTTGCATCGCCCGCACGACGAGCCGGGAAAGCTCGCCGTGCTGCGGTTGGGGATGCAGGATGCCTCGCAGGTGGCTGCCCGCCTGGCGCTGGCCACCCGGCTCGCGGGAGACCCGGAACGGTTCGCCGGGGCGGGATTCGCCGAGGAGCTGCGGGCCGCCGACCTGACGCTGGCGTGGTCGCACCGTGGTGCTCCGCATCTGCACCATGCCGCCGATCTTCCGTGGGTGGCCCAGTCGCTGGTGCCGTTGGACGACGGCGACGCGCAGGCCAGAATGGCGTGGCAGCGCCGGGACGTCGCTGAGGCCGGGATGCCGGTCACCGAAGCGTTGACGACGGCGGCCGAGCGGCTGCGCGAGGTCGTTGGGGCCACGATGACCAAGGGCGCGGCCAGCGAGGCGGTGACCAAGGTGTTGCCACCCGGGCTGGTCCGCTGGTGCCGGAGATGTCAAGCCACGCACATCCACGAGCAGCTGATGCGGCTGGCCACGCTGCGTGCGGGTGTCCGGCTCGAACCGGACGTCTCACCGGCCACCTTGACCCCGATCGACGGGTGGGAGGACGTCACGAGGGAGCCCGATCCGGCGACCGGCAGGCGGGTCATCGAGGAGTATCTGCGCGTGCATGGCCCGGCGACCCCGGCCGAAGCGTCCGGCTTCCTGGGGACGACGCAGTCGGTGGCGAAGCGCATGTGGCCCGACGGGCTTGCCGCGGTCGACGTCGACGGGAAGACCGCGTACTTGCCCGAGGACGCGCTTCCGGCGTTGGAGAGCCCCGCCGAGCCCTCGTTCGTGCGGCTGCTTCCTCCGGCCGACCCGTTGCTCCAGGCACGGGACCGGGCGGTCCTGGTGCCGGAGAAGGAGAATCACAAGCAGGTGTGGCGGATCCTCGGCAACCCGGGGGTGGTGGTGGCCGACGGCGAGATCGTGGCCACGTGGCGCGCTCGGGCCCGCGGGCAGCGGCTGGAGGTGACGGTCAGCCCGTTGACCGGCAGGCACCGGCCGGACGTGAGCGAGCTGGAGGCCGAGGCGACGCGGACGGCACGCGCCCGCGGGCTCGACCAGGCGACCGTCGGCTTCGCCTAGCGCGGTGCTCGCGCGCCCACACCCGTGGGTGGCCAGTCAGCGTTCGGGCTGGGTTCAGAACGCCGGCTGGGTAAGGGTGGCTTTCAGGTCGGCAAGCGCTTTGCGGACGTGGTCGGCGGTGGCCGGGCCGCCGTAGAAGCGTTCGTCCCGTCCCTCGCCCACGGTGTAGGTGAGGAAGTGACCCCAGTCCAGCGCGGCGATGTGCAGCGGCCGCTCGGTGTGGATCACCTTGCCGCTGTCGTCGCGGACTCCCACCACGATCTCGATGGCGGGACCGGCTTGGGGACGCTGGATGAAGGACCGCAGCTGCTGGTGCTCGAAGCTCACCGGCGCCACGGCCCCGCGCTCGTTCGCCTCCTTGACGTCGTGCAGGTTCACGCTCACCAGGGGGCCGCTGCCGGGTTGCAGCTCGAGCAGGTCGAGCAGAGCGCCGATGAGGTCGTCGGGGTCGACCTCACGGAAGCGCACGATGTCCGTGCCGGCCTTCTGGTTGCGCTCCCGCACCGCGAGCACTCCGCTCCGGTTCTTCCGGGCGGCCAGGGCGGTGTACTTGCTGTCCTCGACCCGGAAGTCCGCCACGTACTCCAGCGACGGCTCGCACAGGGCAGGAAGCACGTCGAGGACGGCATCCACGGCCCGATTCTTGCTTTCCAGCAGACCGCGGTCGGCGAGTTCCTTGGCCGGATCGGGGCGTGCGTCACCGTCACCGTAGAACACCGCCACCGGCCGCAGGACCGGGTTGAGCCGGCCGGCTCGTTCCCACTCGGCGACCAGCTCGAGGGCATGGGGCGAGGCGGTCAGGATCGGACCGTACACGTCCTAGGCGTCCTTGTCCTTGTACTGGGTGTGCGGCTTCACTTGCTGCGACGACGGCGCTTCGGGCGCCGCACCGATCACCGGGTTGACGACAGTGTGGCCCGTCGTCTCGTCGATGGCCTTGGCGCCCAGCTCGTCGTACTCGACCTTCAGGCCTTCGTCGAACTCTTCCTTGACCGCGTACTTGTCCTTGTGCTCGGAGTCCTCGGCACCCTTGCCACGCTGGCCGGCCGCGCCGGCGACGCCGCCCATGCCGGGGCGAGCGCCAACGCCGCTCGCCGCAGCGCGGGCCGCCGCAGCACCACCCGCACCGGACCCGGGGCCGCCGCCACCGAGGACGCCCGCACCCTTGCCCGCCTGCAAGCCGGCCGTGCCGCCGGTCAACCGAGCCGTGGCGGCCGCACCACCACGGAGGATGGTGGGCGTCCTGCCCGCTCCAGGTGCACCCCCTGACGCTCCGCCGGCGGTACGACCCAAGCCACCCGTCGTCATCCGCGCGCCCGCACGCGAGCTGCCCGCCGGCGGCCTTGCACCGGGACGGGGCGGCCTGCGGGAATCGTTCGACTGACCTCCGCCCGCCGGGCCGACGGGCGCGACAACCGGACCACCCGGTCGCGGTCCTGGGGTTCCTCCGCCACCGGGGCCGCCACCGCCGGGACCGGTGACGGGCGCAGCGATACCGGTGGTCGGGCCGGGCGTCGCCGGATGCGGCACCGGGCTCGGCGCGGGCCCACCGATCGGCCCACCGCCTCCGGACAGGTTCGGGCCGGAGCCAACCGAGCCGATCCCCGGACCGGGCATCGAACCGGTGTAACCAGGCTGGCCGAGGGTCGGGGTGCTGATGGTGGCACTTCCGCCGCTGCTGGACGTCTCCGTGCGACCGATGTAGAGGGGAGCTCCGTCGTCCTCGACGATGCCGAAGTCCTCGGGCAGTACGTTCGAGTTGTCGACAGTGGCGTTGGCGTACTGCGCCATCACCCGCACGTTGTTCTCATTGGCCGCGTTGTGTGCCGCCAACGCCTTGCGGTAAGGGACGTCAGGGTCCGGAACACCCGGCACGATCGCCGCAACACCACGCGCAAAGGGGCCCGGCTCTTCGGGCTCGGGCGGCACCGGCTGCACCGAGTTCTTGCCCCACGTATACACGTCCTTCTGGTACCCCACCGACTTCGAAGCCCGGTCTACCAGCGGCGCGCTCTCCCGGTGCGCTTGGATGAGCGGATCGACGCCGCGGCCAGCAGCATCAGCACTGTCCCCCTCCCAGTACTTCAGCATCTCCTTCTTCGCGTCGTCGAGCTCGTCGACCTCCTCGATCAACTCCTTCTTCAACGCGTCGATCAGCTCCTCGGCGAACTGTAACGGCGTGATGTCGCCCGCCTGGAAGATCTCGAAGATCTGTTGCCCCGTCAGTTCCATCACGCACCCCCCGCATCATCCACTCCGCCGCGGCTCCTGCGCACCGCTGTGTCTGCTGGCGAGGCACGCAGCACAGATCCGCACAACAACGCTGCCGCTGCGCGCCTGTCAAGTGCCATCAGTGCACCTCACGAGCCCATCTCCCTGATCCAGCGCTCACGGTAGCAACCCGTCGCACACAACGCGGCACGTTCCGCCAACTTTCCGGCCGTCGGACGACTCGCCACCGACATGCGCCAACGGTTGCGTCTTGAGCGTGTCGCGTACAGCCAGTACAACTACCGGCCGCAGGGCACCTCTCGCGCGGACGAGCGCATTCTGGAACCTGTGACGATCACCAAATCGCCGGGTATCGAACGATCTTCTTGTCCAAGACGCGTGATCCTCGCTGATCAGCTAATCTCGATCCGTGATCTACTGCGCGATCGAAAGAAGCTCCGCCCGCGAACGAATCAGTTGGCGCTTTTGAGGACCCCGAGCACGCTCGCACCGATCTGCTGCGCAGCGGGGCACGCCCGCGAGGGATCCTTGAGGTTGGTGAAGTTCACGGCCACCGTAAGATCGTCAGCAACTCCGATGTGCACCGAACAGCGACCCTGGTCGATACTCGACTTGTCGCCAGCAATCACCGCTGGATAATCCGCATGACCAGGTAGTTGAATGGGCTCCAGATAGTCGATCAATCCCGACTTTTTCGCCCCATAGACGCCACCCAAACCTTTCAAGTCTGCGGTGGCATATTTTTGATGCGGTAAATCAATGACCACACTGAAGCTCACCATCCCGGGACCATTCGCATACCAGGAGCACCGAGGGCCGATCGATTTCTTCGCGTGCTCACTGTCGACGTCTGGCTTTCCAGGACCGAAGTCCCCAACAGCGTCAAGCGCCTGCTGGTCAACAAGCCGACACGGATCGTCGACGAAACGTGAAACGTCCAATGGCTTGTCTACCCGAGGAACCTCCAGATCCTCACCACTTCGCGCGGACGAGGACACATCCGGCACTGGACGCGCGTTCGAGACCGTGCCTCCAGAGCCGCCACACCCACCGAGCACAGCAGCCGCGGCAACTACAACAAGGACACTTAGTATTTCACGCAGTCGCATCAGCCCCAGGGCCCTATTCGGGTTCATCGAATCGCTGAGTAATTATTCGCATATTGGAGGTAGAACATCTTAAGCTGACGAAGGCTCATGGGCGGAGCATAGCGCGCGACCTAAAGCTCCCGCGCCTCAGTCGCCCGTCGAAAAGTTCTCCAAGACAGATCAATCGCATTATCGCCCACCGGTTATTTGCTTATGTTCTCCGCATGATTTCGAAAGAGCCTCTATTTTTCTCGGCCACCCGCTCGCCTGCGGCTGAATCCCCTTACCGGTGGCGCGGACACACACTTTACCGATGCATCGAACCGCTGTTCTGCCGCTCGGGTAGCATATATCAAGATCTCGGCCAGGCCTCACAATCAAATGCCCCGATATCCAGGCACCCACCAGGCGCGTAGCCGACCCCGAGCCCGTTAGCCATGCCGTTGTGGAACCATCTGCCGAGAGACTCTCAGCCATTCAATTGGCATTCTTGAGCGTCTCAATCACACCAACCGCCACTTGCTGGGCAGCTGAGCAAGCCTGCTCCGGAGTAGTTTCATTTATGAAGTTTGTGATGATGGTAAGATCGTTCGCCACCCCTATGTAAATCGGGCACGTACCTTCATCGATCTCCCAACGATCGGCAGCGATGACGGCCGGATAGTCAGAATGACCAGAGAGTGTCACCGGCTGGAAATAGTCGATTCTTCCTGACTCTTTGGCACCATAGATTCCGGCCAGCCCCCTAGACTCTGGGTCAGCATTCTTTTGATGAGGCAACCCGATCGACACACTAAAATGAACCGAAGTGTCGTTGTTGTCGTACCACGAACAACGTGGCCCGGTAAGGTTTTTCGCTGTATCGCTGTTGACGTCAGGCTTACCTGGGCCAAAATCACCTATACGCCGGAGCGTCTAACTTGCAGGGATCGTCCACGAATCGCGACACATCCAGGGGCTGCTGAACCTGTGGAACCTCAAGTTGGCCGCCAGCTGCCCCAGAGCTTGAGTTGTCCCCCACCGGCCGAGCGTCAGAAACCTTACCATCGGACTCGGCGCATGCGGCAGTCGCCAAGGCAACGATCATCGCAACTGCCGTTACGAAGTATTTGCGCGGACACATCAGTCTCGAGGCGCTTTCCTGTCCAGAGAGTCGCCAATTTCTTCCTCTTCGGATCGCTTCAACTGGATAGCCCGATCGATCTTGTTGGCGTAGTTCTCGGCGTACTCCATGGCCGACTTGTTG
>Ga0310823_100310_pt1 | contig 44509 bp, 41 predicted proteins | sample P4_ome_3_FD_201316 | JGI IMG/M metagenome (GOLD analysis project Ga0310823, IMG submission 201316) | Sorghum-adapted microbial communities from Joint BioEnergy Institute, Emeryville, California, United States - P4_Day56_Rep3 | ecosystem: Engineered > Bioreactor > SSF (Solid state fermentation) >...
GGAAGCTAAGCCCTCCAGCGCCGATGGTACTGCACTCGTTGGGGTGTGGGAGAGTAGGTCGCCGCCGACATTCAACGTGTTGTGGGCCCCCGCCGCCAGGCGGGGGCCCACTTTTTTTGTCGCCCATCGTCCCACACGGCACCGACAGGAACGGCCGGCGAGCTGCCGAGTTCTCCACCTCCTGCCCGGACCATCCACAGTTTCGGCAGCCATCTCGCCCAGGCGTCCGGACGGGCGCACGCTCGACGTACGCGACCCGACGGGTCGTCGGACACGAGCGAGGAGCGAGAACGATGAACGCCATCTACCTCACGGTGCCGGGCCGTATCGCCACCCGCCCCGACCGGCTCGAATCGAAGAACGGCACGGGTGCGCGGTTCCGCGTGGCAACGACGGAACGCTGGTTCGACCGCACCGCTGCCGTGTGGAACGACGCCGAGCCGGTGTACCTCACGGTCGTCTGCTGGCGGCAGCTCGCGGAGAACGTGCTGCTGTCGCTGCGCGTCGGTGACCCCGTGATCGTCCACGGCAAGCTGGTGAACTCGAGTTTCGAGCGCGACGGCAGGGTCGAACGCCGGCTCGAGATCAGCGCCGGCGCGATCGGACCGGATCTGCGGTGGTCCACGGCCGTCGTGACGAGGAACAAATCGGCGACGGCGAGCGCCCCGACGGGCGTGGGAACACCGCCCGGCGCGGCGATGGGTGCACCGGGCGAACAGCCGGCCCCGGACAGCGGTGCGGGGGCGGGCGCGGAGGCGGACCGCGGCGTGAACGCGATGGCCGGATGAGGGCGCCGTCGGCCTGCGATCGGACGGGCCTACCATCGTCGCGTGGCGGAGTTCATCTACAGCATGCAAAGGGTCCGGAAGGCCCACGGCGACAAGGTCATCCTCGACAACGTCACGCTGAACTTCCTGCCCGGAGCGAAGATCGGCGTCGTCGGACCGAACGGCGCCGGGAAGTCGACCGTGCTCAAGATCATGGCGGGGCTCGAGCAGCCGAACAACGGCGAGGCGATCCTGGCCCCCGGTGCGACGGTCGGCATCCTTCAGCAGGAGCCGCCGCTGAACGAGGAGAAGACGGTCCTCGGCAACGTGGAGGAGGGCCTCGGCGAGATCAAGCAGCAGCTCGATCGCTACAACCAGATCGCCGAGCAGATGGCCACCGACTACTCCGACGAGCTGATGGAGGAGATGGGCCGTCTTCAGGAGATCCTCGACCACAACGACGCCTGGGAGCTGGACTCCCAGCTGGAGCAGGCGATGGACGCCCTGCGGTGCCCGCCGCCGGATGCGCCGGTCACGCAGCTGTCCGGCGGGGAGCGGCGCCGCGTGGCGCTGTGCAAGCTGCTGCTGAGCAAGCCGGACCTGCTGCTGCTCGACGAGCCGACCAACCACCTGGACGCCGAGAGCGTGCTGTGGCTGGAGCAGCACCTGGCGAACTACCCGGGTGCGGTGCTCGCGGTCACCCACGACCGGTACTTCCTGGACAACGTGGCGGAGTGGATCCTGGAGCTCGACCGCGGCCGGGCCATCGGCTACGAGGGCAACTACTCGACCTACCTGGAGAAGAAGGCCGAGCGCCTCGCGGTGCAGGGGCGCAAGGACGCCAAGCTGCAGAAGCGGCTGCAGGCCGAGCTGGCGTGGGTCCGCTCGGGGGCGAAGGCGCGGCAGGCGAAGAGCCGCGCCCGGCTCCAGCGCTACGAGGAGATGGCCGCGGAGGCGGCGAAGTACCGCAAGCTCGACTTCGAGGAGATCCAGATCCCGCCGGGGCCGCGGCTGGGCAACGTGGTCGTCGAGGTCGAGCACCTCGACAAGGGCTTCGACGGCCGCCTCCTGATCAAGGACCTGTCGTTCTCGCTGCCCCGCAACGGCATCGTCGGGGTGATCGGCCCGAACGGTGTCGGCAAGACCACGCTGTTCAAGACGATCGTCGGGCTGGAGAAGCCGGACTCCGGCACGGTCCGGATCGGCGAGACGGTGCGGCTGTCCTACGTCGACCAGAACCGGGCCGGCATCGACCCGAACAAGACGGTCTGGGAGGTCGTCTCGGACGGGCTCGACCACATCAAGGTCGGCGACGTGGAGATGCCGTCCCGCGCCTACGTGGCGGCGTTCGGGTTCAAGGGGCCCGACCAGCAGAAGCCGGCGGGGGTGCTGTCCGGCGGCGAGCGCAACCGGCTCAACCTGGCGCTCACGCTCAAGCAGGGCGGCAACCTGATCCTGCTGGACGAGCCGACCAACGACCTCGACGTCGAGACGCTCGGCTCGCTGGAGAACGCGCTCGAGCAGTTCCCCGGCTGCGCCGTGGTGATCTCGCACGACCGCTGGTTCCTCGACCGCGTGGTCACCCACATCCTCGCGTGGGAGGGCACCGAGGAGAACCCGGCCGCGTGGTTCTGGTTCGAGGGCAACTTCGAAGCCTACGAGCGCAACAAGATCGAACGCCTGGGGGCGGAGGCGGCGCGACCGCACCGAGTGACGCACCGTAAGCTGACCCGCGACTGAGAGCTATGCATCCCCCGGCTGGTGCGCTCTGCCGGCCCGGGAGGTGGATCCCGGCACTTCAGGAGGTCACGTGGGGTCGACGCGTGCCGAAGGCCGAGCGATCGGAGCGGTACCACGGGTGGACGCAGACCTCGTCGATGCAGCTGCGGCACTGCGGTGGGCCCGCCCCGATCTCACGGCCGAGCTGGCCGACCACGTGCTCGAGGAGGCGTCCGCCACCGACCAGCGGGACCGTTGGCTGGCCGCGGCGGGGTGGGCCGTGCACGCCCGGGCCGCCACGGGCGACGGGCGTGAGATCGCCTGCGGGGTGCTGGCGGCTCTCGGGCGCTGGGGCGACGACGCGCTCGCCGGCCCGTCGGCCCACCGGCTCCGGATCGAGTTGGCCATTGTGGCGGCCGGCGCCGGGGAGGTCGAGTCCGCGCGCAGGCTGCTCGCCGGGGTGGAGGCCGACGACGGTGACCCCGAGCTGACCGCCGACCTGCTGTGCGCGCACGCCCGGTGCGCCGTGGAGGACGCCCCGAACGAGGTGAGGGCGGCGCTCGACTCGGCCGACGCCGCGTGGGCCTCGGTCGGGGGCAGAGCGGGCCACCTCGGCGGCGCCTCGGTGGCGCTCGTGCGAGCCGTCGTGGAGCGTCGAGGCGGGCGTCCGGTCGCGGCCGTGGACCACGCGGCGGACGGGCTCGCCCGGCTGGAGCGGGCCCGGCTCGGCTCCGGCACCCCGTCGGCCCACTTGGCGGCGGCGCTCGCCGCGGAGTGGATCTCCGCGCTCCTGGACGCCGGGAAGGTCGCCGAGGCGAGGGACGGCTGCGACGCGCTGCTGCCGCGACTGTCCGAGCGGGCGCGCCCCACGCGGCAACTGGCGTTGCTGAGGCTCACGGTCACGCGGGCCCTCGCCGCGCAGGATCCTCGCGCCGACACGGATCGGCTGCTCGCCCAGGCCGCCGAGGACGCGGCGGCGTGCGGCGTGCCGGACCTCGAGGCGGTCTGTCGCACGACGCTCGGCGCCATGCACGAGCAGGCGGGACGGCTCGACGCCGCGCTGGAGGCGCTGCAGCTCGCGGTCGAGGCCGAGCGCCGCGACCGCGACCGCTCCCGACGGTTCCTCGCCGCCCTCGCCGAGCTGCCTGCCGATCCCGCGCCGCCGAAGCGGCGCCGGGCACGCGCGGCGAGCACCCGCACCTCCGAGCCGGTCGCCGCGGCCGCCGGTGAACCGGCCGGCGACTCGATCGGCATGGACGCCACCACGGTGCTGCCGGCGATCACGCGGGCCGACCGGAAGCTGAAGGCGACCCGCGAGGCGGGCGAGCGCGTGGCACGCGACGAGGCCGCCCTCGCCGATGCGAAGCCGGCCCCGGCTGACGAGCGCCGCCCCGCGGAGGAGCGCCGTGCGGGGTGGGACGCCGTGCCCTGGAGCAGCAGCGGCGGCGAGTCGCCGATCGGTGATCTGCTCATCCAGAGCCTGCGGTCCGGTGCGGAGGAGGGACCCCGGAACGGATCGGCGCGCCGCAACGGCAAGCCGGTGGGGGTGCCGTCGGCGCAGCCCGAGGGCGGGGAGCGCGAGGACGGCGAGGAAGCGTCGTCGGGCTGGGTGCCGTCGCTCGACCGCACGCCGGAGGAGCCCACCACGCGCCGGCGCCGTTCCGCCGACACCGGTCGCCGGGGGTCGCACCGGGCGCCGCAGGATGCCCCCGACACCGCGGCGGAGGCGACCGTGGAACCGGCCGCGCAGCAGGAGCGGCCCACCCGCTCGGGGCGGCGGGCCCGCCCGGACGACGACGAGCGCACCGAGGCCGCACCTGCCGACGCGGCCGCGGAGCGCCCGCGACGAGGACGCCACGGCAAGCCCGAGGAGCCCGCCGACGACGGGGGCGGGCGAGCCACCGGTGGGACGCGGCGCCGCCCCGAGAAGCCCACGACCGCCGAACCGTGGTCGCCGATCTCGCCGGAGCCACTCGCTTCGAACGGGGCGAGCGCGAACGGGTACGGCGACGCCGACCGGGTCCTCACGGCGCCCGCGGCGGGCGGATCCGACGACTCCGACGGGTGGTTGCAGTCCGCGCTGGCCGAGCTGGACCGGGCGCTGAGCGGGATCAGGGTCGGCGGCCCGCCGGAGCTCACCTCACCGGAACCGGAACCGGAACCGGAACCGGAGCCGAAGCCGGAGCCGGAGCCGGAAGTGAAGCTGGAGCCGGAGCCGTCCGACGACGGCTGCGTGGTGGTCGTGGACATCGCGCGGGACGGGCGGCGGTTCGCGGGCCCGAGGGCCTCGGCGGTGGTGCACGCGGTCGCCGCTCTGCTCGACGACCGGCTCCCGGTGGGTGCCCGGGCCCGCTTCGGCGACTCGGACGTCCTCGTCGTGTCGTGCCCGGGCTGGAGCAGGGCCGACGCCACGGACTGGATGCACCGCACGCTGCCCGGACTGCTCGACGGGTTCGTCTCGCCGGAGGATCTGCCGGGGGCGCAGCTGCGTGTCGCGGTGCACGACGAGGACGGCCCGGTGGGGGCGCAGATCCTGCAGCCGCTCACCAAGCCCGGTCGCGACCGCGACCCGTGGGCGGACCTCTCCAGCGACCTGGCCGAGGAGCACGGGAGGAAGTACCGGGCCGCGCGGGCGGGCCTGCAGCAGGACCGCGGCTCCCGCGAGCGCCGCAGGAGCGACGACGCCGCGACCGAGGAGGACGGCGGATCGCAGCGTTGGCCCTTCTCCGGCGACGAGGGCGGCTCCGGGCGTCACGATGGGCAGCGCGCGCAGTCGGCGGAGCCGACGAACGGCGGAGGCGGGCGCCGTCGCCGCGCGGCCGCCGAGGGTGAGAAGGCCGCTGCGGAGCCCGGAAGCGGGTCCCGCGGCCGCCGCGACGCGCCCGACCCGCGCGCAGGCTCGGCCGCCGGCGACACCGGGGGTGGCCGGGCCGGGCGGCGCGCGAAGCGCGACGACGAGGCGGCCGCGACCGCCACGAAGGCCCCGGAGCCGACCACCGAGAAGCCTTCGGAGGCGGCCGGCGGCACGGGCTCCGACCAGCCCCGAGAGGACGGGGGCGGGCAGGAGCGCGACCAGGAGAAGCCGCAGTCGACCGAAGGGCTCGGGATCGCCGACCTGCTCGCCGGCGCGCTGGCGGCCTACCGCGGCATCTGACGCCGCCGCGCCGGGCCGCGGCGTGGCGGTCCGCCCCCGGCCACCCGCGCAGAACGGCGTTTCCGCTGTTCACAGCGGTGGTCGTGGGCTCGGTGCCGCGGCCGCCGCGGATCCCGACGGGCCCCAGCCACGCCCGACCGTGCCGCTCGGCGCAGGGGTGGAAGACGCGGCTTCGAGGGGGTCGACCCCGGCTAGGGTGACGGGCGAGCCCGTTGCCGCGGGAACCCAACGGCGGTGGGGCAAGCGCACCGCCGGTGAGATCCGGAGTGGAATTGTGACGAGCCGGACCAGGGAGCAGACGGAGCCGCCTGCAACCGAACCCGAGCCGATCGACCCTGCACTGACCGACCTGGTGGCGCTGTACGCGCGGCACGCCCCCGACCTGCAGCGCGGCGATCACCTGCCGCTGCTGCGGAGTGCGGCGCGCGGCCACCTGCAGCTCGCCCGGGTGCGGGCTGCGGGGGAGCAGCTGATCCGCGTGCGCGATCCGCAGGAGGGGGAGGGATCGGTCGTCGAGATCGTCACCGACGACATGCCGTTCCTCGTCGAGTCGCTGATGGCGGCCGTGTCCCGGGTGGGCGGCGAGGTCGAGCGGGTCATCCACCCGATCGTCGTGCTGCGCCGCGACACGTCGGGTGAGCTCACGCAGGTGCTCACCGACGCCGACCCGGCCGAGCCCCCGGGAGACGCCCTCGTCGAGTCCTGGATCCACATCGACCTGCTGCCCGGCGACCTCGACCGGCCGAAGCTGGAACGGGAGCTGGGCCGGGTGCTGCGCGACGTCCGCGAGGTCGTCGAGGACGCCGAGCCCATGACCCGGCAGGCCCTGGAGGTGGCCGACCAGCTGCCGAGCCGGGCACCCGCGCCCGACGACCCGGACCCCGCCGAGGTCGCCGAACTGCTGCGCTGGCTCGCCGACGGACACTTCACCTTCCTCGGCTACCAGCGGTGCACGGGGGACGACCTGCAGCCGGAAGCCGAGTCCGGGCTCGGCGTGCTGCGTGAGGGCTCGACGATGGGCGAGCGGTTCGCGCCGGACGTCGAGAAGACTCGCGACCAGGACGAGATGCTGGTGATGACCCGCGCGAGCGCGCCCAGCCCGCTGCGGCCCGTGCACCCCTACTACATCGCGGTCCGGACGTTCGACGACGACGGCGAGGTCGACGCGGAGCACCGCTTCCTCGGCCTGCTGACCGTGCCCGCGCTGTACGAGAGCGTGCTGGACATCCCGCTCGTGGAGCGGCGCGTCCGCGAGGCGATCCGCCGGGCGGGCTTCCCGCTGGAGTCGTACTCGGGGCAGCGGATGCTGGAGGTCATCTCCGGCCTGCCACGCGAGGAGCTGCTCGCGGTGGGCGAGCAGCAGCTGCACGACACCGCGGTCGGGGTGCTCGCGGTGGCCGGGCGCAGGGCGGTGCGGCTGTTCCTGCGGCCCGACCCGTACCGGCGGTTCATCTCGTGCCTGGTGTACGTGCCGCGCGACCGCTACACCACCGACGCCCGCATCCGCATGTCCGAGCTGCTGCAGAAGCGGCTGGGCGGCCACCACGTCGAGTTCACGGTGCGCCTGTCGGAGTCCAGCCTCGCGATGGTGCACTTCACGGTGCAGGCCCCGCCCGACGCCGCGGGCTTCGGCGACGTCGATGTGGCCGCGCTGCAGGACGAGCTCACCGAGGCCGTCCGCACCTGGGACGACCGCCTGGTCTCGCAGCCCGACTCGGCGGCCGTGGCCGACCTCCTGCCGGGCGTGCCCGAGGCCTACAAGGCGGCCGTCGACCCGCAGCACGCCGTGGAGGACCTGCGGCGGATCGCGGCGCTCTCCGGCCCGGGCGAGTTCGACACCCGCCTCTACACCGCCGACATCGAGGGCGGCGAGCCGCGGTTCACCCTCTACCTCGCGGGCGCCCCCGCCTCGCTCACCGCGGTGCTGCCGCTGCTGCAGCAGCTGGGTGTCGACGTGCTCGACGAGCGCCCGTCGGAGTTCACCCGTCCGGACGGGCTGCAGTGCTACCTCTACGACTTCGGCCTACAGGTCGACGAGTCGACCCGGGCGGCGTTCGACGACCCGGCGGCGGTGGAGGCGTTCCGCGCCGCGTTCCGCGCGGCGTGGGCGGGCGACGCCGAGTCCGACCGCTTCTCCGCGCTGGTGCTGCGGGCCGGGCTGTCGTGGCGCGAGGCGGCCGTGCTGCGCGCCTACGCCCGGTACGCGCGGCAGCTCGGCAGCCCCTACGGACCCCAGTACATGGCCAACACGCTGCTGGCGCACCCGGCGGTGGCGCGTGCGCTGATCAACCTGTTCCGGGCGCGGTTCGCGCCGGGGATCGCCGAGCGGGAGCGGGAGCACCTCGCCGCGCTCGCCGAGGTGCGCGGGCTCATCGACGCCGTCACGGGTCTGGACGCCGACCGCATCCTGCGCGGCTACCTCGCGATGATCAGCGCGACGCTGCGCACGAACTGGTTCCGCGACCGGCCGTTCTTCTCGTTCAAGCTGAACCCGAGCGAGGTGCCGGGCATGCCCGCGCCCCGGCCGAAGTTCGAGATCTTCGTGTACTCGCCGCGGGTCGAGGGCGTGCACCTGCGGTTCGGGCCGGTGGCACGCGGCGGCCTGCGCTACTCGGACCGGCCGCAGGACTACCGCACCGAGATCCTGGGTCTGGTCAAGGCGCAGGCGGTGAAGAACGCGGTGATCGTCCCGGTGGGGGCGAAGGGCGGCTTCATCGTGCGCCGCGACGACGCGGGGCCCGACGAGGTCGAGTACTGCTACCGGACGTTCATCTCCGGCCTGCTCGACGTCACCGACAACCTCGTCGTGCAGCCCGACGGGACCACCGAGACCGTCCCGCCGCCGAACGTCGTGCGCCACGACGGCGACGACGCCTACCTCGTCGTCGCCGCCGACAAGGGCACGGCGAAGTTCTCCGACGTGGCCAACGAGGTCGCGGCGTCGTACGGGTTCTGGCTGGGCGACGCGTTCGCCTCCGGCGGGTCGATCGGCTACGACCACAAGGCCATGGGCATCACCGCCCGCGGTGCGTGGGAGAGCGTGAAGCGGCACTTCCGGGAGCTGGGCGTCGACACCCAGAGCCAGGAGTTCACCGTCGTCGGCATCGGCGACATGTCCGGCGACGTGTTCGGCAACGGGATGCTGCTCTCGCGCCACATCAAGCTGCTGGCGGCGTTCGACCACCGGCACGTGTTCGTCGACCCCGACCCGGACCCGGAGGCGAGCTACCACGAGCGGGCGCGGCTGTTCGCGCTGCCGCGCTCGTCGTGGGACGACTACGACCGGTCCGTGATCAGCAAGGGCGGCGGGGTGTGGCCGCGCACGGCGAAATCGGTGCCGATCGGCCCGGAGATGCGCGCGGCGCTCGGCATCCCCGACGGCGTCGACCGGCTGAGCCCGCCGGAGCTGATCGCGGCGATCCTGCGCGCGCCCGCCGACCTGCTGTGGAACGGCGGGATCGGCACCTACGTGAAGGCGTCGGACGAGACGCACGCCGACGTCGGGGACAAGGCCAACGACGCCGTGCGGGTCGACGCCTCCGAGCTGCGGGTGAAGGTCGTGGGCGAGGGCGGCAACCTCGGCCTGACCCAGCGCGGGCGCATCGAGTTCGCCCGGCGCGGCGGGAAGATCAACACCGACGCGATCGACAACTCGGCGGGCGTCGACTGCTCCGACCACGAGGTCAACATCAAGATCCTGCTGGACCGGCTCGTGGCCGCGGGGGAGCTCGACCGGGAGGCGCGCAACAAGCTCCTGCTCGAGATGACCGACGAGGTGGCCGAGCTCGTCCTCGACGACAACCGCAACCAGAACGCGGTGCTGGGGATCGCGCGGGCGCACGCGCCGGCCATGGTGAGCGTGCACGCCCGCCTGACCTCCGACCTGGAGGCCCGCCGCGGGCTCGACCGGGAGCTCGAGGTGCTCCCCGACGCCGAGGGCTTCCGCGCCCTGGAGGCCGCGGGCGCCGGGCTCACCAGCCCCGAGCTCGCCACGTTGCTCGCCCACACCAAGCTGGACCTCACCGCGGAGGTCCTCGCCACCGACCTGCCCGACGTCCCGGCGTTCGCGGCCCGGCTGCCGGAGTACTTCCCGCAGGCGGTGCGCGAACGGTTCGCGGGCGCGGTCCGCCAGCACCCGCTGCGGCGGGAGATCGTCACCACGCTGCTGGTCAACGAGATGGTCGACGGCGCGGGGATGACGTATGCGTTCCGGCTGGGCGAGGAGCTGTCGGCCGGCCCGGCCGACGCGCTGCGCGCCTACGCGGTGACCACGGCGGTGTTCGACCTGCCGGCGCTGTGGGAGGAGCTGCGCTCGCCGCAGATCCCGACGGCCGTGTCCGACCAGCTCGTGCTGGAGAGCAGGCGTCTGCTGGACCGGGCGTCGCGCTGGTTCCTCACCAACCGCCCGCAGCCGCTCGCCGTGGGGGCGGAGGTGAGCCGGTTCGCCGCCACGGTGCGGGAGCTGAGCGCGGCGCTGCCGCGGTTCATGCGGGGCCGCGAGCTGGCCGCCGTCGAGATGAAGGCGGCGGAGCTGCGCTCGCAGGGGATCGACGCCGACCTGGCGATGCGGTGCGCCGCGCTCGTGTACCGCTACGGGCTGCTCGACGTCGTCGAGCTCACCGAGCTGTCGGAGCGCGACCGGGAGGCGCGGGAGCCGCAGGAGGTCGCGGCCCTGTACTACGGCCTGTCCGAGCACCTGGGCATCGACACGGCGCTGACCTCGGTCACCGCGCTGGAGCGGGGCGACCGCTGGCACGCGCTCGCCCGGCTGGCCCTGCGCGACGACCTGTACGCCTCCCTGCGGGCGATCACCCTCGACGCGCTGCGCGAGGCGAGCCCGGGCACGCCGGTGGACAAGGCCATCGCGCTCTGGGAGAAGGCGAACGCGTCGCGCCTCGTGCGCGCCCGCGCGGCCCTGCAGGAGGTGGAGAAGGCAGGCCAGATGGACCTCGCGACGCTGTCGGTCGTGTCCCGCCAGCTGCGAGGGCTGGCCCGATGATCCCGCGCACGGGGGCGGTTGAGAAGGTGGGGGCGTGGCTGCCTTCATCGCTCACGTCCCCGTGCGCTGGACCGACCAGGACGTCTTCCAGCACGTCAACCACGCGGTCACCGTGACGTTGCTGGAGGAGGCGCGCATCCAGCTCGTCTTCGACGCCGCCGCGGCCGAAGGCGTGCCGGGGTTCGCCGCCGGGCTGCTCGTCACGGGGCTGTCGGTGGAGTACAAACGGCAGATCCCGTACAGCTCGCGGCGGTTGCGGGTGGCGATGACGGTGGACGACATCCGGGCTGCGACGTTCCGCATCCGGTACGCCATGCACGACGGGCCGGACGAGGACAACCCGGTCGCCGTCACTGCGGAGACCCGGCTCGCCGCGTTCGACCTGGACGCCCAGCGGCCCCGGCGGCTCACGCCCGAGGAGCGGGAGTTCCTGGCGAGGTGGGCGGCATGACCCGGTTGACGGTGCCGGACCCGGACGAGCGCAACGACCTCGGGGCGTTCGTCGCGCGGGTGGTGCGGCTCGACCAGGCGGCGCTGGTCCGGCTGGTCGCCCGCGACGGCATGGTGACGGCGTGGGCGGCGACGCCGTTCGACGTGCTCGCCACCCGCACCGTGCACGGCGAGCTGGAGCCCGGCGACGTCACGGTGCCCGCCAGCGGCCTGCTCACCGCGCTCACGGTGGAGCGGTCCGGGACCGTCGACCCCGGAGCGGGCGGGCTGTGGCAGGGCGAGCTGCCCCCGGCGAACGGATGGCAGGCGGTGGACGACGTGCCGGCCGCGGAGCTGGAGCGGCTCACCGAGCGAGGGCTCGCGGTCGCCCGGGAGAACGCCGGCCCGCTGGGGCCGCCCGCCTCGCTGCTGGACCAGACGGTGCTGACGGTCTCGTCCGAGTCCCGGCCCGCGGTGAAGGTGCCGCTGCGCTGCCTGTTCGCCCTGTCCGGGATGGGGTTCCTCGGCGACTCCGGGCCCGACGCCGGCGTGGTGCGCGTGTCGGCGACCGGCACGTGGCTGCGGCTCGACGCGCGCTACGGCGCGGTGGTGCGCAGGCGCCTCACGGCGCTCCCGCTGTTGGTCAGCTGAGCCGACTCGGGCGGGCCGGGCAGCGGTGCCGGGCGGCGGCGTGCCGTCGGGTACGGGGCAGCCGGCCGGGTGGCCCCGCCGGCGGGGGTGGTTCGATCGCGCTGGCACCGGGCGGGGTGTGCTCGCGGGGGATCGACACGGGGCAGCCGCGGCTGTGACGCGGTGGGGCGCCGGCGCCGCACGGCGTTACCCGGCACCGGCCGGCTGAGGGGTTCAGGCCGGGCAGGTGGTACCGGGCGGCAGCTAGCCGTCGGGAGAGGGCTGCTGGCCGGGGCCTCGCTGAGCGGCGAGGAGGGCATGCGGCTCGCCTGGAGCCGGGCGTGTTGTCCACGAAGGGGATCGGGAGGTCGCGGCCGGTGCGGTGGTGCTCCCCGCGTGGGCTCAGGCCAGCCAGGCCGCGGTGCCGGGCGGCAGCATGCCGTCGGGCAGGGGCCCGCTGGCGAGGATGGCCTCGCCGGGTGGGAGCGGGACGGTCTCGCCGGAGGTGTTGAGGGCGCAGACGAGCGTGGTGCCCACGCGGCGGAAGGCGAAGCAGCCCTCGGGGGCTCCGAACCACTCGAGTTCGGAGCCGGTGAAGCCGGGATGCGTCTTGCGCAGCTCGATGGCCCGCCGCACCAGCGACAGCGTGGAGCCGGTGTCCTCCAGCTGCTCGGCGGCCACGAGCTTGCCGTACTCCGGGGGCATCGGCAGCCACGGGTCACCGGAGGTGAACCCGTAGCCGGGCGCGCTGCCCTCCCACGGGATCGGTACGCGGCACCGGTCGCGGCCGCGGCGGGTGTGCCCGGAGAGCTCCCAGATCGGGTCCTGCAGCACCTCGTCCGGCAGGTCGGCGTCGGGGAGGCCGAGCTCGTCGCCGTTGTAGAGGTAGACGACCCCGGGCAGCGCGAGCAGGACCAGCGCCATCGCCCTGGCCCGGGCGTGGCCCTCGACCCCGCCGCCGTAGCGGGTGACGGGCCGGGAGACGTCGTGGTTGGACAGCGTCCACGCCGGGGGCGCGCCGACGTCGGCGACGGCGGCGAGGGTCTGCTCGATCGCGGTGCGGATGGCGGTGGCCTCGAACGGCGCGCGCACGAGCCGGAAGTCGAACCCCAGGTGCAGCTCGTCCGGGCGCAGGTACCGGGAGAACCGGCCGCTGTCGCCCACCCACACCTCGCCGACGACGAGCCGGCCGGGGTAGTGGTCGAGCACCGCCCGGATCATGCGGTGCACGGCGTGGACGTCGTCGTGGTCGAAGCGCGGGTCGGGCGCGTCCACCGTGGCGGCCCACCGCTCGCCGTCCGGGGACGGTGCGCGGTCGCCGCGCGCGTCCGGGAGGTCGGGCGGCTTGCTCATGCCGTGGGCGACGTCGATGCGGAACCCGTCGACGCCGCGATCGAGCCAGAAGCGCAGCGTCTTCTCCAGGTCGTCCCACACCTCGGGGTTGGTCCAGTTCAGGTCCGGTTGCTCGGGGGCGAACAGGTGCAGGTACCACTCGCCGGGGCTGCCGTCGGGGTTCTGCACGCGCGTCCACGCGGGCCCGCCGAAGACGCTCTGCCAGTTGTTCGGCGGCTGGTCGCCGTTCGGGCCGCGGCCGCGGCGGAAGTGGTAGCGGGCCCGCTCCGGGCTGCCGGGCGCGGCGGCCAGGGCGGCGCGGAACCACTCGTGCTCGCTGGAGGTGTGGTTCGGGACGAGGTCGATCGTGACGCGCAGGCCGTGGTCGTGGGCGTCGGCGACGAGGCGGTCGAACGCGGCGAGGTCGCCGAAGACGGGATCGACGTTGCGCGGGTCGGCCACGTCGTAGCCGTGGTCGGCCATCGGGGAGGTGTAGAACGGGGTGAGCCAGATCGCGTCGACCCCGAGCAGTTCCAGGTAGCCGAGGCGGTCGCGGATGCCCTCCAGGTCGCCGACGCCGTCTCCGTCCGCGTCCGCGAACGAACGCACGTAGATCTGGTACACCACGGCGTCCCGCCACCACTGCACGGGCCAAATCTTGCCAAGCGAACGTGGACTCAGCGAGGCCCGTTCGTCACACCGGGTAGTACTTCCAGCGGTCGGGTGAAACTCAGAAGTGGCTGTTGACCATGCTCTGGGCGGCGTAGGTGAGGTACTGCCACAGCTGGTCGCGGTGCGCCGGGGAGAGGCCCGCGTCGTCGACCGCCACCCTCATGCAGCGCAGCCAGGCGTCACGCTCGATCGGCCCGATCTTGAACGGTGCGTGCCGCATGCGCAGCCGGGGGTGCCCGCGCCGCTCGGAGTAGGTGCGCGGGCCTCCCCAGTACTGCTCCAGGAACAGGCGCAACCGCTCCTCGGCCGGGCCGAGGTCCTCCTCCGGGTAGAGGGGGCGCAGCACCTCGTCCTCGGCGACCTGTTCGTAGAACCGCCGGACGATCTTCTCGAAGACGGGGGCCCCGCCGACCTCGGCGTAGAAGTTCTGAGGATCGGTCACGGCTCCATCATCCCCCTCCGGTGCGGCTAGGAGGCCGAGGGGCGGAAGTCGGCCGTGGGCACGAGGAGGGGACGGGGCACGTTCGCCTCCTCGAGCGCGTCGGCGATGGCGGCGTTCACGGCCCGCTGCACCGAGAACTGCTCGCCGGGCTTGACCTTGATGGTCAGCCGCAGCGTGACGCCTTCCGGACCCAACCGGTCGACGCCGAGCACCTTCGGCGGCTCGAGGACCACGTCGGCGAGGTCCTCCTCGGCGATCCGCGCGGTGGCGGTCCGCTCGGCCAGCTCGGTGGCCGCGGGGACGTCGGCGGTGTGGCCGAGCGGCACGTCGATGATCGCGACGGCGTAGCCCTGGCTCATGTTGCCGACGCGCAGGATCTCGCCGTTGCGGACGTACCAGACGGTGCCGTTGAGCGCGCGCAGCGTGGTGATCCGCAGGCCGACGGCCTCGACGACGCCGCTGGCCTCCCCGACGTCGATGATGTCGCCCACGCCGTACTGGTCCTCGAGCAGCATGAACATGCCGGACAGGAAGTCGCGCACCAGGTTCTGGGCGCCGAAGCCGACCGCGACGCCGACGATGCCCGCCGAGGCGAGGATCGGGGCGAGCGCGACCCCGAACTCGGCGAGCACCATGATCGCGCCGACCGTGAGGATCACGACGGAGCTGATCGAGCGCAGCACCGAGCCGATGGTGCGGGCGCGCTGGGCGCGCCGCGGCGTGACGGCCACCTGGCTGCCGCTGCGCAGCCGCGGCGCCCGCCCGAGGAGGCGGGAGATCCGCGAGTTGGTGGCGCCGTCGACGATGCGGTTGATCGCCCGGTGGATCAGGAACCGCGCCACCACGCACACGACGACGATGAGGGTCACGTTGAACGTGGTGGACACGATCGTGTCCGCGGACCGGGCGAGGAAGTCGCTGTTGGTCACCCGGTAGAACTCCGCGCACCAGCTTCCCGCGTCGGAGGCGCAGGTGGGCTGGTCGGGCACGGCGGCCCCGGGCAGGGCGGCAGTGGGAGCGGGGGTCACTTCAGCTCCAGACCGGTGTGTGCGGCGAGGAAGGACAGCTGGTCGACCGCCAGCGCGACGCTGCGGGAGACCGCGCGGGCGCCGTGGCCCACGTCGGTCTCGCGGCGGATCAGGATGGGACGGGTCTGCGGGTCGCCCGTGGTGGCGTGCTGCAGGGCGGCGCACATCTTGCGTGCGTGCAGCGGGTCGACCCGCGTGTCGGAGTCGAACACGGTGAACAGCACGGCCGGGTACACCACACCCTCTTCGACGTGGTGGTAGGGCGAGTAGTTCAGCAGCCACGCGAACTCGGTGGGGTCGGCGGCGGTGCCGTACTCGTCGTTCCAGGTGCGGCCGAGGGAGAACTCCTCGTAGCGCACCATGTCCAGCAGCGGCGCCGAGCAGACGACGGCCCGGTAGAGGTCGGGGCGCTGGGTGAGCGCGGCGCCGACGAGCAGGCCGCCGTTGGAGCCGCCCATGATCGCGAGCCGGTCGGCGGTGGTGTCACCTGCGTCGATCAGCGCGGTGGCGGCGGCGTGCAGGTCGTCGAAGACGTTCTGCTTGTTGGCGCGGTTGCCGGCGAGGTGCCACTCCTCGCCCTCCTCGCCGCCGCCGCGCAGGGAGACCAGCGCGAACGTGCCGCCGGCCTCGACCCAGGCGAGCGCCGACGCGGTGTAGGCGGGCTCGCGGCTGATGCCGAAGCCGCCGTAGCCGGTGACGAGCGCGGGCCGCGGGCCGTCCGCGTCGGGCGGGCTGATCACGAACATCCGCACCGTCGTGCCGTCGGCGGAGGTGAACGCGCGATGCTCGGTGCGCACCTCGGGCACGTCGACGGAGCCGGGCGCGCCCTCCTCGCGCACCGTGGTGCCGGTGGCGAGGTCGAAGCGGTGCACCTCGGGCGGGGTGACGAGGTCGGTCCACCCGAGCCACAGCCGGCCCGCCTCGGAAGGGGTGTCCCGGTCGGCCACCGAGAAGCCGGTGAGCGTGCCGGTGCCGGGCAGGGGGACCTCGCCGTACCGGGCGCCGTCCAGCTCGTGCAGCACGACCTCGGCGACGGCGTGGCGGGCCCGGGCGAGGGCGAGCAGGGGCGCGCCGTCCGGGCGTTCCAGGCGGCGCACCGCCTGCAGCACCGAGCCGGGGTCCTCGGGCACCAGCTCGCGCCAGTGCTCGCGGGTCGGGGTGCGGGGGTCGGTGACCGCCAGCCGCCAGCGCGGGGCGCCGTCGGTGGTGTGCAGGTACAGCAGGCCGTCCCGGTCGACCCACGCGTGGCACTGCACGTCGTCGGCCTGGGTGAGCACCGGCGTCAGCTTCGGGGTGCGCTCGCCGAGCTCGGCGATCCACACGCTGTCGCGGCGGGCGGTGCCGATGTTGCCGGTGACGACGAGCCACCCGCCGTCGCGCGCGACGTGCACCCCGTAGTAGGTGTGGTCCTCGTAGAGGCCGGGTCCGTCGATCAGCTCGTCCTCGCTGGTGGGCCTGCCGATGCGGTGACGCCAGATCCGGCGGTGGAACGCCTGCTCCCCGGGCGGCACCTCGTCCTCGGCGACCATCCGCACGAACACGTACTCCTCGCCGCCGGGCAGCCAGGCGACGTCGGAGTAGCGGCAGCGGTCGATCGGCTCCTCGACGTCCTCGCCGGTGGCGACGTCGAGCACGTGCAGCACCGAGTGCTCGTCGCCGCCGGTCGAGAGCTGGTAGGCCAGCCGCCTGCCCTCGAGGTCGGGGACCCAGCCGTCGAGGGTGGTGCGCCCGGTGGGGTCGATCGCCACCGGGTCCAGCAGCACCCGCTCGGTGCCGTCGGGCTCGCGGACGTGCAGCACGGCGTGCTCCTGCCCGGGGGCGCGGCGGGTGGCGAACCGGCGCCCGGCCCGCCACAGCGGCGCCGACACCGACCCGGCCGACATGAGCTCCGAGAGCCGGGTGGCGAGCCGGTCCCGGCCGGGGATCCGGCCGAGGTGCTCCCCGGTCAGCTCGTCCTGCGCGGCCGACCACGCCCGCGTGCGCGGGTCGTCGGGGTCCTCGAGCCACCGGTACGGGTCGGCGACGCGGTGCCCGTGCAGCTCCTCGACCAGGTCGAGGCGCTCGGCATCCGGGTAGGGAGCGTTCACGCGGGCCGAGGTTACGTCACCCGGTCCGGTGGTCTCCGTCAGATGGCCTTCCTGCGGAGCGCGGCGGCGTCCGGGCCGGTGAGCGTGACGGTCTCGGCCAGGTCGCCCGCGCCGATCACCCCCGCGTACCGGCTGGCGTGCCCGACGAGCGCCACCACGCGGCCCGGCCCCGCCTCCCGGATCACGGCGGGCACCCACTCCGTGCCGTCGTGGTACCACCACGTGTCGGCGAGCACGCCCAGCCCGGCCGCCCGGACCTCGGCGACGGCCGCCTCGCGGTCGGGAGCGGTGGCGAGCTCGCCGCCGAACACCGCCAGCGCGCGCCAACCCCCGTCGCCGTCGGGCTCGACGAACCCGATCAGCTCCCCGTCGTCTCGGCGTACCCCGGTCCTGGTCACGCCGGAAGGATCCGATGCCGCGCCGGGTCCGGGCCAGCGATCAACCGGACCGGCGCTCGGCGACGTGGGCGGGCACCGGGGCACCGGGCGGGAGGGCCGGGTCCGGCTCGGGGTCGCCGAAGACCGTGCGGACCGGCAGCACGCCCGCCCAGCGCCCGCCCGCCGCGACGTCTGCCTCGTCGTCGCCGGGCGGGCCGGTGCGCACCTTGACGCTGGCCTCGCCGAGGCCGATCGCGAACACGGCGGTGGCGGCGAGCTCGCGGCGGTCCGGCTCGCGGGCGTGCTCCCACGACCCGGGCGAGAGCTGCTCGGTGATGGCGCGCAGGCCGGCGAGCTTCTCGGCGGGATCGGTGACGAGCCGGGCCGTGCCGTGCACCACCGCGCTGCGGTAGTTCATCGAGTGGCTGAACACCGAGCGGGCGTAGACGATCCCGTCGAGGTGGGTGACGGTCAGGCAGACCGGGGCGCCGTCGGCGATCCGCAGCCAGCCGGCGCCGGTGGAGCCGTGGACGTAGACGGTGTCGTCGATGCGGCCGTAGCCGGTGGGCAGCACGACGGGGGCGCCGTCGCGGACGAGCCCGACGTGGCAGACCAGCCCCGCGTCGAGCACGGCGTACAGGTCGGCCCGGTCGGTGCGGGCGCGTTCGCGGTGCCGGGTCAGGGTCGTGCGGGCGGTCGTCGAGAGGCTCACACCCCCATCGTCCGGCGTGAGGTGGCATCGTGGCAGGGCCACTTCCACCCGAGTTCGGAAGGCCACTCGTGGACCTGCCCCCGCTGCCGCTGGACCGCACCGCCGGGCGCCCGCTCGCCGCGCAGCTGGCCGACGCGCTGCGGGCCGCCACGGCGGACGGCACGCTGCGCGCGGGCGATCGCCTCCCGTCGACGCGGGCGCTCGCGGCGACGCTCGGGGTGAGCCGCACGGTGACCGCCGCGGCCTACGACCAGCTGCTCGCCGAGGGCTGGGTGCAGGGGCGGCGCGGGTCGGGCACCTACGTGGTGGGCGCGCCCGCGGGGCCGCCCGCCCGCCTGCGTGCCCCGGCCGCGCCCGCGACCCGGCCCGAGCCGCCGCTCGTCAACCTGACGGCGGGCACCCCCTGCACCGCCGTGCTCGACCGGGCGGCGTGGCGGCGGGCGTGGCGGGCGGCCGCCGACCCGGCCCCCGACGTCGCCCCGGACGGGGTGGGGCTCGCCGAGTTCCGCGCGGTCGTGGTCGAGCACCTGCTGCGCCACCGCGGCCTGCCCGCCGACCCGGGCGACGTGCTCGCCACCGGCGGCAGCACCGCCGCGGTCGGCGAGCTCGCGCGCACCCTTCCGCCCGGCGGCCGCGTCGCCGTCGAGGAGCCCGGCTACCAGCGGGCGGTCGTCGCGCTCCGCGACGCCGGCCTCGAGGTCGTGAGCGTCCCGGTCGACGGGGCGGGCCTCGTGGTGGACGCGCTCCCGCCCGGGCTCGCGGCCGTCTACTGCACGCCTGCCCACCAGTTCCCCACCGGCTCACGGCTCGGGGCGGCGCGCCGGGTCGCGCTGGTGGAACGCGCGCGGGCCGAGGGGTTCCTCGTGGTGGAGGACGACTACGACGGGGAGCTGCGCTACGACGTCGCGCCGCTGCCGCTGCTCGCCGCGCTCGGACCTGACGTCGTGGTCCACCTGGGCACCGGGAGCAAGCTGCTCACCCAGACGCTCGGCGTGGGGTGGATGGTCGCCCCGCCCGCGGTGCGGGATGCGGTGCTGGCCGCGCGCGAGCGCAGCGGCACCCGCCCGGCGCGGGCCGGGCAACGGGTGTTCGCCGCGTTCGGTGCCCACGGCGACCTGGCGCGACACCTGCGGCGGCTGCGCCGGGAACTCGCCCGCCGCCGCGCCGCCGTGGTCGAGGCCGTGCGCGCCGCCGGGCACGCGGTCGAGGGCGACGCGGCGGGCGCGCACGTCGTCGTGCCGCTGCCGGACACCGCCACCGAGGAGGCGGTCGTGGCCGCCGCCGCGGCCCGCGGCGTCCGGCTCGACGGGCTCGCGCGCCACCACGCCGGGCCGCCGCAGCGGGCAGGGCTCGTCCTCGGCTACGCGGGCCCCGGCCCCGACGAGCTCGATCGCGCGCTGCCGGTGGTGGCGGAGGCCCTCCGCACGCGATGATCGGCCGATGCTGCGTGGACGCATCCTGGCCGAGAGCCTTCGCCCCGGCGCGGTGTTGGACGTGCCCGACCTGCGGATCGTCCGGATGTGGCGGGAGGACGTGTCGGCAACAGCCGGGCCCGGCCAGCCGCCGGTGTGGACGCTCATCGACGTCACCGCTCCCGACGAGCGGGCGGGCGAGCTGGCCGACGCGCTGTCGGCGGTCCTGCTCGCCGAGGGCGGGTGGTACGCGGACTTCACGGTCGGCGACGACCACGTGGTGATCTTCGCCGGGCGCTCGTTCCGGTACCGGCGCGGCGACGAGCCCGCGCGGGCGCACGTGGTGGCCTACGGCAGGAGCGTCGGCGTGCCCGAGCACCAGCTCGACCGGGGAGCTTGAGCCGGCCGCGGTCGCTGCCTAGATTGATCAGACCAATGTCGGAGGAGGGCCGTGGACCAGTCGTCGCCGGTCCGCCCCGTTCCCGAGCGCCCCGGAACCGATCCGGGTGCATCCGCCGCCGGTCGAGCCCTTCCCGTCGATGCGCCACGGCACGGCGCGCGCTCCCGCCCGTCCGGCGCCGTGCCCCAACCCCGAGGAGGAGCTGGATGCCAACCGTGACGTTCGTGGGCGTGGGGGCCATCGGCCTGCCCATGGCCCGCAGGCTGGTGGACGCGGGCCACGACACGACCGGGGTCGACACGCTTCCCGCGGCGCGGGAGCGGGCGGCCGCCGCGGGCGTACCCGCCGTGGCCGAGCTCGCCGCGGCGCCGCGTGCGGAGTTCGTGATCGCGATGGTCGCCACGCCCGACCAGCTCGCCGCGCTCGTCTCCGACGCGCTCGGCGGCGACGTCGCGGGGCAGCGCTGGGTCGTGATGAGCACGGTGGGGCCGGACGCGGTGCGCGCGCAGGCCGCCCGGCTGGCCGGGGCCGGCGCCGCGGTGATCGACGTTCCGGTGACCGGCGGCGTCGCCCGCGCCCGCAACGGCGAGCTCACGCTGTTCGCCTCCGGCCCCGCCGCCGACGTGGCCGCGGCACGCCCGGTGCTCGACGCGCTCGGCACCGTGCGCGTGGTGGGCGACGAGGTCGGGGCGGGCCAGGCGGTCAAGGTCATCAACCAGCACCTGTGCGCCGTCCACATCGTCGCCGCGGCCGAGGCGCTCGCGCTGGCCGGCGCGCTCGGCCTCGACCAGGCCGAGGTCCTGTCGCTGGTCGAGCAGGGAGCCGCCGGCTCGTTCATGCTCTCCGACCGGGGGCGGCGGATGCTGCAGGGCACCGACGTCGAGGTCGCCAGCGCGATCTCGATCTTCGTCAAGGACACCGGCCTGGTGGCCGACGCGGCGGGCGCGGCGGGCGCCCGCACGCCGCTGCTCGACGCCGCGCGCGAACGGTTCCTGCGGGCCGCCGAGGCGGGGCTCGCCGCGCGCGACGACTCGCGGGTGATCGAGACCTACACGGAGGCGGGCGCATGAGCGGGGGCGGGCGCACCGCCGTGGTGACCGGCGCGGGCTCCCCGCGCGGCATCGGCCGCGCCGCGGCCGACCGGCTCGCCCGCGACGGCTGGGCGATCGCGGTGCTCGACATCGACGCCGACGGCGCGCGGGCGACGGCCGCCGAGATCGGGCGGGAACGCGGGGTGCCCGCGCTCGGCGTCGGCGTCGACGTCTCCGACCAGGCGTCCGTGGACGCGGCGATCGCCGAGGTGGAGGCGGGCCTGCCGCCGATCGTGGGGCTGGCCAACGTCGCCGGGATCGCCTCGCCCGTCCCGTTCCTGAACGAGACCGTGGAGAGCTGGGACCGGGTCTTCGCGGTCAACGCCCGCGGCACGTTCCTCGTCACCCAGCGCGTGGTGCGCGGCATGGTCGAGCGCAGGCAGGGGCGGGTCGTCAGCGTCTCCTCGGTCGCGGCGCAGCGGGGCGGCGGCTCGTACTCGCGGGTGGCCTACAGCGCGTCGAAGGCCGCGATCATCGGGTTCACCCGTGCGCTCGCCCGCGAGGTGGGCGAGCACGGCATCACCGTCAACGCGGTCGCGCCCGGGCCGGTCGACACCGACATCATGGGCGGGACGCTCACCGAGGAGCGCAAGGCGGCGCTGTCGGCCGACACCCTGCTCAAGCGGGTCGGAACCCGGGACGAGGTCGCGGCGCTCATCGCGTTCCTGCTCTCCGACGAGGCGGGCTGGATCACCGCCGCCACCTACGACATCAACGGCGGGTTGCAGATCTCATGACGGTGCTCGAGTCCGACCTGCTCGCCGGCTACCCGCCCGAGGTCGAGGTCCCCGCGCCCGAGGTGGCGGCGTCCGTCGCCGCGACGGGCCGCACCCTCGTCGTGCTCGACGACGACCCGACCGGCACCCAGTCCGTCGCCGACCTGCCCGTGCTCACCCGATGGGCGAGCGAGGACTTCGCGTGGGCGTTCGCCCAGCGGGCCCCCGCCGTGTACGTGCTGACCAACACCCGCAGCCTCGACCCGGACGAGGCCGAGCAGCGCAACCGCGAGGTCGTGCGCAACGCCCTGGCGGCCGCGGGCGGGGCGGAGATCGGGTTCGTCAGCCGCAGCGACTCCACGTTGCGCGGCCACTTCCCGCTCGAACCCGAGGTGATCGCGCAGGAGCTGGAGCGGGCCCGCGGGGTGCGCACCGACGCGGTCGTGGTCGTGCCCGCGTTCCCGGACGCCGGGCGCGTGACGATCGGGGGCACCCACTACGTGCGCGACGGTGCCGGTGGGCTCGTCCCCGTCGCCGAGACCGAGTTCGCGCGGGACGCGACGTTCGGCTACACGCGGTCGCGCCTCGCCGAGTACGTGGCCGAGAAGTCGGGGGGCCGCTACCCGGCCGAGGCGGTGATCGTCCTCGACCTGGCCGTGGTCCGCGGTGGGGCCGGCGCGATCGCCGACGCCCTCGCCCCGGCCACCGGGGGTGTCCCGGCCGTCGCCGACGTCGTCACCGAGAACGACCTGCGGGCGCTCGCCCTCGGGCTCGCGGAGGCCGAGCGGCGGGGCAAGAACCTGCTGTACCGGGTGGGGCCGCCGTTCGTGCGGGGCCGGATCGGCCAGGAGGCCCGCGCGCCGCTCACGGCCGAGGAGGCGTTCGCGGGCCGCCCGCCCGGTGCGGGCGGCGGCCTCGTCGTCATCGGCTCGCACGTCGGGCTGACCACCCGCCAGCTCGAGGCGCTGCTCGCGGGCCACCCGGCGGCCCGGGTGGTGGAGCTGCAGGTCGACGAGCTGTTGCGCGGCGCGCCGCTGGAGCCGGTCGTCGCCGACGTGGTGGCGGGGCTCGCCCACGGCGACGTCGTCCTGCACACCAGCCGCGCACTGGTGCGGGGCGGCTCGGCGGCCGAGAGCCTGCGGATCGCTCGCACCGTCTCGGCCGGGCTCGTCGACGTGGTGCGCGGGACCATCGCGCGGCGGCGGCCGCGGTTCGTGGTCGCCAAGGGCGGTATCACGTCGTCCGACGTCGCGAGCGAGGGGCTGGGGATCCGGCACGCGATCGTCCGCGGCCCGATGCTGCCCGGGATCGTGTCGCTGTGGGAACCGGTGGGCGGCCCCGCCGCGGGCATCCCCTACGTGGTGTTCCCGGGCAACGTCGGCGACGAGCGCTCCCTGCTCGCCGTCGTACGGGTCCTCACCTCTACCGTCCGGGCGTGAAGCCGACCTGCGCGCTGCTCGCGTTGCTCGCCCTGCTGGCCGCCTGCGCCCCGGCGGAGCGGCCGGACAGGAGCGGGACCACCACCGCCACCCCGGCGCCGAGCCGGACCCGCACCACCGTCGCCGTCGACGACGGTCGGCTCCTGGTGAACGGCACGCCCACCACCCTCTTCGGGTTCCGGGTGGCCAGCGCGGCGATGCGCGACGACTGGACCGAGCAGCTCATCGCCCAGCTCGACACGTGGCGCGACCACGGCGTCAACAGCTTCACCGTCTGGCTGCAGGGCTCCAGCGGCGGGTACGCGCGTGTGTTCACCCGCGACGGCACCGCCATCGACGACGCCGAGCAGGAGGTCACCTCGATCGTCGGGTTCGACGACGACGCCGACCACACCGCGAACGGCACGAGCACCGGCACCGCGGTCGTCGAGCGGACCCGCCGGATCATCGAGGCCGCCGACGCCCGCGGGATGGTGGTGATCGTCGGGCTGTTCTACGGATCGGCCGTCGAGGACGACACCCCGGAGACGCTCGCCGCGGCCGCGCGGACCGGGGCGGCCGCGCTGCGGGACTACTCCAACGTCATCTTCAACGTGTTCAACGAACCGGACCTGTCCGAGGAGCTCACCTCGCAGCGCAGCCTGGAGGAGTACCTGGCCGCGGTGAAGGAGGCCGCGCCCGGCCGCCTCGTCGGAACCGGGTCTGTGGAGCTCGACGACACCGAGGAGATCGCCGAGCTCGACGACGTCGACGTGGTGCTGCACGACGCCGGGGCCGACGGCGACGAGGCCATCGACGCGTTCGAGGAGCTCACCGACCACACCGGAAAGCCCGTCGTCAACGTCGAGTCGTTCGGGGGCAGCGGCCAGGGCTTCGTGGACGAGCCGCCTGCCACCCCGGCGCGGGAGGGCCACTACGTCGACTTCCCGGGGTGGCGGCGCATCTACGGCGCGTGGCGCACGGAGGACAGCGCGAGCGGCAGCGGCGGCGCCGTCGCGGGCAAGGACTCCTACCTGCGCCTGATCGACTACGTCGGCCGGCACCCGGACAAGCGCGTGCACCTCATGGTGCACGTCGCGGGCTGGTTCCAGGGCGCGTCCCGGGTGGGCACGGCCGACCACCTCGGCGAGCCGAGCACGCCGAACCGGTGGAACAACACCTTCGACGTCGGCCCCGGCGCCGCCGACGGCACGTCCGCCCACCCGGGGATCCGCTGGATCCTCGAGCGGATCGCGGCGCACACGCGCTGATCGAACCGCCCGGTCAGCCCTGGTGCGGGTAGCGGCTGGTCCGCGGCGGCACGAACGTCTCCTTGATCGAGCGCGGGCTGACCCAGCGGAGCAGGTTGTAGATCGAGCCCGCCTTGTCGTTGGTGCCCGACGCCCGGCCGCCGCCGAACGGCTGTTGCCCGACCACCGCCCCGGTCGGCTTGTCGTTGATGTAGAAGTTGCCCGCCGCGAAGCGCAGGGCCTGCGACGCGGTGTCGATGGCCGCGCGGTCCTGGGCGATGATCGCGCCGGTGAGCCCGTACGGCGCGCCCTGGTCCACGAGCGTCAGCACGTCCGAGAACTCGCCGTCGTCGTAGACGTGGACGGCGAGGAAGGGGCCGAAGTACTCGGTGCAGAACACGTCGTGGCCGGGGTCGGAGCCCACCACGATGGTCGGCCGCACGAAGTAGCCGGTGCTGTCGTCGGCGGTGCCGCCCGCGATGACCTCGAGGTTCGGGTCGGCGTGGGCGCGCTCGACCGCGCCGGCGACCTTGTCGTAGGCCCGGCGGTCGATGAGGGCGCCGAGGAAGTTGGAGAAGTCCTCGACGTCGCCCATCGGCAAGGCGTTCGTCTCGTCGACGAGGTCGTCGCGCAGCCGGGCCCACACCGAGCGCGGGATGAACGCCCGCGAGGCCGCCGAGCACTTCTGGCCCTGGTACTCGAACGCTCCGCGGACGAGCGCGGTGCGCAGCACGTCGATGTCCGCGGACGGGTGGGCGAGCACGAAGTCCTTGCCGCCGGTCTCGCCGACCAGGCGCGGGTAGGTGGCGTAGTTGGCGATGTTCGCGCCCACCTGCCGCCACAGGTGCTGGAACGTCGCCGACGAGCCGGTGAAGTGGATGCCGGCGAGCGCGCGGTCGGCGAGCAGCACCTCGGAGATCTCCCGGCCGTCGCCGGTGAGCATGTTGATCACGCCGGGCGGCATGCCCGCCTCCTCCAGCAGCCGCATCGTGTAGTAGGCCGCGAGCGTCTGCGTGGGGGAGGGCTTCCAGATCACCGTGTTGCCCATGAGCGCGGGCGCGGTGGGCAGGTTCCCGGCGATCGCGGTGAAGTTGAACGGCGTGATCGCGTAGACGAAGCCCTCGAGCGGCCGGTAGTCCATCCGGTTCCAGACGCCGGGGCTGCTGTTGGGCTGGTTCTCCAGGATCTGGCGGGCGTACGCCACGTTGAAGCGCCAGAAGTCGGCCAGCTCGCAGGCGGAGTCGATCTCGGCCTGGTAGCAGGTCTTGCTCTGGCCGAGCATGGTGGCGGCGTTCATCCGGTCGCGCCACGGCCCCGACAGCAGGTCGGCGGCCCGCAGCAGCACCGAGGCCCGCGCCTCGAACGGCAGCGACCGCCATTCGGGCGCCGCCCGCAGCGCGGCCTCGACCGCGGCCTTCGCCTCGCCGTGGCCCGCGTTGGCCGACCGGCCGAGCACGTGCCGGTGGTCGTGCGGCGCGACGACGTCGAACGGCGTGCCGCTCGCCATCTGCGTGCGACCGTCGATCGTCACGGTCAGCTCGTGCTGCATCCCACCCAGCTCGGTGAGCGCAGCCTGCAGGCTCGCGCGTTCCGGCGATCCGGGTGCGTAGTCGCGCACCGGTTCGTTCCGCGGGATCGGAGTGGTGGTGATCGCGTCCATGGCAGGGGACTCCCCGGGGTCGGCGGTGCCTTGAACCATAGGAACGCGAGCGCTTCCCAGGATCGTCCAGCAGGACAACGATTTCGGGATCGTGTTGTTCGGGTGGACGATCCTGGGGGCCGCGGTCAGGGCTGCTCGGCGAGCAGCGCGTCGAGCGCCTCGTAGCTGGAGTTCAGCCCCTCCTCCATCCCGGACTGCAGCATCCCGTCGCGCTCCTCGGTGGTGTGGAACAGCGAGACGGTCGTGACCTTCGTGCGGCCGTCGCCGAGGTCGGTGAACGTCGCCGTCTCGACGACGACGTGGCCGGGCATGCCGTCCCACTCGAACGTCTGCACGATCCGCTCCGGCGGCGTGACCTCGCGGTAGCGGCCCTCGAACCCGTCGGTGCGGTCCGGGCCGTGCACGACGAACCGCCAGTGCCCGCCGCTCTCGACCTCCATCCGCTCGACGACGACCTTCTCGCCGACGCCGCCCCACCACCGCGCGATCAGCTCCGGGTCGGTGAACGCCTTCCACACCCGGTCGCGCGGCGCGTCGAAGACGCGCTCGACGTGGATCTCCCGCTCCGCGGGCGTCGTGATCGTGGCCCTGCCCATCACCGTTCTCCCTTCGTGTTCTCGAGGAACTCGCCCAGTCGGTCGAGGCGGGCCTCGAGCATGTCCCGGTACCGCGCGATCCACGCGGTCTCGTCGTCCAGCCGCCGCGGGCCCAGCCGGCAGATGCGGGTCCGGCCGACCTTCTCCGTGGTCACCAGCCCCGCCTGCTCGAGCACGCTCACGTGCTTCTTCAGGCCGGTCAGCGTCATGTCGAAGTGCTCGGCGAGCTCGCTGATCGACGCCTCACCCCGGCCGAGGCGCTCCAGGATGCCGCGGCGGGTGCGGTCGGACAGCGCGTGGAACGAGTCGTCGAGCCCGCCCGAACACTGAACCATGTAGTTCAGTGTTGTGGGTGAGGGGTGGTCGGGTCAAGGGGTGCGGTGGGATTCGGTGGGCCTGCCGGCGGCGGATGCCGACGTGGGTGCCGCGGGACCCGGCGCGGAGCCGCATCGACGATCGGGCCGCCCCGCTTCTACGTCGACGGGACGATGCCGCCCTTCTTGGTGCGCAGGGTGCGCCGGACCGCCTCGATCACGGCGTCGATCCCGGACTCCTGGAGGGGGATGTTGTTGCCCCGTTCGTCCTCGTCGGTGATCCCGACGATGATGGAGCTGCGGTCCCCGCTCGAGACGATGATCTGCAGCTGCCGGTACAGCGTGCCCCGCAGCCACATCCGGTGCAGCGCCGATGCGTCGAGCACGCCGATCGTGAGGTCGGGCGCCGCGGTCGTCGTGGTCCGGATCGCGACGACGTCGTCGTAGTGGTACTCGTCGGTCCGCTCGCGGTACCGGCGGCCGGTCGCGAGGTCCAGGTCGCACTGGTAGATGCCGAGGTGGTGCCCGGTCGGGCAGATGACCATGATGCGGTAGGTCGCGAACCGCCACTTGCGGTCGAGGCCGATCCGCCCCACGGCGTGCGGGGTCGGCCCGAAGACCGCGATCGCGCCGCGCCCCTGGTCGGCGAGCCGCCGCGAGCCTCCCCTGGCGAGGGGGTCGACGTCGCGGCTGCGCAGCTCCAGCTCGTCCAGCGTGATCCCGAGGCGCTGGAGCGCGCGGTCCGCGGCGCGCCGGAGGTCGGCGCTGAGCAGCTCGTCCATGAGGGCGTCGGTCGGTTTCGGCTCCGCGGCCGCGTACTGGTGGCGGTAGGTGGCCATCAGCCGCACGCCCTGCGCGAGGGGCACGAGGGTGAGCAGCGCGGTACCGAGCGCCAGGCTCGAGTGGTGCGTCACGAGCATTCCGGCAGCGCTCATGACGCCGATGCACGCCAGGGACAGCACGAGTACGGCATTGCGTTTGTGCGCAGGCGGCGGGGTTCGCTCGAAGTACTTGCGCACGACCTCCGTTCGACTCCCGGCACCGACACCACCGAGTGGTCTCACCCCGACCGACCGGTGGACTGCCAGATCGCGCGCCATGTTCGTGCCTCCGGTGCGGGAACGTGGGTGAGGATGAGGTACGCGCGGGTCACGGGCAGCTCTTTCGCCATCTCGGTGACGTGGGCCGGGATCTCCCGTGGCGCTCGCTGCCATGCCAGCAGGTGGTCCTCGGCGACGAGGAGTTCGAGAACGCGTGCTTCGACGAGCTCCGCGGCCGCGCGCAGGTGGTTCTCCACCCGGTTGATGGTTGTCGTGCCGTGCCGATGCGGGCGCTTGCCCTGCAGCAGCGCGAGCGCGAGACCGAAATGCGCCTCGGCGCACCCCGGGTCCGCGGCGATCGCCTCGGTGAACGAGCGCGCTGCCTCGGCGTATGCGCGGCTCGCGAGCAGAGCGTGGCCGACCTGGACGTGATCGTCCCGCGTCCGCGCCTGGGCCCCGTTGAAGATCTGGTCCGCGATCTGCATCACGTGGCCGTGCATGTGGTGGAACTGGTGCCTCGTCATTGCGAGCCGTTGACGGTGCGTGTGAAGGCATCGAGTGATTCGACGAGGCCGGCCGAAGCGGAGATGCCGCTCGCGAGCGCCGTCATCCCGCTGATGATCTCGCGGAGCCTGCCCCGGCGGGGAGCGGGCTTGGCCAATTCCCGCTCCGCGTCGTCGAGCGCGTGTGCCAACGCCGCGGCCGCCTCGACCGTGAGCGCACCGCGCACGACGGCGTCCGCCAATTGCTTTCGCATGCCGTTGACGTCGACGATGAGGGGCTGCGTGTTAGTGATGGTGTCACCCATCTGCACGACGTGCGCGATGATCTTGTCGATCGAGTTCTTCATGTCTCGCTCCGGGATGGAGTCGTACCCAGTAGATCGGGCAATGCGCGGGGGAGAGGGTTCCGCCGGCCCGGGAAATACCGGGTAACCCCAAATCGGTGGGCGGCTGCTCCGTCGGGTCGAGCCCGGTGAACCGGACGGGCTACGTGCTGCGCGTGGCCGCCAGCAGTTGCAGGTGGTAGACGAGCCGCGCCCGCGGGTCGTCCAGCCGCAGCCCGGCGATGGCGGAGGCCCGCCGCACCCGGTAGCGAAGGGTGTTGGGGTGCACGGTGAGCCGCTCCGCGGCCGCGCGGACGTCGCCCATCGCGTCCAGCCACGCGACCACGGAGCCGACGAGGTCGGTGCGGTGTTCGCGGTCGTACTCGACGAGCCGGGCGACGCCCGGGTCGCGCAGGTCGGGGTTCGCCGCCAGCAGCCCGAGGGTCTGGGTGAGCAGCACCTCGGCCCGGATCTCGCCGAACACCGCCACGTCCTGGGCGGGGCTCATCGCGTCGAGCACCCGATCGGCCTCGCGGCGGGAGTCGGGGACCCCCGCGAGCCGCGCGGCGGGCGACCCGATCCCCGCCTGCACCCGGACGTCGCCGCGGCGCCGGGTGACGGCGACGACCTCCTTGCACAGGGCGACCGCGCCGTCCGTGGAGTGCACGTCGGGCAGCACCGCGTACACACGCGGCCCGACCGCGGCGCAGAGCGCGGTCCGCCGGTGCGCCGCGGCGTGCACCGAGACCACGTCGACGAGCTCGGTGACGACCAGTTCCTGCGCCGCGGCGTCGTCGTCGCGGACCGCGAACGCGACGACCAGCGCGCTCGACTCCTCGTTCAGGCCGACCGCCCCGGCCACCAGGTCCGGGCTCGCCCGTCCGTCGAGCAGCCCGGCGACGAGGTCGCGCTCCCAGCGCCTGCCCGGGGCCTGCTGGGTGCGGCGGCGCACGATGTGGCCCGCCGCCACCCGCGCGGCACCGACCAGCACCTCGGCCGCGCGCTCGGCGAACGGCTCCGCCCCCTCCTGCACCCAGATCGTGCCGAGCTGGCGGTGTCCGGCGTGGATGCCGATCGCGAGCCTGCGGCGGATCCCCAGCTCCGCGTGCTCGTCGACCTCCACGACCTCCTCGCTGTCGCGCAGCCGGTCGAACACACCCCACTCGCGCAGCATCCGCAGGTAGGCCTCGGGGCCCTGCCGGCCGAGGATCGACAGCCGGCGCAGCTCGTCGACCTGTGCCGCGTCGTCGTCGGAGCGGGAGTAGGCGAGCACGCGGCTCGCGGTGTCCTCGATGCTGACGACCCCGCGGGTGAGCAGCGCGACCGTCTGGGCGAGCGAGTACAGGTCGCCCGAGCCGTCGTCGCCCGCCGCCCCGCCCTCGTGGAGGACGTCGCGGGCGAGCGACTCGATCCGCTCCCAGCGCACCTCGGGCGGCACGAGCAGCAGCGCGATGCCCGCGTCCGCGGCGGCGGCCTGCAGCGCTTCCTGGGCCCCGTCCGCCTTCACCGCCACGGCCGCCGCGCCCCTGCGCGCCACCGCCCGCAGGGTCGCGGTGGCGGCCCGCCCGCGCACGCCGATCACCAGGACCAGCTGGCCGGGGTACTGGTCGGGCTCGTCGTCCGGGTCGACGATCGCGAGCCCGGTCAGCGGCACGTCCAGGCCGCCGGGGGCGGCGGCCACCTGCACCAGCGGCTCGCCGATCGCGGCGAGGAGACGGCGCAGCGTGGTGTCCATGCCCTGCCTCCTCGCGGCTCGTCGGGGTGGACGAGGGGGTCGGGCGGACCTTATCCGGTCGGACGAGCCGTGTCCGGCCGGTCCAGAGCGCAACTACTTGATCAGAAGGTTATTACGGATCGCCGCAGCAGCGTGTCGATAGCCGGCGCGGCTAGGAAGCCCGCGATTTCGTACGCGCGGAACGCCGTCAGAGGCGCGGGGTGTAGTCCGAGTGAGCCGGGCAGGGGGGCATGGCCGACCGCATTCATGAGTGGAGGCGAGCATCGCGTTGCTACGGGCACGGCGACTGTGTAGAGCTGGCGATCGACGGACACGTGGTCTTGATCAGGGATTCGAAGAATCCGGACGGCGCGCACCTGCGATTCACGCGCGCTGAGTTCGCAGCGTTCATCGACGGCGCTCGCCGCGGCGAGTTCGACCGCCTCCTCAACTGACGACGTCGGGGTGTTCGACACGTCGACGTCGCGTGCGCGACCTACTCCTCCACCAGCTCCGGGTGGATCGCGCGGACCAGCATCGCCTTGCTCTCCTCCTCGGACAGCGCGAGACCTGAGAGGGTCTGCCACGACGCCGTGTACCGGGCGAGGTCGTCGTCCTCGAACAGGTTCCGCTGGCCGGACAGGCCTTCCACGTACACGAGTTCCGGCGCGTGGTCGGGTCGCGTGCTCACCATGACGAAGCGGCTGTCCATCCCGGGGTGGGCGCCGGCGGCGAACGGCAGGATGCGCACCGAGACCCGCGGCCGGTCCGCCGACTTGAGCAGCGCGGCGAGCTGCTCCTGCATCGTGGCCGTCCCACCGGTCCTGCGGTGCAGCACCGACTCGTCGAGGATGACCCACAGCCACGGCGGATCGGCTCGGTCGAGCAGCTCCTGCCGGCGGAGTCGGTGTTCGATGATCGTGTCGTGCAACTCGGGCATCTCGGCCGCGGTGCGCTCCACCATGGCCTCGCTGTAGGCGCGGGTCTGGAGGAGGCCGGGCACGATCGATCCGTACGTCATGATCGCGGTCGCGGCCTGTTCGAAGCCGATGAACTCGCGCATGGCGCGGGACAGTCCCGCCCGCTCCCACCAGGGCTTTTCCCGCCCCAGTTGGGCAAGTTGCCTTAGCTTGATGCGGGTCCGTGCCGGTACCGAGTAGAAGCCCGCGAGCCGCTCTGCGGTGTCGTCCCCGAGGCCGCGCAGTCCGCGCTCCACCCGCGACAGGAATCCCGATGACACCCCGATCGCCGCGCTGACCTCCTCGAGGCCGAGCCCGCGGACCGTACGGAGCTCGCGCAGCAGGTTGCCGAGCTCGCGTCGGGCGGTGGGTGGTGTCGGCTCCACCGTCATGTGCCGCTTCGACCGATCCGATGGATCCGATGCACGGGTCGAGACGGTAGCAGCTTCTCCACTTGCGGTGAGGCAACTTGCCCAGCAGTATGCAGAGGAGTCGCCCTCGAACGTGGGAATGCATCCGCGCATTCGGGCGACCCGGCCATGGTGGGGGGTGGTCGTCAGGACGTCGTTCCCGTGATCCCGCGGTGCCCGTCCAGGGCACGCGATGCCGTGAAAGAGGGAAGCGCCGCAGCCGGTGGGTGTGACCGCTGCAGCGCTTCCTCCGTTGGAGCTCGAGGTGAGCGAGCCCCCTCGAGCGCCTCAGTGGACGTCGCGCGGTGCGGCAACACCGTGCGACGCGTTCCCCGGCTCGCCTTTGGTGCGCAGGCAAGAGGTGGAACGACATGGAGCCTACTAGTGGTCCATGCGAATACAAGGGCGTGGAGCTCGTCGAGTGGCCAGGGGCTGAGAGGCCTGTCACCGCCGCTGACGTGCGAAGATTCTTCCCGCCGCTGCGGCGGCGGCCGCAGCCGCTGATCATCATCGCCAGGTGGTGGTACGAGCTCGCTGCGGTGGCTCTGCTGGGTGCCGCGTCGTGGTCCGCGGTCGGGCTGCTCGGCGGGCCGGGGGCGGTCGCCCTCGGGCTGGGCGTCGGCGCGGCCGTCGCGACGGCGGCCGTGAGGATCGAGCCCGTTCGGGACGCCCTGTTCGTGGCGGCCCAGCGGGCGATCGTGCCGCACCGGCTCCGGTTGGGGTTCGTGCGGGGCGGGGTCATCACCCGCAACGGCCGGCTGCCGGCGATCGTCCGATCCCGGTGCCGGCTCGACCAGGCGCGGTTCTGGGTGCGCCTGCCGTCCGGGCTCCTCGTCGAGGACCTGGCGGCCGCCGGGCGGGTGCTGGCCGTCAGCTGCGGCGCGACGGACGTCGCGGTGTTCCGGGACGGGCCCAGGCAGGACCGGGCCATCGTGGTCGTGGTGAGACCGCGATGGGGATGGCCCGGACGGTGACCGTCTAGTCCGGCCGGACCAGGGTGTTGCGGAAACCTTGTCCACTCGGACAAGCCTGTGGGGACCGCCACGCTTTACGGTCCTGCGCATGCTTCGCAGCACCCTGCTGGCCGCGGCCCGGTCGGGCACCGTGCGCGCCCTCGTGGAGGCGGGCCCGTTCGACCCCCTGGTGGACCGCTTCGTCGCCGGCACGACGGTCGACGCGGCGATCGAGGCGGCGCGCCGGATCGCGGCCGACCGGTACGTCACGGTCGATCACCTCGGTGAGGACACCACCGAGCGCGCGCAGGTCGACGCGCACGTCCACGCCTACCGCACCCTCCTGGAGCGCCTGGGGAGGGAGGGGCTCGCCGACCGGGTGGAGGTGTCGGTGAAGCTCTCGGCGTTCGGGCAGCGGCTGCCCCGCGACGGCGACAAGATCGCGCTGGAGGCGGCGCGGCAGGTGTGCGAGGCGGCGGCCGCGGTGGGCACCACCGTCACCGTCGACATGGAGGACCACACCACCACCGACGCGACGCTCGCCACCGTGCGCGACCTGCGGGTGGACTTCCCCTGGGTGGGGGCGGTGCTGCAGTCCCAGCTGCGGCGCACCGAGGCGGACTGCCGGGACCTCGCGGGGCCCGGCTCCCGGGTGCGGCTCTGCAAGGGCGCCTACGACGAGCCGGAGTCTGTGGCCTACCGCAGCGCCGCCGAGGTCGACAGGTCCTACGTCCGCTGCCTCAAGGTCCTCATGGCCGGGGAGGGCGTGCCGATGGTGGCGACGCACGATCCGCGGCTGATCGCGATCGCCCGCCACCTCGCCGACCGCAACGGGCGCTCGGTCGACGACTGGGAGCTGCAGATGCTCTACGGCGTGCGCCCCCAGGCCCAGACGGATCTCGCGGCGCGCGGGCTGCGGGTTCGCGTCTACCTGCCCTACGGCACCGAGTGGTTCGGCTATTTCATGCGGCGCCTCGCCGAGCGCCCGGCGAACATGGCCTTCTTCCTGCGCTCGCTCGCGACTCGCGGCTGAATCGTAACGCCGTAGATCTTTACGGGCACCCGGCCGGCGTGCCGAGAATGTCAAGCCCGACGGGGAGGAAAAGGGATGTCCGATCAGGCCTACGAGATCGCCGCGCTGGTCGTGTACTTCGCCGCGATGATCGGTATCGGCTATTACGCCTACCGGCAGACCGGCAACCACGAGGACTACATGCTCGGGGGGCGCAAGCTCCCACCGTGGACGGCCGCGTTGAGCGCGGGCGCATCGGACATGTCGGGCTGGCTGATGATGGGCCTCCCCGGCGCCATCTACGCCGCGGGGCTCGTCGAGGCCTGGATCGCCATCGGCCTCACCATCGGCGCCTACCTCAACTGGTTGTTCGTGGCGCCGAGGCTGCGCTCCTACACCGAGGTCGCGAAGAACTCGATCACGATCCCGAGCTTCCTCGAGAACCGCCTGCACGACACGTCGCGGGCGCTGCGGGTCGCGTCGGGCGCGATCATCCTCGTGTTCTTCACCTTCTACGTCTCGTCGATGCTGGTTGCGGGCGGCCAGTTCTTCGTGATCGCGTTCGACGGCCCCTACCTGGGGGGCGTGCTGCTCGTCGCGATCGTGACCCTGGCCTACACCCTGTTCGGCGGCTTCCTCGGCGCCTCCCTGACCGACGTGGTGCAGGGGCTCATGATGATGTTCGCCCTGCTGGTCGTGCCGGTCATCGCGATCTCCGCGGTCGGCGGGCTCGACGAGACGACCGCGGCGATCCGCGAGGTCGACCCCAACCACCTGTCCCTGCTGGGTGACGCGACGCTGTCGGCGACCACGGTGGTCGGCATCATCTCCGCGGCGGCGTGGGGGCTGGGCTACTTCGGTCAGCCGCACATCATCGTGCGCTTCATGGCCATGCGGGACGCGGCGGCGGCCGGCCCGGCGCGCCGGATCGGGATCGGCTGGATGGTCCTGTCGCTGATCGGGGCGGTCGCGTGCGGGATCATCGGCGTCGCGTTCTTCACGCGCACGGCCGCCACGCTCGACGACCCCGAGCTCGTGGTGCTGGCGATGGCGCAGGACCTGCTGCACCCGGTGCTCGTCGGCTTCGTGTTTGCCGCGGTGCTCGCGGCGATCATGAGCACGGTGTCGAGCCAGCTGATCGTCAGCTCCTCGGCCTTCGTGGAGGACCTGTACAAGGTCTTCGGGCGCGACACCTCGGAGCGCGCGCTGCTGACGCTCGGCCGGGTGTGCGTGCTGGCCGTCGCCGTGATCGCCGGCCTGCTGGCCCTCAACCCGAACAACACGATCCTCGACCTGGTCGCGTTCGCCTGGGCCGGCTTCGGCGCCTCGTTCGGCCCCGCCATCATCCTGTCGCTGTTCTGGCGCAAGCTCACGAACTGGGGTGCGCTCGCCGGAATGGTCGCCGGCGCCGTCGTGGTCTTCGCCTGGGACGCCTACGGGGAGGCCATTTCCGGGGTCGACCTGTACGAGATCGTGCCCGGGTTCATCGCGAACCTCGTGGTCGCGGCCGTCGTCAGCCGGATGACCTACGTGCCGAATGCGGAGATGGAGCGCGAGTTCGACACGGCGGTCGAGGTCGTGGGCCGCAAGAAGGTGGCCGCCGCGTAGCCGTCACCCGGCGGAACGCAGTTCGAAGACCGCAACCCGATCGGCGATCCCGGCGAACTCGTCGGGATCGCCGCTTTTCACCAGGCCGAGCCGCACGAAGAACGGGACGCCGTGCGGCACCTCGGTCGGGAAGGCGCGCACCACGGTGCGGCGCAGCTCGGGGTCGGTGACCTCGGTCAGCGTGACCTCCTCGCGCCTGCGTCCCCGGGCGAGCTCGCCCCGGCCCGCCGCCCGCGCGTTGCGGGCCCAGTCCGACTGCGGCAGCGCGGCGACCACGTAGCGGCGGCCGTCGACGGTCAGCGGGGAGACGGGGGTGGGGCGCGGGGCGCCGGAGACGCGGCCCGGCACGGTCAGCACGTGGATCGTGCCGAGCCTCAGCCCGGCCCGCTGCACCAGCCTGACCAGGCGGTTCGCCGCGGGGAGCCAGCTCGGCAGGGCGGTCGTGGCCATGTGAATCCTTTCGATCGTCGAAGTAATTCGCGACCGAGGCTAGACTCTTTCGAGTGTCGAAGCAATCGGCGGTGGAGCGGGCAGCGCGCGCCGCGGCGGAGTTCGGCGCGGCGGCCGACGCGGTGGACGAGGCGGCGGCGCTCGCGTTCGGCGTCAACCGCACCGACCTGCGCATCCTCGCCGCCGTCGCGGGCGGTCCGCGGACGGCGGGGCAGGTCGCCGCGGCCGTGCAGCTGAGCCCCGCGGCCGCCACGACCGCGATCCAGCGGCTCGTCGCGCGCGGCCACCTCACCCGCGAGACGGACCCCGAGGACCGCAGGCGCGCGGTCGTCGCGTTGACCGCCTCCGCGCGCGAGCTCGTCGACCGGATCTACGGGCCGCTCGGGGAGGCCGGGACCGCGCTGCTGCGGCGCTGGAGCGCGGCCGAGCTCGAGCTGATCGCCGACTTCCTGGAGCGCGGCCGGGCGATGCAGCTCGCGCAGGCGGAGCGGATCAGGGGGATGGCGGCACCGGGATAGCCCGGCGCGCCGCCCTCGAGGCTCGACCTCGGGCCCGCCGCGCGTCATCCTTTTACGGTGCTGAGCACGCGGTTCACCGAGCTCGTCGGCTGCGACGTCCCGATCCAGCAGGCACCGATGGGGCTGATCTCCCCGTCCGGGCTCGCGCTCGCGGTGGCGCGGGCGGGCGGCGTCGGGACGGTCAGCGCGCCGCTCGGGGTGCAGCCGCAGGAGCTGGCTGCGCAGTTGGACTCCTGGATGGACGCAGGCGCGGGCGCGCTCGCCGTCAACTTCATCACCGAGCAGATCGACCCGGAGGCGGTCGCGGTGGCCGGTGCGCGGGCGCGGATGGTCGACTTCTTCTGGAGCGCCCCGCACGCCAAGCTCGTCGACGCGGCGCACGAGGGCGGTGCGCTGGTGAACTGGCAGGTCGGGTCGCTGCCGGACGCCGTGCTCGCCGCCGAGGCCGGGGCGGACGTCGTGACCGTCCAGGGCCGGGAGGCCGGTGGGCACGTGCGCGGCGACACCCCGCTCCTGCCGCTGCTCACCGCCGTGCTGCGGGCGGTGGACGTGCCGGTGCTGGCAGCGGGCGGCATCGCCGAGCCGCGGGCGCTGGCCGCGGTGCTCGCGGCGGGCGCAGCGGGCGCCCGGATCGGCACCCGGTTCATCGCGACGTCGGAGTCGGGCGCCCACCCGGAGTACGTCCTGGCGCTGCTCGCCGCCGGCCCGGAGGGCACGGAGATCACCGACGGCTTCGCGGACTGCCCGATGTGCGCCACGCTCCCGCGGGCGCGGGTGCTGCGCTCGGCGATCGCGGCCGTGGCCGCCGTCGCGGGCGACGTGGTGGGCACCCTGCCGAGTGGCGACGGCGAGCAGCCGATCCCGCCGCGGGCCGGGTTGCCCCCGCACAAGCAGGTGAACGGCCGGATCGACGCGATGGCGCTCTACGCGGGCAGCGGCGTCGAGCACGTCACCGCCGTGCGGCCCGCCGCCGAGGTCGTGCGGGAGCTCGCCGAGGGGGCGGAGGCCCTGCTCCGGGCCTGGTGAGCGGGCGTCCCGGGGGCGCGCGCCGCGGTCGTCGCGGGTAGCGGTCGATCGCTGCCGCCGCGGGCGCCGGACAATCTCCCCATGAGTGCGACTAGCTCCGAGGGCGGGTCGGACGCGCCTGCCCGCCGCCCGGCTCGCCGGCAGGCCGAGATCGCGGCCTACGTCGTCGAGCACGGCACGGCCACCGCCCACGAGCTCGTCGAGGCGTTCGGGGTCAGCCTCATGACCGTGCACCGCGACCTCGACGCGCTCGAGCGCCAGGGCGTCGTGCGCAAGTACCGCGGCGGCGTCACCGCGCAGCCGACCAGCGTCTTCGAGAGCAACGTCGCCTACCGCCTCAACACCGCGCAGGCCCAGAAGCAGGCGCTGGCGCGGCGGGCGAGGGACATGGTCGAGCCCGGCATGTCGGTGATGCTGGACGACTCCACCAGCGCGCTCGCGGTCGTGCGCCTGCTGGAGGGCGTCGCGCCGCTCACGGTCGCGACCAACTTCCTGCCCGCGATCTCGCTGCTCACCGCGATGCCCGACGTGCGGCTGATCGTGCTCGGCGGCATCTACTCGCCCACCCACGACTCCTTCGGCGGCGTGCCGTGCGCCGAGGCCGTGGAGGCACTGCAGACCGACCTGCTGTTCTGCAGCGTCTCCGCGGTGTCGGCGACCCACGCCTACCACCAGGAGCAGGAGATCGTGCTGGTCAAGCGGGCGATGCTGCGCGCGGCGCGCACCCGGGTGCTCATGATCGACAACGCCAAGCTGAGGCGCACCGCGCTGCACCGGCTGGCCCCGCTCACCGACTTCGACCTCGTCCTCGTCGACGACCAGGCACCCGCCGACCAGGTGGCCGCCCTGCGCGACAAGGGAGCGCGGGTGGAGGTCGTCGAGGTGTGAGCGCTCCGTGCACGACCGGATGCAACCCGATCAGGGGCATGATCGGGGGAGATCGGGCGAGAGGGGGCGCGCAGGATGGAGCGCGAGAACGAGGACCCGGCGATCCGAGCGCTGGTGGAGCTGAAGGCGGGGCTGGAACGCACGATCACCGCGCTGGGCGAGGCGTCCGCCCGCGCCGATGAGCTGATCGAGCGCCGCAGGGCGGGCGCGTCCTGGTACACGATCGTGACCACCGAGGAGCGGCCGCTCGTCATCGAGACGATCTCGCGGGTGCTCGACGACCTCGGGGAGCTGGGCAGCCGGTTCCGGCGCGAGGAGGCGCGGGCGCTGCAGCGCGAGAACGTCAGCATCACGCGGATCGGTGAGCTGTTCCACGTGAGCAGGCAGCGCGTGTCGACGCTCCTGCACGGCCCGCGCTCGCGCCCGGAGGTCTGAGGGCCGGTCGAACCGGTGCCCGAAACGGCGCCGGGCGGTCAACTCTGTGAACTAACACCGAACATCACACTCTGGGGCTGTTCTTCATCATCTTCGGCTGATAACTTCCTCGCCCGTGACGCCCACCACGACGAGGAGGCGGGCATGACCGCTGTCGGGCAGCCGGTCCGAACGCGCCCGGATGCGCCCGCGCAGCGGGGGCCGGGGGCGCGGAAGCGCCCGCTGCGGGAGTACGGGTTGTTCGCGCTGATGGTGGCGCCGACCTGATCGTGATCGCGGTCTTCGCGTACTGGCCGATCGCCTACAACGCCTACCTCAGCCTGACCGAATGGAACATGATCGCGGTCCGGCCGACGTTCGTCGGATTGGCCGACTACGCGCGCACGCTCACCGACCCCGCCTTCCACCAGACGCTGTGGACGACCGTGGTGTTCACCGGCCTCATCGTGGCCGGCAGCGTGGTGATCGGCCTCGCGCTCGCCGTGCTGCTGAACCTCCCGCTGGCCGGCCGCGGGTTCGTGCGCACGCTGTCGTTCGCGCCGCACGTGCCGTCCGGGGCCGCGGTGGCCACGCTGTGGTTGTTCATCTTCGACCCGGGCTACGGGATGGTGCGGGTGCTGCTCGACCCGCTCGGGATCACCGCGCCGAACCTGGTGAACGACTCCGACGGGGCGCTCGTGGCGCTGGTCCTCGTCTACCTCTGGAAGAACATCGGCTTCGCCGGGCTGATCTACCTCACCGGCATGCAGAGCCTGCCGCGTGAGCTCGACGAGGCGGCGCTGATCGACGGCGCGGGCGCGTGGACCCGGTTCCGACGGGTGACGCTGCCGCAGCTGCGGCCGATCACGTTCTTCCTCCTGATCACCACCGTGATCGGGACGTTCCAGGCCTTCGACGTCATCGCGGTGATGACCAACGGCGGCCCCGGCGACGCGACCACCACGCTCAGCTGGGCGATCTACGAAGAGGGCTTCGAGGCGTTCGACGCCGGGAGGGCGGCCACGATCTCGGTGATCATGTTCGTGATCCTGCTGGTCGTCACGGCCGTCCAGGTCCGCGTGATGGAGAGGCGGGTGCACCCGGCATGACGCCCGTGACGACGGCGGCGGAGCGGGGCCGCCCGGCCCGCCCGCAGCGCACGCCGCGGCCCGTCCGCGCGGTGCAGTACGTGGTGCTCGTCGGGGTGGCCGCGCTGTTCCTCGGCCCCCTGTACTGGCTCGTCACCACGTCGCTGAAGCCGGCCGACGAGATCTACCAGGCCCCGCCCGAGTTCTGGCCCACCACGCTGACCTGGGAGAACTTCGAGCTTGCGGGGCAGGCCGCCCCGTTCGACCTGTTCTTCCTCAACTCGACGTTCGTCACCGTGGTCGGCACCGCGCTCAAGGTGATGAACGCCGTGCTCACCGCGTACGCGTTCGTGTACCTGCGGTTCCCGTTCAAGAACGTCCTGTTCCTGGGCGTGCTCGGCGCGATGATGGTGCCGGGCCACGTCGTGCTGCTGCCGAACTACCTCACGGTGGCGAGCCTCGGCTGGATCAACACCTACGCCGGGCTGATCATCCCCGGCATCGGCTCGGCGTTCGCGACGTTCCTGATGCGTCAGCACTTCCGCACGCTGCCGCGCGAGGTGACCGACGCGGCGTCCGTGGACGGCGCGGGCCACCTGCGGACGCTGTGGCAGGTGGTGCTGCCGATGTCGCGGCCGATGCTGATCACGGTGCTGGTCATCACGGCCGTCGAGGAGTGGAACCAGTTCGTCTGGCCGCTGATCGTCACGAACACCGTGCAGATGCGGACGCTGCCCGTCGGCCTGCTGCTGCTCAAGGACCAGGAGGGCCCGACGAACTGGGGCACGATCATGGCGGGCGCCGCGCTCGTGCTCGCCCCCATGCTGGTGATCTTCTTCGTGGCGCAGCGCTGGATCATCGGCGGCATCACGGCCGGGGCGGTGAAGGGATGAGGAGCCGCCGTTCGTTCCTCGCGTTGCTGGGTGTCGCCGGCGCCGCCGGCATCGCCGCGTGCGGGTTCCGCTCGCCGGACGCGGTGTACGCCCAGCCCCCGGGCGTCGTGCCCCCGCAGTACGGCGGGCGCGAGCGCGTGGTGTTCTGGCACTCCTACAGCGGCCGCAACGGCAAGGTGCTCGACGAGATCGTCGGGCGGTTCAACGACTCGCAGGACGACGTCTACGTCGAGGCCCAGTACCAGGGCTCCTACGACGACACCGCGCAGAAGGTGGCCGCCTCGCTGATCGCGAGCCAGGTGCCGGACATCGCGATCTTCTCCGACGTCACGTGGGAGCGGTTCTACCTCAACGACGCCCTGGAGCCGTTCGACGCGTACTTCCGGCCCGGCTTCGACCCGAGCGTGTACGAGCCGCGGCTGTTCGGCGAGGGTGTGCTGCAGGGGCGCAGCTGGTGGATCCCGTTCGCGCGCAGCACGCCGCTGCTCTACTTCAACCGGGACGCGTTCGCCGAGGCCGGGCTGCCGGACCGGGCGCCCGAGACGTGGAGCGAGCTGCGCGAGTGGGCGCCCGCGCTCGCCCGCGTCCAGTCGGCGGGCCGGTCGCTGCGCAGCCTCGCGTTCCTCAAGGTGGACGGGGACTGGCAGTTCCAGGGCAACGTCTGGCAGTTCGGCGGCGCTTACTCCAACGGGCTCGACATCACCATCGACGAGGACGGTGCGGTCGCGGCGGGGGAGTGGCAGCGGCAGCTGATCCAGGACGGCTTCGGATACATGGCGAGCAGCGTCACCACCGACTTCGCCAACGGGCTCGTGGCCATGGCCCAGGACAGCACGGGCGCGCTGCGGACCGTCATGGAGAACTCGTCGTTCACGGTGGGTGCCGCGTTCGTGCCGGGCGAGGTGGACTCGGCGGTGGCCACCGGCGGCGGCGGGATCGGGATGATGCGCAACGCCTCGCCCGAGCGCAAGCAGGCGGCCGCGGTGTTCCTCGCCTACCTCGCCCGGCCGGAGATCGCGGCGCACTGGACGGTCGAGACGGGCTACCTGCCCGTGGTCACCGCGGCGCAGCAGGAGCCCGCGCTCGTCGACCTGATCGCGCAGGAACCCAACTACGGCGTGGCGATCCGGCAGCTGCCGCGGGCCCGCCAGCAGGACGCGATCCGGCTGTACGGGCGCAACGCCAACGTGGCCATCTACACCGGGCTGCAACAGATCTACGCCGACAACGCCGCCCCGAGGGACGTGTTCCGGTCCGTGGCGCGCCGGCTCGAGTCGATCGCCGACGAGGTGCGGCGCCAGTACGAGGAGAAGGTACGACCGTGATCGTCACCGGGCACCGGGGCGCCATGGGCAGCGAGCCCGAGAACACGCTGCGCTCGTTCCGCAGGGCCGTGCGGGAGGGGTGCGACGAGATCGAGCTCGACCTGCGCGTGACCGCGGACGGGCACCTCGTCGTCCTGCACGACGCCACGGTCGACCGCACCACGAACGGGTCCGGTGCGGTCGCGGAGATGACGCTCGACGAGGTGAGGTCGCTCGACGCGGGCCTCGGCGAGCAGGTCCCGACCTGGGCCGAGGCGGTGGCCGCGGTCGACGTCCGGTTCCAGGCCGAGGTGAAGGCGCCCGAGGCGGTGCCGCTGCTCGCCGAGTCGCTGCGCGCCGACCCCGACCTGGCCGCGCGCACGCTCGTCACGTCCTCCCGCGCCGAGGTCCTGCTCGCCGTGCGCGAGGAGCTGCCGGACGTCGAGACCGGCCTCATCCTCGGGCGCACGCCGCCGTTCGCCGAGATCGTCGCCCGGACGGCGGCCGCGCGGGCGCGCACCGCGCTGTGCGGGATCGCGGGCCTCACCGCGGAGGGCGTCGCCGGCCTGCACGAGCGCGGCTTCGAGGTCACCGGGTGGCCGGTGCCCGACGGGGACGTCCTCGCCGCGGCGGTCGAGCTCGCGGTCGACGGGATCACCACCGACCACCCGGACGTCGTCTGCGCGCTCGCCCGCGCGAGCTGACTGCGGGGCGTGAGACCCACGCCACTGAAACGCCCGGCTCATCGCGGGCGAACTAGCAGGCGGCACCCACGCGGGCCGCAAGCAGCGCAGAGCTAGGCCCTCCGGTCGACCCAGCACGCGGCGACCAGGAGGAGGTCTCGAAGGCTGGCGAGCGGACGGACGGATTGCTCCGAAGAGCGTTCCGCACCGAGCCGAGCACCGCCGGAACCCCGGCGGGAACCCACCCCTTCCGCGAGCGCCCACCCGCGCGCGGAACCAGCCCGTCCGCCGCCACCGCGGCGGATCGAGGAGACCTCGCAAGATGCAGCACCAGCAGGACCCGAACGGCCCGAACACGTACTACCAGGGCTACGGCGCGCAGCCGCCGCAGTACCCGCCCGCCCCGCCGCAGGCCTACGTCCAGCCGCCCGCGCCGGAGCCCGAGCGCAGTTGGCGCAACGCCAAGATCTTCGGCGGGATCGTGGCGGGCCTCGTGCTCCTCGGCATCGTGAGCGGCGGGGGCGACGACGACCCGGCTGCGGCGACCCCGGCGAGCGCCGGCGGCGCGGCCACTCCGGCGCTGGCCACGCCGCCGACCGAGCCGGCCCGGAGCGGGGTCGTCCCGGCGGGCCAGGCCGTGGACGTGGGCGACGGGTTCCAGGTCACGGCCGAGCCGCTGAAGTCTTCCCGGCCGCGCATCGGCGGGCCCCTGCTCTGCACGACCGTCAGCTTCGTGAACGGCACCGACGAGCGGGTGTCGGTGCACCCGTGGGAGTGGAAGCTGCAGGACCCGAACGGCGCGGCCGTGATGAGCACGATCGCGTTCGACGGCAAGGACACCTTCACCGGCGCCGACCTCGCCGTGGGCGGCAAGGGCGGCGGCCGGATCTGCTTCGACGACCCCGGTCTGAAGGGCACCTACCAGCTGCTCTACGACGGCTGGTTCCAGGGCGGGGAGCAGGCGTGGGCGACCAGCCGCGGCTGACCCTCGCCGCGGTGAGACCGGTCCCGGGCGCGTTCGCACCGGTTGCGCGCCCGGGACCGGCGCCTAGCTGTAGTGACTCAGGACGTTGTTGTCAGTGCTCGACGGCGTGTCGGCTTGAACGAGGGGAGGGCCTCCGGGCGAGGTGGGTGTGTCTGAGGCACCTACTTCTGAGCTTCCCCCGCTTTGCCGGAGTCCTCGTTATCTGTGAGCCTCAGGCTGGGCGCGATGGTAGGCGTCCTCGTACTCGTCGGGGGACAGCCCTCCGAGGCCGGCCTGGATGCGGCGCGGGTTGTACCAGCCGTCGATGTAGCGGATCAGGGCGTGCTCGGCTTCGGCGCGGGTGGCGAACGCCGTGCCCGGCCAGTACACCAGCTCGACTTTGATCGTCGACCAGAGGTTCTCGGCCAGGGCGTTGTCGTAGCTGTCGCCGGTGCTGCCGGTGGACGGGGCGACGCCGGCGTCGACGAGGCGCTGGGTGAACCGCAGCGCGGTGTACTGGGCGCCCTTGTCGCTGTGGTGGATCAGCTGCCCGG
>Ga0310823_100329_pt1 | contig 42202 bp, 32 predicted proteins | sample P4_ome_3_FD_201316 | JGI IMG/M metagenome (GOLD analysis project Ga0310823, IMG submission 201316) | Sorghum-adapted microbial communities from Joint BioEnergy Institute, Emeryville, California, United States - P4_Day56_Rep3 | ecosystem: Engineered > Bioreactor > SSF (Solid state fermentation) >...
TGTAGCGGTGAAATGCGCAGATATCAGGAGGAACACCGGTGGCGAAGGCGGGTCTCTGGGCCGATACTGACGCTGAGGAGCGAAAGCGTGGGGAGCGAACAGGATTAGATACCCTGGTAGTCCACGCCGTAAACGTTGGGCGCTAGGTGTGGGTGACATTCCACGTTGTCCGTGCCGTAGCTAACGCATTAAGCGCCCCGCCTGGGGAGTACGGCCGCAAGGCTAAAACTCAAAGGAATTGACGGGGGCCCGCACAAGCGGCGGAGCATGTGGATTAATTCGATGCAACGCGAAGAACCTTACCTGGGTTTGACATGCACCGGACGCGTCTAGAGATAGGCGTTCCCTTGTGGCTGGTGTGCAGGTGGTGCATGGCTGTCGTCAGCTCGTGTCGTGAGATGTTGGGTTAAGTCCCGCAACGAGCGCAACCCTCGTCCCATGTTGCCAGCGGGTTATGCCGGGGACTCATGGGAGACTGCCGGGGTCAACTCGGAGGAAGGTGGGGATGACGTCAAGTCATCATGCCCCTTATGTCCAGGGCTTCACACATGCTACAATGGCTAGTACAGAGGGCTGCGAGACCGTGAGGTGGAGCGAATCCCTTAAAGCTAGTCTCAGTTCGGATCGGGGTCTGCAACTCGACCCCGTGAAGTTGGAGTCGCTAGTAATCGCAGATCAGCAACGCTGCGGTGAATACGTTCCCGGGCCTTGTACACACCGCCCGTCACGTCATGAAAGTTGGTAACACCCGAAGCCGATGGCCTAACCCCTTTTTGGGGAGGGAGTCGTCGAAGGTGGGACCGGCGATTGGGACGAAGTCGTAACAAGGTAGCCGTACCGGAAGGTGCGGCTGGATCACCTCCTTTCTAAGGAGTCCACCGTGTTGGTGGGGTGGCTGGCCTCGTTTTTGTGGGGTTGGTTCTCCTTGTCTTTGATGATGCTCGCCTGATGGTTGTCTTTTGGGATGGTTGTTGGGTGGAGCGCTGGGTGGAACGCAAGACTGTGGTCCATGGATGATCGGCACACTGTTGGGTCCTGAGGGGACACCTTGTTTGGGGTGTTTTCTCGGCCCCTGATCCTGGTTGTCTAACGCCCTGCGTGGTTGGGGTGGTGGCGGCCGTGGTGGGTTGGGGTGTGGTTGTGTGTTGAGTGTTGCATAGTGGATGCGAGCATCTTGTTGTGAATAAGTGTGTAAGGGCACACGGTGGATGTCTTGGCATCAGGAGCCGATGAAGGACGTGGGAGGCCGCGATAGGCCTCGGGGAGCTGTCAACCGAGCTGTGATCCGAGGATTTCCGAATGGGGGAACCCGGCACCCGTCATGGGGTGTCACCGGCAGTTGAATTCATAGGCTGTCGGGGGGAACGTGGGGAAGTGAAACATCTCAGTACCCACAGGAAGAGAAAACAACCGTGATTCCGTGAGTAGTGGCGAGCGAAAGCGGATGAGGCTAAACCTTGGTCGTGTCGAAGCCGGCAGGCGTTGCGGCTGGGGTGTTGTGGGATTTTCTCGTGGTGGTGCTGCCGCGCTGCCGAGGTCATGGTTTCGTGTTAGTGGAAGGCCTCTGGAAAGGGTCGCCGTAGTGGGTGATAGCCCCGTACACGAAAGCACGTTGCGTGGCCTGGAGATTGTTCCCGAGTAGCAGCGAGCTCGTGGAATTCGCTGTGAATCTGCCGGGACCACCCGGTAAGCCTAAATACTCCCTGATGACCGATAGCGGACGAGTACCGTGAGGGAAAGATGAAAAGTACCCCGGGAGGGGAGTGAAATAGTACCTGAAACCGTGTGCCTACAAGCCGTCAGAGCCTTTGGGTGATGGCGTGCCTTTTGAAGAATGAGCCTGCGAGTTATGCTTCGTGGCGAGGTTAACCCGTGTGGGGTAGCCGTAGCGAAAGCGAGTCTGAATAGGGCGTGTAGTCGCGGGGTGTAGACCCGAAGCGGAGTGATCTACCCATGGCCAGGGTGAAGCGTCGGTAAGACGTCGTGGAGGCCCGAACCCACCAGGGTTGAAAACCTGGGGGATGAGCTGTGGGTAGGGGTGAAAGGCCAATCAAACTCCGTGATAGCTGGTTCTCCCCGAAATGCATTTAGGTGCAGCGTCGTGTGGTGGATGCCGGAGGTAGAGCACTGGATGGGCTAGGGGGCCGACAAGCTTACTGAACTCAGCCAAACTCCGAATGCCGGTATTTCTAGCACGGCAGTGAGACTGCGGGGGATAAGCTTCGTAGTCGAGAGGGAAACAGCCCAGATCACCGGCTAAGGCCCCTAAGCGTGCGCTAAGTGGGAAAGGATGTGGGATCGCCCAGACAACCAGGAGGTTGGCTTAGAAGCAGCCATCCTTTAAAGAGTGCGTAATAGCTCACTGGTCAAGTGGTCCTGCGCCGATAATGTAGCGGGGCTCAAGCGTACCGCCGAAGCCGTGGCAGCATCACTTTGATCCGCCCTTCGTGGTTTGTCCTGTTGGGTGTAGTCGTGGTGTTGGGTAGGGGAGCGTCCTGCATCCGGTGAAGCGGCCCTGTGAGGGAGTCGTGGAGGGTGTGGGAGTGAGAATGCAGGCATGAGTAGCGAATGCAGAGTGAGAACCTCTGCCGCCGAATGACCAAGGGTTCCTGGGCCAGGTTAATCCGCCCAGGGTGAGCCGGGACCTAAGGCGAGGCCGACAGGCGTAGTCGATGGACAACGGGTTGATATTCCCGTGCCCGTGGCAGTGCGCCCGTGTCGAGGCCGGTGATGCTAACCATCCGAACCCGCTTACCTGCCTTCGGGTGGGTTTGTTGGGGGAGCGTGGGGCCCGATCCGGTAGTAGGCAAGCGATGGGGTGACGCAGGAGGGTAGTCCCGCCAGGCGGTGGTTGTCCTGGTGTAAGCCTGTAGCCCGACATGTAGGCAAATCCGCATGTCTGCGCTTTGAGCGCGAGGGTGAGAGGTGATGCGTAGCCGATTGAGGCGAAGTAGGGTGATCCCATGCTGCCGAGAAAAGCCTCTAGCGAGTGCTGTTGCGGCCCGTACCCTAAACCGACACAGGTGGTCAGGTAGAGAATACCAAGGCGATCGAGTGAACTGTGGTTAAGGAACTCGGCAAAATGCCCCCGTAACTTCGGGAGAAGGGGGGCCGGAGGCTCTGAAGCTCTTCGCGGGCTAGGGGCAGCCGGCCGCAGAGACCAGGCCCAAGCGACTGTTTACTAAAAACACAGGTCCGTGCGAAGTCGCAAGACGATGTATACGGACTGACGCCTGCCCGGTGCTGGAACGTTAAGAGGACCTGTTAGCCCTTCGGGGCGAAGCGGAGAATTTAAGCGCCAGTAAACGGCGGTGGTAACTATAACCATCCTAAGGTAGCGAAATTCCTTGTCGGGTAAGTTCCGACCTGCACGAATGGCGTAACGACTTGGGCGCTGTCTCGACCACAGACTCGGCGAAATTGCACTACGAGTAAAGATGCTCGTTACGCGCGGCAGGACGGAAAGACCCCGGGACCTTTACTACAGCTTGGTATTGGTGCTCGGTTCGGCTTGTGTAGGATAGGTGGGAGACTGTGAAGCTGTCACGCCAGTGATGGTGGAGTCGTCGTTGAAATACCACTCTGGTCGAATTGGGTGTCTTAACCTCGGGCCATGATCTGGTTCAGGGACAGTGCCTGGTGGGTAGTTTAACTGGGGCGGTTGCCTCCTAAAGGGTAACGGAGGCGCCCAAAGGTTCCCTCAGCCTGGTTGGCAATCAGGTGTTGAGTGTAAGTGCACAAGGGAGCTTGACTGTGAGACTGACGGGTCGAGCAGGGACGAAAGTCGGGACTAGTGATCCGGCACTTCCTGGTGGAAGGGGTGTCGCTCAACGGATAAAAGGTACCCCGGGGATAACAGGCTGATCTTGCCCAAGAGTCCATATCGACGGCATGGTTTGGCACCTCGATGTCGGCTCGTCGCATCCTGGGGCTGGAGTAGGTCCCAAGGGTTGGGCTGTTCGCCCATTAAAGCGGTACGCGAGCTGGGTTTAGAACGTCGTGAGACAGTTCGGTCCCTATCCGCCGCGCGCGTAGGAGACTTGAGGAAGGCTGTCCCTAGTACGAGAGGACCGGGACGGACGAACCTCTGGTGTGCCAGTTGTCCCGCCAGGGGCACGGCTGGTTGGCTATGTTCGGAAGGGATAACCGCTGAAGGCATCTAAGCGGGAAGCTCGTTCCAAGATGAGGTCTCCCACCACCTTTGCGTGGTTAAGGCCCCCAGCAGATCACTGGGTTGATAGGCCAGAGATGGAAGCCCTGTGAGGGGTGGAGTTGACTGGTACTAATAGGCCGAGGGCTTGTTCACGACATGTTGTTCGCATCCACTGTGTGACCCTGAGCACACAACCTTGGGGTTTCCTGCCGGTTGGTGGGTTGGTAGTTTGATAGTGTTGTCGGTGGTTATGGCGGAGGGGGAACGCCCGGTCCCATTCCGAACCCGGAAGCTAAGCCCTCCAGCGCCGATGGTACTGCACTCGTTGGGGTGTGGGAGAGTAGGTCGCCGCCGACATTCAACGTGTTGTGGGCCCCCGCCGCCAGGCGGGGGCCCACTTTTTTGTATCCTCTTCAGGTGAGTATCGCGGATGGTTCCGGCGATGACCGCCCGCGAGAAGATCGCGACAGCGGCCGCGGAACCAGTGATCGGAAGGCCGGCCCACGGGGCGGCGGGGCACGAGGCCGGCAGTACGACGACCGCGGCCGGAAGGGCCGCGCGCCGCGACTCGGGTCCGGCTGGCAGGAGCTCGGCGGCGGTGAACGCCGCCCGCACGAGCGGCGCGATGGCCGGCCGGACGGCAAGAAGGGCAGCGACGGCGGCGATCGCCGCGGCGGCGCGAGCGGCCGGGCGTGGGACGAGCGCGGGCCGCGGCGTGGCGACGACAAGGGCCGCGACCGCGGCCCCAGGCGCGGGGACCCCACGCCTGGCGGGCGGGACGACCGCCCCGGCCGGGAGCGCAAGCCATGGGCCGAACGCGGCGACGCCCGCGGCCGGGACGGCGATCGGCCGGCAGGCGGGCGGAGGCCGTTCGGCGACCGCGACGAGCGCGACCGTCGACAGCGACCCGACCGCGCGGACGCGCGGGACCGGCGGGACGCCCGTCCTCCGCGCGACCGGCGACCGTGGGAGGACCGGGGTGACGAGCGGCGCCGGCGCGGCGACCGCGGCGGCGGGTGGCGGGACGACCGCCCCGCGGGCGAGCGGCGCCACGGCGACCGCGACGAGGGGCGCGCACGCCGCCCCGGCAGCGGGCCGCGCCGCGGTGAACAGCCGAGCCGAGCGGAGCGGCGCGGGCCGGGCACCGGGCGCAGGTTCGCCGACGCCCCGCCCCGGCAGCAGCGCACCGAGCGCGCGGTGCAGGCCGCCGCGCAGGTGCCCGAGCCGCCGCTGAGCGACGACATCACGGCCTCGAACCTCGACGCCGAGGTGCGACGCGACCTGCGCGGCCTGCAGCGCGACACCGCCGAGAAGGTGGCGCGGCACCTGGTGGCCGCGGGCCGGCTGGTGGACGAGGACCCGGAGCGGGCGCTCGAGCACGCCCGGTTCGCGCGGGCGAGGGCGTCGCGGATCGCGGTGGTCCGCGAGGCGGCAGGCATCGCCGCCTACCACGCGGGGCAGTGGGCCGAGGCGCTGAGCGAGCTGCGCGCGGCCCGGCGCATGGGCGGCGGGCCCGGGCACCTGGCGCTCATGGCCGACATCGAGCGCGCCCTGGGCCGCCCCGAGCGGGCACTGGAGCTGAGCCGCGGCCCCGAGGTGCGCGACCTGGACAAGGCGGAGCGCATCGAGCTCGCCATCGTCGCTGCCGGCGCGCGCCGCGACCTGGGCGAGCTGGACGCCGCGGTCGTCAGCCTGCAGATCCCGGAGCTCGACCCGAAGCGGCGCGAGCCGTGGAGCGCGCGGCTGTTCTACGCCTACGCCGACAACCTGCTCACGGCCGGGCGCGAGTCGGAGGCGCTGCAGTGGTTCGTGCACGCAGCCGACGCCGACGACAACGGCGAGACCGACGCCGCCGAGCGCATCGCCGAGCTCACCGGCGAACCCCTGCCGGACGACGAGTACGAGTTCGGCGTGGAGGTGGAGCCCGACGAGGCCGGCAGCGCCGACGACCGGGCCGACGAACCGCCTCTCGCCACCGAGGAGGCCCAGGCCGGCGCCGACGCCGCCGGGAGGCCCGCCGACGCCGACGCGGCTGACGCTGCCGCCGAGGGAGCGGCCGCCGGCCGGGTTGCCGCCGCCACCGCCGATCGTGCCGATGGCGGGCCGGCCGCCGCTGCCGAGGACGCCGCCACCGGCGGATCGGCCGAGCGGGCGGCCGCCGACCTCGCGGCGGATGCCGAGTCGGAGGATGCGGGCGCCGAGAGTGGGGCCGGCGCCGGCGATGCGGCCGCCGATCGCGCTGAAGACGGCGCCGACGGCCGCGCCGACGGCGGGCCGGACACCGCCACGGAGGACGCCGCGGTGGGCGGCTCGGCCGAGCGGGTGGGCGCCGACGTCGCGGCGGATGCCGAGTCGGAGGCCGCCGGCGCCGAGAGCGGGGTCGACGGCGGCGGTGAGCGTGCGCTCGACGGAGGCGACGCTTCCGCCGAGGGAGCGGCCGCCGGCCGGGTTGCCGCCGCCACCGCCGATCGTGCCGATGGCGGGCCGGCCGCCGCTGCCGAGGACGCCGCCACCGGCGGATCGGCCGAGCGGGCGGCCGCCGACCTCGCGGCGGATGCCGAGGCGGGGGCCGACAGCGCCGCGGACGGTGGCGCTGGGCGTGCGCTCCAGGCCGGCGACGCGTCCGCCGACCCTGCCGGCGGTCGGCCGGACACGGCTGGGGAGGACACGCCGGCAGCCGACGCGGCCGAGCGGGCGGGCGCCGACCTCGCGGTGGACGCCGAGTCGGAGGCCGTCGGCCCGGAGAGCGGGACCGACGTCGGCGCCGGCGACGCGGTCGCCGACCGCGCTGACGACGGCGCTGACGACGGCGCTGACGACGACGCCGACGATCGCGCCGACGGCGGGCCGGACACCGCTACCGAGGACGCCGCGGCGGGCGACCAGGCCCAGCAGGCCGGCGCCGACGCCGCCGCGAACGCCGAGGCGGCGGACGACCGAGCCGAGAGCCCGGGCCACGGCGGTGCCGGGGGTGCGGCCGGCGACGGCGCCGAGGACGGCACCGACGCCGCCGACAGCGACCCCGCGGACGCTGCCGCCGACGCGGTCGCCGCAGCCGCCGAGGGCGTTGCCGGCACCGGTACCGCGGGCACGGCCGCAGGCGGCCCCGAGGGCACCGCGCAGCCGAGCGGGGGAGCATCCGGGTGAGCGACGACCTCCTCGGCCGCCACGACGTCCTGCTCGCCGACCTCGACGGCACCCTCTACCGGGGCCGGGTGGCCGTGCCCGGCGCGGTCGAGGCGGTGCGCGGGGCGGCGCAGCGGGGCGTGCGCACGGTCTACGTCACCAACAACGCCTCGCGCCGGCCGGCGGCGGTCGCCGAGCACCTCGCCGAGCTGGGCTTCCCGGCGCGCACCGACGACGTCGTCGCCAGCTCGCAGGCCGCGGCCGCCCTGCTCGCCGACCAGCTGCCCGCCGGGGCGCGGGTGCTCGTCGTGGGCACCGAGGCGCTCGCCGACGAGGTGCGGGCGCGTGGGCTGCGGGTCGTCACCACGGCCGACGAGGCCGACGCCGTCGTGCAGGGCCACAGTCCCGAGACGGGCTGGCCGCAGCTCGCCGAGGCCACCGTGGCCGTCCGGGCGGGCGCGCTGTGGGTCGCGTGCAACCTCGATCCCACCCTGCCCACCGAACGCGGGCCGCTGCCCGGCAACGGGGCCATGGTCGGCGTCGTCCGCCTGGCCACGGGCCGGGAACCGCAGGTCGCGGGCAAGCCCGGCCCCGCGCTGCTGGAGGAGGCCGCGCGGCGCAGCGGCGCGCGCAACCCGCTGATGGTGGGCGATCGGCTCGACACCGACATCGAGGGCGGGCGGGCAGCGGGCATGGCCACCCTGCTCGTGCTCACCGGCATCTCCGACGCCGCCGAGCTGCTGGCCGCGCCGCCACGGCTGCGGCCCGACCACGTGGCCGCCGACCTGGGCGGGCTCACCGCCCGCCCCGAGGACCTGGCGATCGGACCGCGCCCCGGCTGGGACGTCCGCGTCGCCGAACCGGGCCGGCTCGTGCTCTCCGGCACCGGGGGCGACCCGGTCGACGCGCTGCGCGCGCTGTGCGCAGCGCACTGGGCGGCGGGCGGCGGGCCCGCGCACGTCACCGCGGAGGGGCCCGCGGCCACCGCAGCCCTGCGCGGCCTCGGCCTCGACGACGGCGGTCCGTCCGCCGGCTCGGCTACCGTGGCGGGTGCCGCCGTGCCCGATGACGCCGGGCACGGGGATGCGACGGTCCGCCGACCAGCGCCGCCCGCGTGAGCAGCCCGAGCGAAGCGGAGACAATCGAGAAGATGACCGTTCCCAAGCCAGGGCCGCCGCCACGCCCTGCCGACCCGCTCGAGGCCGTCGAGCAGGCCGTGGCCGCCCTCGACGGGCTCGCCGACCGGCCGCTCGCCGAGCACGTCGAGGCCTACGAACGGCTGCACTCCGCGCTGTCCGAAGCGCTCGCCGCCGGGTCCTCCGGGGGCGCGTGACCGACGATGGCCACCCGAGCCCGACTCGACGCCGAGCTCGTCCGGCGCGGGCTCGCCCGCTCGCGGCAGCAGGCGGCCGAGCTCATCGCGCAGGGCCGCGTCGTCGTCCGCGGCGTCCCCGCGGGCAAGCCCGCCACCGTCGTCGACCGGGACACCCCGGTCGTCGTGCAGCAGACCGACGAGCGCGAATGGGCGTCGCGCGGCGCGCACAAGCTGATCGGCGCGCTCGACGCGTTCGACGTCCGGGTGAGCGGCCTGCGCTGCCTCGACGCGGGCGCCTCCACCGGCGGGTTCACCGACGTGCTGCTCGACCGGGGCGCGGCCGAGGTCGTGGCCGTCGACGTCGGGTACGGCCAACTCGTGTGGCGGCTGCGCAGCGACGAGCGGGTGCGCGTGCACGACCGCACCAACGTCCGCGCGCTCGAACCGGAGGCGATCGGCGGCCCGGTCGATCTCACCGTGGCCGACCTGTCGTTCATCTCGCTGCGCACCGTGCTGCCCGCCCTCGTCGCCTGCACCGCCGCCGACGGGGAGCTGCTGCCGATGGTCAAGCCGCAGTTCGAGGTGGGCAAGGCCCGGTTGGGCTCCGGTGGCGTGGTGCGCAGCCCCGAGCTGCGGCTCGCCGCGCTCACCGAGGTCGCGGCCGCGGCGCGCGAGCTCGGGCTCGTGGTCCGCGGCGCCGTCGCGAGCCCCCTGCCCGGCCCCTCGGGCAACGTCGAGTACTTCCTGCGGCTGGCCCGCTCCGGCGCCGACGCGGGCGACGCCGTGCTCGCCACGGCGGTGGAGGAGGGTCCGTGACCCGCGAGATCCTGGTCGTCCTGCACACCGGCCGGGCCACCAACCTGCGCACGGCCGCGTCCGTGGCGCACCGGCTGGCCCGGTCCGGCGTCCGGCTGCGCGTGCTCGGCGAGGAATGGGCGCAGGTGGAGGGCGGCGATCTGCCGCCCGGGCTCGAGCCCCGGGTCGTCGAAGGCAGGCCGGGGTGCGCCGAGGGCGTGGAGGTCGTGCTCGTGCTCGGCGGCGACGGCACGCTGCTGCGCGCCGCCGAGATGGCCCGCCCGACCGGGGTTCCGCTGCTCGGGGTGAACCTCGGGCGCGTCGGGTTCCTCGCCGAGGCCGAGCAGGAGTCCCTCGACGACGCGCTCGACGCCGTCGTCCGGGGCGGGTACGCCGTCGAGGAACGCATGACGATCGACGCCGTCGCCCGCTCCAACGGCGACGTCATCGCGCGCACGTGGGCGCTCAACGAGGCCACGGTGGAGAAGAGCAGCCGCGAGCGGATCCTCGAGGTGGTGCTCGAGGTCGACGGGCGCCCGGTGTCGGTGTTCGGCTGCGACGGCGTCCTGTGCGCCACCCCCACCGGGTCCACCGCGTACGCCTTCTCCGCCGGGGGGCCGCTGGTGTGGCCGCAGGTCGAGGCGCTGCTGCTGGTGCCGAGCAACGCGCACGCGCTGTTCGCGCGGCCCATGGTGATCGCCCCGGACAGCGAGGTGGCGATCGAGGTCGACCCGCACGGCCCGCCCGCGGTGCTCGAGTGCGACGGGCGGCGGACGTTCGCGCTGCCGCCGGGGGCGCGCGTCGAGGTGGCGCGCGGCGCCACCCCGGTGCGGATGGTCCGCCTGGACGGCCAGCCGTTCGCCGACCGGCTCGTGCGCAAGTTCGACCTGCCGGTGCGGGGCTGGCGCGGCGCGCCGGGGACCCGGCACTGAGCCGGGCTGTCCGGGCCGCGCCGTAGGCTCTGAGGTCATGCTGGCCGAGATGCGCATCCAAGGCCTCGGCGTGATCGACGACGCGACGCTCGAACTCGACCCGGGGCTCACCGTCCTCACCGGCGAGACCGGTGCGGGCAAGACCATGGTCGTCACCGGCCTCTCGCTGCTCGGCGGCGGCCGGGCCGAGGCGTCGCGGGTGGCGGGGGGCGCCCGCCGCGCCGTCGTCGAGGGCAGGTTCACGGCGGACGCCGCGGCCATGGCCGTCGCCGACGAGGTGGGCGCCGACGCCGACGAGGACGGCACCCTCATCGCCGTGCGCACCGTGTCCGCCGACGGCCGCTCGCGCGCGCACCTCGGCGGCCGGTCGGTGCCGGTCGGGGTGCTGTCGCGGCTCGCGGAGGCCACGCTGGCCGTGCACGGGCAGAACGACCAGCTGCGGCTGCTGCGCCCGGCCGAGCAGCGCGCCCTGCTGGACCGGTTCGCGGGCGAGGCCGTCACCGGGCCGTTGGAGCGCTACCGGGCGGTGCGCACGGAGTGGCTGCGGGTGTCGAACGAGCTCGTCGAGCGCCGGGACGGGGCCCGCAGGCTCGCGCAGGAGGCCGACATGCTCCGCCACGGCCTCAACGAGATCGAGTCGGTGAACCCGCAGCCGGGGGAGGACGTCGAGCTGGTCGAGCTGGCCCGCAGGCTCGCCGCCGCCGACGACCTGCGGGAGGCGGCGCAGGCCGCGCAGGCCGCCCTGGTCGGGGCCGACGAGATCGACCCGGACGCGCCGGCCGCGCTCGCCCTGATCGGCGACGCCCGCCACCGCCTCGCCGCCTCCGGCGACCCGGAGCTCGCCGCGCTGGACTCCCGGCTCGCCGAGGCGCTCGCCCTGCTCGGCGACGTCGGCACCGAGCTCACCACCTACCTCGACAAGCTCGACGCCGACCCCGAGCGGCTCTCCCAGGTGCTCGCCCGCCAGGCCGAGCTGAAGGCGCTCACCCGCAAGTACGCCGCCGACATCGACGGCGTGCTCGCCTGGGCCGACGCCGCTCGGGAACGCCTCGGCAGCCTCGACACCTCAGACGAGGCCCTCGCCGCGCTCGCCGCCCGCCGCGACGAGCTCGCCGCCGAGCTGGCGAAGCTCGCCCAGGAGGTCACCGCCGCGCGCACCGAGGCCGCCACCCGCCTCGCCGAGGGCGCCACCGCGGAGCTCGCCGGGCTCGCGATGCGCGACGCCCGCCTGCAGGTGTCGGTCACCCCGCGGGAGGCCGGCCGCGACGCGCCCGACGCGCTGCGCGTCGGCGACACGCTGCTGCAGGCCGGCGCGGACGGCGTCGACGAGGTCGAGCTGCGCCTCGTCGCCCACGCGGGCGCCGCGCCGCAGCCGCTGCACAAGGGCGCCTCCGGCGGTGAGCTCTCCCGCGTGATGCTCGCCCTCGAGGTGGCGCTCGCCGGCGCCGACCCGGTGCCCACGATGGTGTTCGACGAGGTCGACGCCGGGGTGGGCGGCCGCGCCGCGGTCGAGATCGGCCGCAGGCTCGCCCGGCTCGCCGCCCGCCACCAGGTCATCGTGGTCACCCACCTGCCGCAGGTGGCCGCCTACGCCGACCGCCACCTCGTGGTCGACAAGACCGCCCGCGAGGACGGCTCCACCAGCAGCAGCGTCCGCACGCTCGCCGAGTCCGACCGCATCGTCGAGCTCGCCCGGATGCTCGCGGGCCTCGACCACACCGACACCGGCCGCGCCCACGCCGAGGAGCTCCTCGCCGCGGCCAGGGCCCACCGGGAGGCCGACCGGGCGGCGTCGAACGGCACCGCGAACGGTTCCCCGAACGGGACGGCGGGCCCGCGCCGGAAGGGCCGCAAGGCGGCGACCGCGGCCCGGTGAACGGGCGCCCCACGGCGCCGGCGGCCCCATTGGGCGGTGAACCGACGGTGACGGTGCGGCGTGCCTACGCGGGATCATGGGCGTCCGGTGTCACAGTGCGTGCATGAAGCTGTCCGGCCTGTTGCACCGCTCGCGTCCGGCGCTGCCCGGGCTGTCCGGCGTCGCCCGGGTCGACCGGCGCACCGACGGCCTGCTCCGCCGCATCAAGGCGGGCGAGATCGCGGTGATCGATCACGTCGACCTGGACCGCGCCACGGCGGAGGCGCTCGTCTCGGCGCAGGTGGCGGCGGTGGTCAACGCGGCGCCCTCCATCTCCGGCCGGTACCCGAACCTGGGGCCCGAGGTGCTCGTCGCCGCCGGCATCCTGCTGGTCGACGACGTCGGCGACGAGGCCCTGCGGGTCATCAAGGACGGGAGCAAGATCCGGATCCACGAGGGCGTGATCTACGCGGGCGAGCTGGAGCTCGCCAAGGGCGTCGAGCAGACCGTCGACTCGGTCGCCGACGCGATGGTGGAGGCCAAGTCCGGCCTCACCCACCAGCTCGAGGCGTTCGCCGCCAACACCATCGAGTTCATGCGCCGCGAGCGGGCGATGCTGCTCGACGGGGCGGGCGTCCCCGAGGTCGAGGTGCAGCTGGCCGACCGGCCGGTGCTCGTGGTCGCCGCGGGCTACGACCACGACGCCGAGCTCGCCCGGCTCGCGCACTACATCCGCGAGTACAAGCCGGTGCTCGTCGGCGTCGGCGCCGGGGCGGACGTGCTCTTGAAGGCGGGGCACCGGCCGCAGCTCATCGTCGGCGACCCGAGCGAGATCTCCACCGAGGCGCTGACCTGCGGCGCCGACGTCGTGGTGCCGGCGTTCGCCGACGGCCACGCGCCCGGCCTGCACCGCGTGCAGGACCTCGGCGTCGGCGCGGTGACGTTCCCCAGCACGGCCAACCCGGAAGACCTCGCGCTGCTCATCGCCGCGCACGGCGGGGCGTCGCTCGTGGTCACGGTCGGGCTCTCGGCGAGCATGGCCGAGTTCCTCGACCGCGGCCGCTCCGGCAGCATCGCCTCCACCTTCCTCACCCGGCTCCAGCTGGGCGGCCTGCTCGTCGACGGCCGGGTGATCGCCTCCCTCTACCGCAGCCGCATCTCGATCGGCGCGATCCTGCTGGTGGCCGCGTCCGCGCTGGTCGCGGTGCTGGCCGCCCTCCTCGTCTCGGACGCGGGCGAGGCGGTGCTGGCCTGGATCACGCAGGTGTGGCTGGGGCTCGTGCAGCAGATCAAGGACGTGACCGGGGGACTGTTCGGGTGATCTCCTTCCGCTACCACCTGGTGTCGATCGCCGCGGTGTTCCTGGCGCTGGCCGTCGGGGTCGTGCTCGGGTCGGCCGGGGTGTCGGACCGGCTGCTGTCGGCCGTCTCGGCCCAGGCCGACGACCTCGCGGGCCAGGTGCAGACGCTGCGCGCCGAGCGCGACGCCCTCGCCGCGGGGCAGCGGGCCTCCGACGAATTCGCCCGCCGCGTCGGGCCCGCCGCGGTGCGCGGCCAGCTGCAGGGCACCACCATCACCCTGGTGACCGCGGGCGCCGACCCCGCCGACCGGGAGGCCGTCGTGCGGCTGCTGGAGCAGGCGGGTGCCACCCTCGGTGGCGAGGTGGCGCTCACCTCCGCCGTCGGCGACCCGGCGCGCGGCGACCAGCTGCGCGCGCTGACCGCGGAGCTCTTGCCCACCGGCGCCCAGCTGCCCGCCGCCACCGACACCGGCAGCCTCGTCGGCGGCCTGCTCGGCGGCATCGTGCTCGCGGGCGGCCAGCCGGTCGCCCCGCAGGAGGCCGACGCGGTGCTGACCGGTCTCGCGGCTGCCGGGTTCGTCGCGCCCGGCCAGCGCCCGCAGCCCGGCAACGCGGTGCTCGTGCTCACCGGCGGCGCGCTGGAGGGCGTCGACGCGCCCGACGCCGCGGCCGTCATCGCTCGGCTGGCCGCCCAGCTCGACCGCGTGGGCGGCGGGGCGGTGCTGGCCGGGCGCGCCGGCTCCGCGGACGCCGCCGGCGCCGTGGGCGTCGCGCGCGCCGACCCCGACATCGCGCAGCGCATCTCCACCGTCGACGACATCCAGAGCGGGGCCGGTCAGGTGTCGGCGGTGCTCGCGCTGCGCGAGCAGCTGGACGGCCGCGCCGGCAGCTACGGCACCGCGGAGACGGCCACCGGGGGTGCGGCGCCCGCCGCCTGATCGGGTAGGCGCGCCGGGCGACACGCGGGGGAGTTGGCCGGGCCGGCTGGTTCGTATGTACCCTGGAGACCCGTGCAGCCTCGCGCGACGCGTCATCTTTTCGTCACCGGCGGGGTTGCGTCCTCGCTGGGCAAGGGTCTGACGGCCTCCAGCCTGGGCCAGCTCCTCACTTCCCGCGGCCTCCGGGTCATCATGCAGAAGCTGGATCCGTACCTGAACGTGGATCCGGGCACGATGAACCCCTTCCAGCACGGTGAGGTGTTCGTCACCGAGGACGGCGCCGAGACCGACCTCGACATCGGCCACTACGAGCGGTTCCTCGACCGGAACCTGCACGGCCGGGCGAACGTCACCACCGGCCAGGTGTACTCGGCGGTGATCGCCAAGGAGCGGCGCGGCGAGTACCTCGGCGACACCGTGCAGGTGATCCCGCACATCACCAACGAGATCAAGGACCGGATCCGCGCGATGGCGGAGCCGGACGCCGACGGCAACATCCCCGACGTCGTGATCACCGAGGTGGGCGGCACGGTCGGCGACATCGAGTCGCTGCCGTTCCTGGAGGCCGTCCGCCAGGTCCGCCACGACGTCGGCCGCGACAACTGCTTCTTCCTGCACGTGTCGCTGGTGCCCTACCTCGCCCCGTCCGGCGAGCTGAAGACCAAACCCACGCAGCACTCCGTCGCGGCCCTGCGCAACATCGGTATCCAGCCCGACGCGCTCGTGCTGCGGGCCGACCGGGAGATCCCGGACGGGCTCAAGCGCAAGATCAGCCTCATGTGCGACGTCGAACCCGACGGCGTCGTCGCCGCCCCGGACGCCCCGTCGATCTACGACATCCCGCGCGTGCTGCACCGCGAGGGCCTCGACGCCTACGTCGTCCGCCGCCTCGGCCTGCCGTTCCGCGACGTCGACTGGACGGTGTGGGGCGACCTGCTCGACCGCGTCCACCACCCGGACGAGACGGTGCGGATCGCGCTGGTCGGCAAGTACGTCGACCTGCCGGACGCGTACCTGTCGGTCACCGAGGCGCTGCGCGCGGGCGGGTTCGCCCACCGGGCGCGGGTGGAGATCGTCTGGGTGCAGTCCGACGAGTGCCGCACGCCCGCGGGCGCCGCCGCCCACCTCGACGGGATGGACGGCGTGCTGATCCCCGGCGGGTTCGGCGTGCGCGGCATCGAGGGCAAGCTCGGCGCGATCCGCCACGCCCGCACCCGCGGCATCCCGACGCTCGGGCTGTGCCTCGGCCTGCAGTGCATGGTGATCGAGGCCGCCCGCTCGCTCGCGGGCCTCGCCGACGCCAACTCCTCGGAGTTCGACGAGCGCACCCCGCACCCGGTCATCTCGACGATGGCCGACCAGCGCGACGTGGTGGCCGGCGAGCGCGACATGGGCGGCACGATGCGGCTGGGCGCCTACCCGGCGGTGCTGAAGAAGGGCTCGGTGGTCGCGGCGGCCTACGGGGTGCACGAGGTGTCCGAGCGGCACCGGCATCGCTACGAGGTCAACAACGCCTACCGGGAGCGCCTGGAGGAGGTCGGGCTCGTCTTCGGTGGCACCTCGCCGGACGGCAAGCTCGTCGAGTTCGTCGAGCTGCCCGCCGACAAGCACCCGTTCTTCGTCGGCACCCAGGCCCACCCGGAGCTCAAGAGCCGCCCGACCCGGCCGCACCCGCTGTTCAGCGCGTTCGTCAGGGCCGCGCTCGACTACCGGGCCGCCGACCGGCTGCCCGTCGAGCTGCCCGCCCGCGAGCCCGCCGCCGCCGGGGCCAAGGCGGGCGTGAACGGGGCGCCGTCGTGACCGGTTCCCGGCACGAGTTCGCGGTCCAGTCCTCGAAGGACGTCTACGTCGGCAAGGTCATGGCCCTGCGCGCCGACGAGGTCGTCATGCCCGGCGGCGGGACGGCCGTGCGGGAGATCGTCGAGCACCCGGGCGCGGTCGCCGTCGCGGCGCTCGACGCCGACGACCGGATCATGATGGTCCACCAGTACCGGCACGCCCTGCGCAGGCGGCTGTGGGAGCTGCCCGCCGGGCTGCTCGACGTGCGCGGGGAGGACCCGCTCGGCACCGCGCAGCGCGAGCTGACCGAGGAGGCGGGGATCACCGCGAGCGAGTGGGCCACCCTCGTCGACCTCGCGCCCTCGCCCGGGTTCACCGAGGAGGCGGTGCGGGTCTACCTGGCGCGCGGCATCACCGAGGTGGGGCGCCCGCCGGTGGAGGGGGACGAGGAAGCCGACCTCACCACGCGGTGGGTGTCGTTGCCGGTCGCGGTGCGCATGGTGCTGTCCGGCACGATCGTCAACAGCACGACCGTGGCGGGCGTGCTCGCCGCGCAGGCCGTCGCGGGCGACCCGTCCGCGCTCCGCCCCGCCGACGCGCCGTGGCCGGATCGGCCCACGCGGTTCGCCGACCGGATGGCGCACGGGGGCAGCTGAGCCCGGGCTCAGCGGGTCGCGGCGAAGTCGACGTCCTTGGTCTCCGGCCCGGCGTAGGCGCCTGCGGCGCCCAGGAGGCCGCCGATGGCGAGCAGGATCGGCGCCGCCGTCAGCGGCGGCACCAGCGCGTCCAGACCGGCGAGGAAGAACGCGTAGAACGACGGGATCACCACCGAGACGCTGAACCCGATGCCGAACCCGGAGGCCCGCACGTCGGTGCGGAACCGCTCGTTGATGTAGGCGAGCACCACCCCCCACGGCGCGGTCACCACGACCTGGAACGCGCAGACCAGCAGCACGATCGCGGGGAGCGGCAGCCCCTCGCCGTGCACCAGCACCCACAGCAGCACGGTGCCGACGAGGACGATGGAGATGCCGGATGCGATGAAGAACCGGCGGCGGCCGAAGCGCTGGCCGAGCACACCGGCGGCGATGTAGCTCCCGACCAGGCAGGCGTACGCGATCAGCAGGGTGACGGTGAGCTGGGTGCTCGTCAGCCCGACGAGGTCCGGCAACACCACGGTCGGCAGGTAGAGCGTGGTCAGGTTCTGCGTCAGCCAGAACCCGGTCATCATCGTGAAGACCTGCAGGAACGTGCGGCCGGTCCGGCCCCGCAGCAGGGCCTTCAGCGGAGCCGAGGCCTTCTCGGACCCGGCGGCGGCACCCGCCGAGGCCTCCCAGATCTCCGACTCGGCGACCTTGTGCTTGTAGTAGAAGAACAGCGCGAACGCGAGCAGCGCGCCGATCACGAACGGGATCCGCCAGCCCCACACCGCGTACGGGGAGTCGGGCCCGGCCAGCGGGAACACCGCGAACGCGGCCAGCGCGCACAGGGTGATCGCGATGTAGGCCAGCGGGAACGCGGCGAGGATGACCCCGCCGAGCAGCCCGCGCTTGTGCTTGGGCGAGTACTCCATGGCCAGCGGCAGCGCGCCGGTGTAGCCGCCGCCGAGGCAGATGCCGTCCAGGAAGCGGAGCAGGATGAGGATCAGGTACGACGCGAGCCCCAGCGTGGTGTAGCCGGGCACCAGCGCGATCGCGAGCGTGAGGACGCCGAATCCGGCGACCGAGATCATCGTCGATCGTCTCCTGCCGAGCCGGTCGGCCACCACCCCGAAGATGACCGCCCCGATCGGCCGTCCGATCAGCGTGGTGGCGAAGACCAGCGAGGTGAGGATCGCCGACGCCCGGGGCGAGAGATCCGCGGGCTGGAAGTAGACCAGCGCCGGGGTCAGCACGACCGTCGGCAGGTAGATGTCGAACATGTCGACGAACTCGGCGAAGAACGCGCCGATGGCCGAGGAACGCCGCTTGGCTTCGGCGGTGTCGGTGCCGGTGTCCGTGCGGCCGGTGCCGGCCGTCCGGGGCGAACGTGCCATCCCAGAGAACCCCATCGTTCGCGAGGGTTGCGCTGCGCCGTGACGCGCAGACAGGCTGTCTGTGTGTCTGTCTGTCAGACAATCGGACGGTAGAGTCGTCGGCCGTACACGTCAACCGCAGGCACGAAGATCGTGATCCGGAGGCACGCATGACGCCCACCCCAGAGGACGTTCGCGCAGCGGTCCGCGACGGGCTGCTCGACGGCCTGCCCCCGGGGCCGCCGTGGACGGCGCTGCTGACGATCGGGGAACTGCGCGTCGTGCTGCACGCCGACGGCGACGGCGCTCTTCGGGTCACCGACTCGCCCGGCGACGCCGCGGACTTCGGGTTCGCGATCTCCGCCGACGAGTGGGCCGACTTCTGCACGCAGCCACCGCCGCGCGGGTGCACCTCCGCGCAGGCGCTCGTCGCCACCCGCGGCGACGCCCGGGTGACCGGCCGGCGCGAGGTCTGGGCCCGCGCGGCGGGCGCGCTCGACCGCGTGGTGGACGCGATCCGCGACCAGGTGCGCGCGCCGCGACCCCGACGCCCCGACCCGCCGACGCCGACCGCGGGGCTGAGCCCGATCGAGGGGCGCTACCTGCACGTCGAGGTCCGGGGCGAGCCGCGGCGGATCTACTTCGAGCAGGCGGGGGACGGCCTGCCCCTGCTGTGCCTGCACACCGCCGGGGCGGACTCCCGGCAGTTCCGGTACCTGATGGAGGACCCGAGGGTCACCGATCACCACCGGGTCATCGCGTTCGACCTGCCGTGGCACGGCCGGTCCGACCCTCCGCCGGACTGGCAGCACCGCCGCTACCGGCTGGACACCGAGACCTACGAGGCCACCGTCCTCGCCGTCATCGACGCGCTCGGGCTGCACCGCCCGGTACTGCTCGGCTGCTCGATGGGCGGCTCGATGGCCCTCTACCTGGCGAGCCGGCACGGCGAGCGGTTCACGGGGGTCTGCGCGCTCGAGGGCGGTCTCGGCAACCCGGGGCGGTTCGTGGAGTGGACCAACCGCGTCGACGTGGACCACTCGTCGTTCCTGGTGAGCTGGGTGGGCGGGCTGATCGCGCCGAGCAGCCCCGCCGCGCCGCGGGCCGAGACGCTGTGGGGGTACGCCCAGTCCGGGCCCGGCGTCTACCAGGGCGACACCTACTTCTACTCGGTCGACTTCCCCCGCCACACCGCGGACCTGGTGCCCGCGAGCTGCCCGCTCGTGGTGTTCAGCGGCGAGTACGACTACTCCGCCACCACGGAGGCCAGCCGGGAGGCGGCCGAGCGGCTCGGCGGGCGCCTCGTCGAGATGCGCGGGCGCGGGCACTTCCCGATGTCGGAGGACCCGGACGGGCTCGCCGAGCACCTGCTGCCGGTGCTGGCCGAGCTGAGGCAGGAGCAGGGGGCGCACACGCCGTGACCGGCCCCCGCCCGCGCTGCGGAGGAGCCGTCGGCACGACTCAGCTGTGGAACAGCACGCTGCGGCAGGCCAGATGCAGCGCGAGCCGCTCGTCGGGGTCGGTGAGCTCGACGCCCAGCAGCTCCTGCGCCTTCGCCACCCGGGTGGCGACGGTGTTGCGGTGCACGCCCAGCACGGCGGCGGCCTCGGTGAGGGAGGACTCGGCGTCGAGGTAGGCGGTGAGGGTGGCGAGCAGGTCGCCCGGCTGGTCGCGCAGCGGTTCGAGCAGCGAACGGGCCGCGGGCAGGAACGTGTCGGTGCGGGTCCAGGCGAGCAGGAGCTGGCCGAGGCCGAGCCGGTCGACGTGCACGAAGTAGCCGGCCGCCGAGCGGGTGGCCGCGAGGCGCGCGGCGTCGCCCGCCTCGCCGAGCGTGCGGGCGAGCCCGGTCGCGTCGCGGTAGAGCCGGCCCACGCCCATGGCGCTGGGCAGGGTGGAGCGCAGCAGCCACTGCGCGCGGCGGGCCGCGGTGGCGTGGGCGTGCAGCTGCGCGGCCGACGGCTCCTCGGCGAACGTCGTCCAGGCGCTCCACCCGCGGCCCTGCTCGACGACGAGCGCGTGCAGGTGGGCCGCCTCGAACGCGCGCAGCACCTCGGGGCGCATGACGAGCGGGTCGACGGTGTCCGGGACGTCGACGCGGATGCCGACGTGCCAGCCGTCGAGCTGCCAGCCCGCGTCGAGGGCGCGCCTGCGGGTGCCCGCGTCCGGTTCGGCCTGCAGCAGCTCGGCGAGCAGCGACATGCGCAGGCGGGCGTCGCGCTCGACGGCGAGCCGGTTCTCGGCGAGCCGCTGCCCGACCGCGCCCGCCGCCACGCCGAGGGCGGCGCGCACGGCGGCCAGCTCGGCCGGCACCCCGGGCGGCACGGCCGCGGCCAGCGTGGTGGGCCTGCGGCCGGTCTGGACCGGGCGGGTGAGCAGCGCGCGGCGGTCGGTGGGGCCCGGCTCGGGGCCGGCGAGGCGGTCCCCGTGGCCGTCGAGGAGCCAGACCGGGCGGCGCCACGCCTGGGCGAGCGCCGCCACCAGCTCGTCGACGCCGCCGCCGGTGGCCGAGCACACCGACGCGGTCGTGGCGACGAGCGCGGCGACCACCTGGTCGGACTCCCGCAGCAGCCGCGTGGCGGCCATCGCGGCGGCGAGGGGGTCGGGCGTGCCGAGCACGGTGAGCCCCACCCGCTCGGCGAGCAGCCGGCTCGCGAGCCGCAGCGGGTCCTTGCCGGGCAGCAGCACCGCGGCCGCGCCCCCCGCGGCGGCGCGGCGCAGCAGCGCATCCAGGTGCCAGTCCTCGCGGTCCCCGGACAGCGCGACCGCGACCAGCGCGGCGCGGGCCGCCGTCACCTCGGCCCGGAAGTCGGCGACGGTGACCACGTCCCGCACGGGCACCCCGTCCGGCCCGCCCGCGGGCTCGGCGAGCACGTCGACCGCGGCCCAGTCCGGGTGGCCCAGCAGCGCGTGCAGCTCGAGCTCGGTCACGGCGCGCTCCCGACCGGGTCGGGGAGCAGCACGGCGTCGCAGTCGAGCCCGAAGGCGCGCGGGTCGACGTGGCGCAGCCGCTCCGGCGCCGCGCGCCACCACGGCGGGCCGGGCAGCGCCACCGCGAGCACGTCGTCGCCCAGGCGCAGCCCGTCCACCGCGATCGGGGCTGCGGTGCGCCGGTCGAGCAGGCACAGCAGGTCGGGGCAGGTCGCGACGGGCTCGCCGTCGAGGATCGCGAGCAGGTACTCGTTCTCGGCCTCGACCCGCAGCACGCCGCCGCCCTCGTCGAGGATCGTGACGCCCGCCCGGCCGAACGACGACGAGGGGTGCCGGGCGATCTCCACGGTGCGGCCCGCGGCGAGGACCCGCCCGCCGAGGGCGCGCGCCACCTCCGCCGGGCCGGGGCAGACCAGCCCGGCGTGCGCGCGGCCGAGGGCGAGCGCCCGGGCCAGGGTGCCGGTGCAGGAGTCGGTGCCCAGCGTCCGCGCGGGCACCGGGGCGAGCGCGCCACCGGCCCAGCCGCCGCCCTGCGCGACCACGGCGCGCGCGACCCGCTCCAGTGCGACCGGGTCGGTGTCGTCGACGAGCACCACCTGCCCGCTCGCCTCCGCCAGCGCGTACGGGGTGAGCGGGCCGCCCACGACGGCCCGGGTGAGCTGGTCGAGGCGGGGGAGGGCGCGGCCCATCAGGTCGGCGTCGACGAGCGGGAGCCCCAGCTCGCCCGCCGCGACCACGGCGAGCGCGCCGTTCAGGCCGGCCGCCTCGTAGGGCATCAGCGCGGCCGGGGTGACGCCGGTCCAGCGGGCCAGCGCCCGCACCGCCCGCGTGATCTCCTGCCCGCTGGGCAGCTTCTCGGCGAACACCCGCGTGGCGCCGAGCATCCCGACCGCGACGACGGGCGCGTCGCCGAGGTCGGCCGGGTCGTGCAGCACCACCCCGTCCGGGGTGAGCGCGCGGCGCAGGCCGTGGCGGAACGGCAGCGGGTCACCGCCGCCGCCCGAGCCGAGCAGCTGGAGCCCGACGACGAGGGGGTCGACGTCCGCGGCTCCGAGCCGGACAACCGCCATCGCACGATGATCCCAGACCCGGGCGCGGATACGGGTGCTTCGGTTCGGGAGGGCTCCCGGGCCCCGTCCCTAGCCTCACGCCCCGCGACAGGCGGAATGCCGCGTCGCAGCGATCGAGGCTTCCAGGAGACGGAGATGAACTACATCAGATTCCCGGGGTTCAGGACGCTGCGGAAGCTGCTATTGCAGCTTTATGTGCCGACGCACCGGTCAACCCCACCGCCTCACACCTCACCGATGGTCGTCTGCGTGCAGCCAGAGGGGCACACCAGGGTGGTCGGCGTGCTCGCTGAGCAGTTCGAGCCTGCGGGCGGGCGCCGCGTGCCGCACGCCAATGTCACCGAACGCCCAGATTCTACCGGTGGCAACGCGCTCGACCTCCGATACCGCGATGTGCTCGAGCTCCGCAGCCTCCTCGGTGCCATTTGCAATGAGTTGGCGAGGACGGAGGGGGGCGGTTACCGTTTCCCGCGGTTCCGGCTCCTGCAGTGGTTGATGGAGGTCGATCTGCCCTCCGCGCCGCCGGAGGACCGGATCGTCGAGCTGCAGAAGCGTTTACAGGACCGCTCGCTGGGCCGCATAGCTCACCGGAAGGACCCGGTCAGCGATCTGCCGTGGCGGCTGCGGCTGCTGGGCTGGGTGCTCACGCCGGCCTACTTCTGGGTGCGCCAGAGCGGGGTGGTGCCGGGATTCGGCCGCCAGTACCGCTGGTTCCTCCGCCGCCAGCCGAACCTGGCCCCGCGCCCGCACCGCACGTTCTTCAGCTTGGCCGAGCGCCTCGCCCCGCCGGAGTGGAAGCGGGAGGACCCCGAGCAGGTGCGCCGGCTGCTCGTCAACGCCTTCCTCGCGGACCTGCGCCGGGAGCACCGTCGGATCGGCTGGTTCCGCCGCTACCGCACCACCGTGCCCATCGTGCTGCTCGACCGCGACGCGGTGCCGGGCGCCGACACCCTGATCCGGACGATCGGTGCGGTCCGCAACGAGACGGGCATCGACGACCCGCTGCTCCTGGTCACCTCGGGCTCGGCGCTGCCGGCGTTCGTCGCACACCCCGACGGTGGGGACGTCTTTGCACTGCCGCAACCCACGGCCTGCGGCGAAGACGCAACAGAGGTGCTTGAGCGGTGGCGCGCCCAGCTGCCGCATGAGCGGCGGCGCCGCAACGAGGCCGCTTGGGTCGTTGTCTGCGACCTGACGAATGACCGGGACCTGAGGCAGCTCCCGCCGCGCGAACCTGCGAAGCGCGGCAGGCAGTCCTTCGAGCCCGGCCATCCCCCGCTGTGGCGCCGCCGATGGGTCGCGGCGGTGCTGGCCGGCGTCGTCGTCGCGGTCCCGACGGCCGTCGGCGTCTTCGACGACTGGCGCACGTGCGGTACGGGGCTCACCTGGCTCCTCGAGGAGCGGTTGCCTTCCGAGCTCGAGCGCATCGACGACGTGTGCATCGGGGTGCTGGACCCCGGTGATCCGCGCCTGCCGTACCCGGAGGTGCTCGGCGGGGTGGGGGCGACGATCCACGAGTTCAACCGGCGCGCGGACGAGCTCCACCGCGAGCAGCCCGACCGGCCGCTCGTCACGCTCGTGCTGCTGGCCGGGATCGACCCCGTCGCCGGAGGGGGCGATGCGCCGCTCACCGCGGTGCGGGAACAGATGGTGGGCATGGCCGTGCTCCAGGAGGTGCAGCTGGAGAAGGCGGCCCAGCCGTTCGAGCCGCTGGTCCGCGTGCTGATCGCGAACGCGGGCCCGACCCTCGCGCACGGGGGGACCGCCGCCGAGAAGGTGGGCCGGATGGCGGCGGCCGATCCCAGCGTGGTCGCGGTGGTCGGTCCCAACCAGAGCCGCGTGACCACGGAGCAGGCGCTCGAGTCCCTCGGCGCCGCGGGCCTGCCGACCGTGGCGGCGGTGCTCACCGCGGACGCGCTGTTCGAGGCGAGCCGCCTCTACTTCAGCGTCGCGCCGCAGAACTCCCGGCAGGCAGCGGTGACCGCCGCGTACGTCGACCACCTGATCGCCACCGGGGAGCAACCCACCGGGCGGCCGCTCGCCCGCCGGGCACGCATCTACGTCGCCGACGACCCGGGAGACATCTTCAGCCGCGGCTTCGCCGACGAGCTGGCCACGCGGTTCGGCGAGCGGGGATTCGCGGTCGAGCAGGTGGCGTTCACCCCGGCCGGCTTCCCTCCGGGTGATCCGGGGAACGCCGGACACGTCACCGACGCCGCCGAAGCGGGGCGCGAGGCGTGCGACGCCGACGGGGTGGTGCTGTACGCCGGCCGCGGCAACCCCGACTTCCGGACGTTCATCGACGGGGTGGCCTACCGGTGCAAGAACCGGCCGCCGTACATCATCGCGAGCTCGGACGTCACCACCTACGTGGCCGATCGCGACGTGAGCGGGGCGAACCGGTCGGTGCCGTTCGAGTACCTGTCGCACGCGCTCGCGCCCGAGCTGGGCGGGCCGGTGCCCGTGGAGGTGCGCGACTTCTACGCGCGCCTGTACGAGCTCTTCCCGTGGGAGCAGACCAACCTGGGCCGCTCCCTCGACGGGTACGCCGCGCTCACCTACGACGCCGGCTTCACGGTCGTCGCGGCGGCCGGTCACCTCGGCCAGGAGAACATCGCGATCAGCGGCGCGGCCGTGTGGCCCGCCCTCATGGCGATCACCGATGCGGGCGACGAAACGGGCCGGTACCAGGGCGTGAGCGGGGTGATCGACTTCGGCGGCACGATCGAGCGCCGCGTCCCGGTGGACAAGCCGGTGGCGATCGTCCGGTTCGCCGACGGGGCGCCGAGTGCGGAGCGCAACATCGTGTGCGCGGGGCGGGACGACCCGGCCACGCCCGCGTGGTGCCCGGCCGATCGGTGAGCGCGCTCAGCCGACCGGGACCTCGCCCTCCACCGGGCGGAACTCCTCGCTGAGCCCGAAACAGGCCGGTCCGAAGACGGCGAGCGCCTCCGGCGTTCGCATGATCTCCGGGGTCGAGATGCCGATCACGACGACGCGCTGGCCGTAGCGCAGCGCCTCCGTCGTGATCGGCTCGCCCGACTCGGCCTCCAGCACGCAGATCAGGTCCGGCACGATGCACCGCACCACGCCGTCGACCTCGGCGACCAGCGTCTCGTTCTGGAAGACCGTGCGCAGCGTCGAGGTGCCGTCGAAGGAGACGAAGCGGGCCTTGCCGCGGGCGAACCCGTCGACCGTGCGCCGCTCGACGTCGGCGACCTTGCCCGCGAACAGCACCCGCAGGTGCGAGTACAGGGTGGGGGCGAGCACCTCGCCGAGCGCCGAGATCGGGTCCCGCAGCTGCTCGCGCGCCTCCCGCAGGGCCCGCCCGACGGCGAGCCCGAGGGAGAGCGTGCGTGGGACCGCGGTGCGCTTGACGTCCGCGCCGGACATCGCGTACTCGGCGATCAGCGCCGCCCCGCCCATCCGGATCGTCGCGCCGCGCGCGAGCCACTCCATGCGCTTGTTGTCCGGGCCGGTGTCGATCGTGACGGTCTCGCCGTGGTCGCCGGAGACCACCATCGGCGACCCCGGCACCCCGTACACGCCGAACGTCTCCATCTGCAGCTCGGGGAACGCCCGGCCCATGCCGTCGGCGTCGACCACGGGCAGGCCCGCCGTGGCCGCCACGACCAGCGGGATCATCGAGTTGATGCCGCCGCACTCGATCGGCATCGTCGCGTCGGCCGTGCGCCCGAGGTGGGCCTCGAGCGTGCGCAACGCGCGCACCGCCTCGTCACCGCGGGGGATCTTCTCCACCATCACCGTCGGCGCGCCCATCATCGCGGTGGGGATCACGAACGCGTCGTCGGCGACCTCGTCGGGGTCGAGCACGGTGACCGGCCCGTGCGCGCGCATCGCGGCCTCGACCATCAGCCGCCCGATGTGCGGGTCGCCACCGCCGCCCGTGCCCAGCAGCGCGGCGCCGCGCGCGAGGTCCGGCAGGTCCTCGGGCCCCAGTTGCCACGTCATGACCGCTCCTTGGCGTCGAACCGGACGGGGTCGGTGTCGTAGCCGAAGTAGCGCGGCCCGACCAGGGCGATCCCGCCGGGGGAGTGCCAGCGTTCGTCGGTCGGGGCCGCCACCACCGTGACGCGGTGGCCGAAGCGCAGCGCCTCGGTGGTGACCGGCTCGCCGGTGTCGGTGTCGAGCACGACGATGAGGTCGGGGGTGGTCACCTGCACCACGCCGTCGCGCACCGCCACCAGGTGCTCGTTCTGGAACTCGAGCGTGAGCTCGCCCGCCCCGCCGGAGATGACGGCGGTGCCGCGGGCGAAGCCGGTGACGGTGCGGCGGGAGACGTCGGTGACCTTCCCGCTGTGCAGGACCCGCCCGCCCAGCTCGTCGGCCGCCGCGGCCACCGGGTCGCCGTGCTCGGCGCGCACCTGCTCCAGGCGGCGGCCGATCCGGGTGCAGAGGCTCAGCGTGCCGGGCACCAGCGCCTCGCGCGCCTGGGCGCCGCTCATCACGTAGTTGGAGATGATCGCCGCGCAGCCCATCGTGATGGTCAGCGAGCGGGCGAGCGCCTCCGCCGCGTGGTTGTCGACGGCGTTGAGCACGCCGGTGTTGCCCTTCTCGTCGGCGATCGACATGGGCGTGCACGCGATGCCGGACAGCGTCGGCAGCACCATCTGCAGCTCGGGGAACGCCCGGCCCATCCCGTCGCCGTCGACGACCGGGAGCCCCAGCTGCGCGCCCGCCACCAGCGGGAACGTCGAGTTGACCCCGCCCGCCTCGATGCAGGCGATGTGGGTGGGCGTCACGCCGAGGTAGTCGGCGAGCGCGGCGACGGCGGCCCCGATCCGCTCCGTCGACGGCGTCTTCTCGACCATCACCGTGGGCGCGCCCATCATCGCGACGGGGAAGACCGTGGCGTCGTCGGGCAGGTCGGCCGGGGCGACGAGCCGGACGGGCCCGTGCTCGCGCAGCGCCTGCGCGGCGAGCAGCCTGCCGATGTAGGGGTCGCCGCCCCCGCCGGTGCCGAGCACCGCGGCACCGCGGGCGAGCGCCTCGAGGTCGTCCGCGTCGATCGTGGGGAGCGCCTCGGTCACCGTGCCGGTCACGCCCGCCGCCCCGCCGCCTGCTCGATCCGCAGGTCCCCGACGGCCTTGCAGCGGATGCGGGTGGCGTTGCCGGGCAGGTAGGGGATCGGCACCTCGTCGAAGTCGACGATCTCGACGGTGGCCGGGTCGGCCCCGGCCACCACGGCGCGGTCGACCGCCTCCTGGCGGGCCTCGTCGACGGCGGCGTCGCGGCGCCCGGGGGCGATCGCGAACACCCGGTCGACCTCCCCGCCCACCTGCGCGATCGCGGCGCCGATCGCGTTCGCCACGGCGAAGTGCTCCGGCCGGTGCACCTCGCCGAGCCCGGGGAAGGACTCCGGCAGCAGGACCGACCCGCCGCCGACGGCCACGACCGGCAGCGGGTCGGCGGAGATCCGCATCCGGTCCACGACGTCGGCGACGTCGGTGGCGATGCGATCCAGCGCCGCGGCGACGTCCGCCGGGTCGAGGCCGGCGACCAGGGAGCCGTCGCCGATCTGCACCCGGCCCGCCGCGACGGCGACGTCGGTGGCGGTCAGCACGTCGCCGCCGAACACGAGCGCGTGCTCGGTGAGGCGGTAGCCGACCGAGTCGGGGCCGACGGTCGTGTCGGTGCCGCGGCCGCGGACCCGGCTGCCGCCGCCGATCCCGATCGACAGCACGTCGGGCATGCGGAAGTTGGTGCGGATGCCGGCCACGCTGACCTCGACCGTCGCCTCGCGGGGGAACCCGCCGGTGAGCACGCCGACGTCGGTGGTGGTCCCGCCGACGTCGACGACCGCGCAGGTGCCGAGCCCGGAGAGCACGGCGGCGCCGCGCATCGAGTTGGTCGGGCCGGACGCGAACGTCGCCACCGGGTAGCGGCGGGCGAACCCGACGTCCATCAGCGTGCCGTCGTTCTGGCTGAGGTAGAGCGGGGCGGTGATGCCGTGGCCGGCGATCGAGGCGGCGAGCCCGTCGACGATGCCCGCGGCGAGCTCGCGCAGCGCCGCGTTGATGATCGTGGCGTTCTCCCGTTCGAGCAGGCCGACGCGGCCGATCTCGTGCGACAGCGACACGGGCACGTCCGGCCCGAGCTCCTCGGCGAGCACCTCGGCGGCCCGCACCTCGAACTCGGTGTTGACCGGCGAGAACACCGACGAGATCGCCACCGAGCGCACCCCGTTCGCGGCCATGTCGGCGGCGTGGCGGCGCAGCTCGTCCTCGTCGAGGGCGGAGATCGGCCGCCCGTCGAACTCGTGGCCACCGTGGGCGAGGTAGGCCCGCCCCGAGATCGCCTCGACGAGCCGCTCCGGCCAGTCGACCATCGGCGGCAGCGACGCCGTGGCCGGCAGCCCCAGCCGCAGCGCCGCCGTCGGGGCCAGGTCACGGGCCTGCACCAGCGCGTTGATGAAGTGGGTGGTGCCGATCATCACCGCCTGCACGTCCGCGGGCGGGAACGGGTGCTGGGCCTGCAGCCCGTCCAGCGCGGTGACGATGCCGGAGGTGACGTCCGGGGTGGTCGCCGCCTTGACCGCGGCGAGCACGCGTTCGCCGTCCATGAGCACCGCATCGGTGTTGGTGCCCCCGACGTCGATCCCGATGCGCATTCAGACGTTCTCCTTCTGGACGACGGGGTCGAAGCTGTCGACCGTACGGCTCGTCCCCACGCCGCGGACCAGGCCGAGCTTGCCCACCGCGACGTAGAGCAGGAACGCGGTGGCGAGCGAGTTGATGCTGGGCAGGCCCCAGGAGACGAAGTAGCCGACGAGCGCGGCGATCAGCCAGATGACGAGCGTGGCGGGCACCCAGGTCGGCGCGGTCTCGGGCACGGTGCCCGCGGCGCGCGCGGCCTCCAGCTCACCACGCCACCGCTTCACCACGAAGTACTCGGCGACCATGATCCCGGCGATCGGCGGGAAGGCCACGCCGAGCACGGTGAGGAAGCCGATGAAGCTCTCCAGGATCCCGCCCGCGGCGAGCACACTGCCGACCACGCCGAGGACCAGCGTCGCCATCGCGCGGTTGACGTGCTTGCCGAACACCGTGCCGACGAAGTTCACCACGCCGAGCCCGGAGCTGTAGAGGTTCCAGTCGTTGATCTTGAGCGTGCCGAGGATGATCACGAGCGTGCCGACCCAGCCGACCGAGGACGTCACGATCGTGATGATGTTGTCGGAGCGGATGGCGTGGGCGAGCAGCACGCCCGACATCCCGATCAGGTACTCGCCGACGGTGAACCCGACGACGGTCTGCTTGACCACGTCGGCCGCACTGCGGTTGAACCGGGTCATGTCCGGCGTGATCACGGCGCCGACGATGAAGCCGCCCGCGACCAGCGTGGTGCCCTCCAGGAGCGAGATGGCCGGCCCGGCCGGCTCGGACGTGACGAGCGTGCCGAAGTCGTGGGCGACGAGCTCGCTGCCGATCGACCACGCGACGAGCACGAGGAACGACGGCACCGTGAGGTAGGCGACCCACTTCATCGAGGCGAAGCCCCACAGCACGATGAACGTGACCGCGAGGCCGAACAGCAGCGACCACACCCAGAGCGGGAGCACCCCGATCAGGCTGACCAGGCCCTCCGCCGACACCGCGGACTGGATGCCGAACCAGCCGATCAGCGAGATCCCGATCGCGACCCCGACCACGGCGCTGCCGCCCTGGCCGAAGCCGGTCCAGCGGGCGAGCACCGAGGTCGGCAGGCCCTCGCGGCAACCGATGATGCCCACGCCGATCGAGACCAGCTCCAGGATCACCGCGCCGAACGTGAAGGCGAGGAACGCCTCCCAGAAGCCCATCCCGAACCCCAGCGTGGAGCCCAGGAGGAACTGGCTGAGCGCGGAGACCTGTCCGAACCGTTGCACCGCGACGGTCCACCAGGAGTAGCGCGCCGCGGCCGGCACGCGGGTGAGCGCGTAGTCGTCGACCCCCACATGTGCTGCCATGTGACCTCCTCCGGCGTTGGCGGAACGATATGGGCTGGTCAGAGGCGGGTCACGAGGCAGAGTGTCGGGTCAGATCGGTCAGACTGTGCACGTTGCACAGTGATGACTGCTCGTCATACAAGTCGACTAGGGTGGCGCTCCGTGACCGGTTTGCGATTCGGAGTCTTCGTTCCCCAGGGTTGGCGGCACGACCTGGTCGGGATCGACCCCAAGGACCAGTGGCCCACCATGAAGGCCCTCGCCCAGCGGGCCGACGCCGGGCCGTGGGAGTCGATCTGGGTGTTCGACCACTTCCACACCGTCCCCGCCCCCACCGACGAGGCCACGCACGAGGCCTGGACGCTCATGTCCGCCCTCGGCGCCGTCACCGAGCGCGTGCGGCTCGGCCAGATGTGCACGTGCATGAGCTACCGCAACCCCGCCTACCTGGCGAAGGTCGCCGCCACCTGCGACCACGTCTCCGGCGGCCGCATCGAGATGGGCATCGGCGCAGGCTGGTACGAGCACGAGTGGCGCGCCTACGGCTACGGCTTCCCGCCCGCGCGCGAGCGGCTGCGCATGCTCGACGAGGGCGTGCAGATCATGCGGCAGGCCTGGACCGAGGGGAAGGCGTCCCTCGACGGCAAGCACTACCAGGTGGACGGGGCGATCGTCCGTCCGCTGCCGCTGCAGGAGGGCGGCATCCCGCTGTGGATCGCGGGTGGCGGCGAGCAGGTGACGCTCAAGATCGCGGCCAAGTACGCGAACTACACCAACTTCATCGGCACCGCCGAGGTCTTCGCCCGCAAGTCGGAGATCCTCAAGGGCCACTGCGAGACCGTGGGCACCGACTTCGACAAGATCGTGCGGTCGGCGAACTTCAACGTCTTCATCGGCGAGACCGAGGCGGAGGTGCAGAAGCGCATCGACGCCGCCAAGGCCCGCCTCGCGCCCTACGTCGGGGCCGAGAAGGCGGAGAACGCCATCGCGCAGTGGACGCTGAACGGGGAGAGCCCCACGGTCGGCACGCCGTCGCAGATCGTGGACAAGCTCGGGAAGTACACCGAGCTCGGGCTGGGCTACGGCATCTTCAACTTCCACGAGGCGGCCTACGACCAGTCCGGCCTGGAGCTGTTCGAGCGCGAGGTCATCCCCGCGCTGCGGTGAGCCCGGGGGACTTCAGGAAAGCCACATTCACGAAGCCCACGTTCATGAATGTGGCTTTCCTGAAATCCGGGACCGGCGCGCCGCCACCGGGCCGCGGGCGCCCTGCGGGAGGATCGCGCGGGTGGGAGCTCGACCGGCCGACGTCGTCGAGGCGTTCCTGCACCACCTCGCGGTCGAACGGGGGAGCGCGGCCAACACGCTCGCCGCGTACCGCACCGACCTCGCCCGCTACCTCGACCACCTCCGCTCCCGCGGCATCGACGACCTGGCCGCGGTGCGCGAGGCCGACGTCGCGGCGTTCGTCCCCGCGTTGCGCAGCCCGCCGCTGAACCTCGCCGCGTCCTCGGCGGCACGGGCGCTCGCCGCGGTGCGCGGGCTGCACCGGTTCGCCGTGCGCGACGGCCTCGTGCCCGACGACGTCGCCCGCGACGTCGCCCCGCCCGCGCTCCCGGCCCGGCTGCCGCGTGCGCTGACCGTCGACCAGGTCGAGCAGCTGATGGCCGGCGTCGTCGGCGACGGCCCGATCGCGCTGCGCGACCGGGCGCTGCTCGAGCTGCTGTACTCGACGGGCGCCCGCATCTCCGAGGCCGTCGGCATCGACGTCGACGACCTCGACACCGACGCGCGGACCGTGCTGCTGCGCGGCAAGGGCGGCAAGCAGCGCGTGGTGCCGGTCGGGCGGCCCGCGCTCGCCGCCGTCGACGCGTACCTGGTGCGGGCCCGGCCCGCGCTCGCCGCCAAGGGTCGGGGGAGCCCCGCGCTGCTGCTCAACGCCCGCGGCGCGCGGCTGTCGCGGCAGAGCGCCTGGCACGTGCTGCGCGGGGCCGCCGAGGTCGCGGGGCTCTCGGCCGAGGTCTCCCCGCACACGCTGCGCCACTGCTTCGCCACGCACCTGCTCGCGGGCGGGGCGGACGTGCGGGTCGTGCAGGAGCTGCTCGGTCACGCCTCGGTGAGCACCACCCAGGTCTACACCCACGTCACCGTGGACACGCTCCGCGAGGTCTACGCCACCACCCACCCCCGCGCCCTGCGTTGAGCGCCCGGCGTGACACGCCCATGGACGGTGGGTGGTCGTCGGCTCCCCGCAACCGGGCGGTAACGTTCCGGACCCGTCGGCCACATCCGGCCGATTGGTCGGCCGACACGCGGCGGGGTGCGTTGGCGGTCGTCCGCCCGGCCTCCTACCCTGCGGTGATCGGCCCCTGTGGGGTCAACCGTCAGAGACCGGAGACCGCATGGACACGCCGCGGCCCTTCACCCCCCGTCCGGAGCCGCTCGACCACGAGACGAACGGCGAGGAACCGTATGGCGACTACGAGGGTGGCGAGCTGGATGTCGCCGCCGAACCCGTGGGGAGGCACCGGTTGAAGGAGGTGCCCGAACCGGCTCCGCTGACCGAGCACGGTCCGGCGCGGGTCATCGCGGTGGCGAACCAGAAGGGCGGCGTCGGCAAGACGACGTCGACGATCAACCTCGGCGCCGCGCTCGCTGAGTACGGCCGCAAGGTGCTGCTGGTCGACTTCGACCCGCAGGGCGCCCTCTCGGTCGGTCTCGGGGTGCAGGCCCACGAGCTGGAGACCACGATCTACAACCTGCTGATGGAGCGGGGAGCCGAGATCGACGAGGTCATCCGGCCCACGACCGTCGAGGGCATGGACCTGCTGCCGAGCAACATCGACCTCTCCGCCGCCGAGGTGCAGCTCGTCACCGAGGTGGGTCGTGAGCAGGCGCTCGGGCGCGCCATCAAGCCGGTGCTCGACCGCTACGACGTCATCCTGATCGACTGCCAGCCGTCCCTCGGCCTGCTCACGATCAACGCGCTGGCCTGCGCCGACTCCATCCTCATCCCGCTGGCCTGCGAGTTCTTCTCGCTGCGCGGCGTCGCGCTGCTGATGGACACGATCGACAAGGTCCGGGAGCGGCTCAACCCGGACCTGAAGATCCTCGGCATCCTCGCCACGATGTTCGATCCGCGCACGCTGCACACGAAGGAGGTCCGCCAGCGCGTCGTCGAGGCGTTCGGCGACCTCGTGTTCGAGGCGGTGATCAACCGGACGGTCCGCTTCCCGGAGACCACGGTGGCGGGCGAGCCGATCACGTCGTGGGCGCCCACGTCGAACGGGGCGGAGTCGTACCGGCTGCTGGCCCGCGAGGTCCTCGCCCGGTGAACGTCGCCGGGGAGCGCCCACGCCGAGCGCAGCGAGGTGGGGGCGAGTGACGGTCGTCGACAGCGACGCGCCGGTCTCCGTCCGCGAGGAGGCGCCCGCGCGCCCGCGCTTCCAGGTGCGGCTGCACAACTTCGAGGGTCCGTTCGACCTCCTGCTGCAGCTCATCAGCAAGCACGAGCTCGACATCACCGAGATGGCGCTGCACACCGTCACCGACGACTTCATCGCCCATCTCGCCGCGCTCGGGGACGACGCCGACCTCAACGAGACCACCGAGTTCCTGGTGGTCGCGGCCACGCTGCTCGACCTCAAGGCGGCCCGGCTGCTGCCGAACGCCGAGGTCGAGGACGAGGAGGACCTCGCCCTCCTCGAGGCCCGCGACCTGCTGTTCGCCCGCCTGCTGCAGTACCGCGCCTACAAGCAGGTCGCCGAGCTGTTCGTCGAGCTGGAGGCGTCGGCGCAGCGGCGGTTCCCGCGCTCGGTCGCGCTGGAGGAGCGGTTCTCCGCGCTGCTGCCCGAGGTGCTGCTCGGGGTCGACGCCCAGCAGTTCGCCGAGCTCGCCGCGTCGGTGTTCCGGCCCAAGCCCCCGCCCACGGTCTCGACCGACCACCTGCACGCCGTCCACGTCTCGGTGGCCGAGCACGCCGAGATCCTGCGGGAACGGCTCGCCGAGCTGGGATCGGCCACCTTCGCCGAGCTGACCGCCGACTGCACGACGCCGCTGGAGATCGTCGCCCGCTTCCTCGCGGTGCTCGACCTGTACCGCAGCGCGGTCGTCGACCTGCAGCAGCCGGAACCGTTCGGCGAGCTGACAGTACGCTGGACCCCGACGTCCGAACCGGACGACGAGAACACCGCAGACGAGCAGGCCGCCCCCACCGATGACTGACACCCCGTCCGAGCTCGCCGCCACCGTCCTCGGTCTCGTGCCGGAGGCGCCGGACGAGCCCGAGCCCGGGGTGGCCCTCGACGAGACCGACGACGAACTCGCCGACGACTCCGCCCTCGACTCCGCGCTCGAGGCCCTGCTGCTGGTGGTCGACGCGCCCACCGACGAGGAGACGCTCGCGCAGGCCCTCGACCAGCCGGTGGAGCGGGTGCGGCAGGCGCTGCACCGGCTGTCGGAGACCTACACGGCGCAGCGGCGGGGCATCGACCTGCGGCACGCCGGCGGCGGGTGGCGCTTCTACACCCGTGACATCCACGCCCGCTACGTCGAGCGCCTCCTGCTCGACGGGCAGCGGTCGCGGCTCACCCGCGCCGCGATGGAGACCCTCGCGGTGGTGGCCTACCGGCAGCCGGTCACCAGGGCCCGGGTCTCCGCCGTGCGCGGCGTCAACTGCGACGGGGTGCTGCGCACCCTGCTCACCCGCGGCCTCATCCAGGAAGTGGGCGTCGACCCGGCCACGCAGGGCACGCTGTTCGGCACCACGGAGCTGTTCCTCGAGCGGCTGGGGCTCTCCTCCCTCGACGAGCTGCCCCCGCTCGCCCCCCTGCTACCCGACGTCGACGCGATCGACGAACTCGAGAAGTCCCAGCATGAATGACATGACCACGGACACCCGTCCGACCGGCGTCCGCCTGCAGAAGGTGCTCGCCCAGGCAGGCGTCGCCTCCCGGCGCGCCGCCGAGGAGCTGATCGCGGCCGGCCGCGTGAGCGTCGACGGCGAGGTCGTCCGCGAGATGGGCCGCCGCATCGACCCGGCCACGGCCGTGGTGCACGTCGACGGCACCCGCGTCGTCCTCCAGGACGACCTGGTGCACCTCGCGCTGAACAAGCCGCGGGGCATCCTGTCGACGATGTCCGACGACCGGGGCAGGCCCTGCGTGGGCGATCTCGTCGTGGAGCGCGGCATCGTCGAGGAGAACTTCACCGGGGCGCCGCGGGCGCGGCTGTTCCACGTCGGGCGGCTCGACGCCGACACCGAGGGCCTGCTGCTGCTCACCAACGACGGCGAGCTCGGCCACCGGCTGATGCACCCGTCGTACGAGATCGAGAAGACCTACCTCGCCGAGGTCATGGGGCGCGTGCCGCGCGACCTGGGCAGGCGCCTGCGCGAGGGCGTCGAGCTCGACGACGGCCCGGTGCGGGTGCACTCGTTCAAGCTCGTCGACTCCATGCCGGGGCGGTCGCTGGTCGAACTCGTGATCCACGAGGGGCGCAAGCACGTCGTCCGGCGGCTGCTCGACGCGGTCGGGCACCCGGTGCAGCGGCTGGTGCGCACCGCGATCGGCGAGGTGCGGCTCGGCAACCAGAAGCCGGGCAAGTTCCGGCCGCTGACCCGGCAGGAGGTCGGCTCGCTCTACCGCTCGGTGGGTCTGTAGTGGCGGTGCGCGCGATCCGGGGCGCCATCCAGGTGGACGGCGACACCCGCGAGGAGATCCTGAAGGGGTCGGCCGAGCTCGTCAGCGCCGTGCTGGAGCGCAACGAGCTCACCGCGGACGACATCATCTCGATCATCTTCACGGCCACCCCCGACCTCACCGCCGAGTTCCCCGCCTACGCGGCGCGGCTGCTCGGCCTCACCGACGTTCCGCTGCTGTGCGCGACGGAGATCGCGGTGCCCGGTGCGCTGCCGCGCACGCTGCGGCTGCTCGCGCACGTCGAGACGTCGAAGGCCCGCTCCGAGCTGCGCCACGTCTACCTGCGCGGCGCCGCCGCGTTGCGCACCGACCTGCCCCAGTAGCGGCCAGGGCCCGCCCGGTCGCCGGGGCGCCGAACCCGACAAGGCATGATGGTCGGCGGCCCGCGACAGCCGCGGAGCAGGACGGGCCACCGGGGCCCGAGGAGCAGGGGGAATGCTGGGTGACCGGGCGGTTGCACGGGGTCGTGGCGATGGACGGTCCGTCCGGGACGGGGAAGTCGACCGTCTCCCGGCGGCTGGCCGCTGCGTGCGGCGCCGCCTACCTCGACACCGGAGCGATGTACCGGGCGGTGACGCTCGCCGTGCTGCGCTCCGGGCTCGAGGGCACCGACCAGGCCGCCGAGAAGGTCGCGGTGGAGGCCGTGAACGACCTGGAGTCGGTGACCGACCCGTCGGCGCCGGCCATCCGGCTGTCCGGTGAGGACGTCGAGTCCGAGATCCGGGGGCCCGCCGTCACGGCCGCGGTGAGCGCGGTCTCCGCGATCCCGGCGGTCCGCGCCGCGCTCGTGGAGCGGCAGCGCGCCCTCATCGCGCAGGCGCTCGCCGAGCGGGGTGGCATCGTGGTCGAGGGCCGCGACATCGGCAGCGTGGTGGTGCCCGACGCGCCGCTCAAGGTCTACCTCACCGCCTCCGAGGAGGTCCGGGCCGCGCGGCGGGAGGCGCAGGACCGCAAGGCGGGCCGGATCGCCGAGCACGCCGCGGTGCTCGCCGACGTCCGCCGCCGCGACCAGCTCGACTCCACCCGCAAGACCTCGCCGCTGCACGCCGCCCCGGACGCGCTGGTGCTCGACACCGACCACCTGTCCGTCGACGACGTCCTGAGGGAGCTGCTGCGGCTGGTGGAGGAACGCGGGCTGGTGACGTGAGCTCGCCCGATCTGCCTCCCGGCGCGTGGCCGTGGCTGCACGACCTCGCCCGCTGGCTCGCGTCGTGGCTGTTCCGTCCGTTCTTCCGCCTGCGGGTCCACCACCGCGGGCGGATCCCGCGCAGCGGCCCGGTGGTCGTCGTGGCCAACCACAGCGCTTTCGTCGACGGACCGCTGCTTTTCGGACTACTCGGGCGCCGCGCGGTGTTCTGGGTGAAGCAGGAGATGTTCAGCGGCGTCGTCGGCCGGGGCTTGCTGCGGATCGGGCAGCTGCCCGTGCGCCGCGGCGAGGCCGACCGGCGTCCCCTCACCGCGGCGCTCGACGTGTTGCGCGGCGGCGGCCTCGTCGGCGTGTTCCCGGAGGGCACGCGCGGCAGCGGGGACGTCGCCGCGGCCCAGCACGGCGCGGCGTGGCTGGCCCGCACCAGCGGGGCGGCGGTCCTCCCGGTCGCCTCGCGCGGCACGCGGCGCCCCGACGGGGCGCGCAGGCGCTGGCGGCCCCGGGTCGACGTGGTGGTGGGGGAGCCGCTGACCGTCCCCTCCGGTGGCGGGCGCAGCGGCCTCGCCGCCGCCACCGAGACTCTGCGGGCGGAGCTGGCCGGCATGGTCCGCGAACTGGACGAAATACGGAGCAAGGCGTGAACGCAACCGACGACCGCGCCGCGATGGCGGCGCTGGGGCTCGACCCCGACGACTTCGGGGCCCCCGACGGCCCCGGCTCCCCGGACGCCGAGGACGGCGCGGCGGCGCCACCCACCCCGGTGCTCGCCGTCGTGGGGCGGCCGAACGTCGGCAAGTCGACGCTCGTCAACCGGCTCCTCGGCCGGCGCGAGGCGGTCGTGCAGGACGTCCCCGGCGTCACCCGCGACCGCGTCGCCTACGACGCGCTGTGGAACGGGCGGCGCTTCACGATCGTCGACACCGGCGGATGGGAACCGGACGCCACCGGCCTGCAGGCCGCGGTCGCCGCCCAGGCCGACCTCGCGATGCGCACCGCCGACGCGGTGCTGCTCGTCGTCGACGCGAGCGTGGGCGCCACCGCAACCGACGAGGCCGTGGCGCGGGTGCTGCGCCGCTCCGACCGGCCCGTCGTGCTCGCCGCCACGAAGGTCGACGACGAGCGGCTGCTCGCCGACACCGCGGCGCTGTGGCGGCTCGGGCTGGGGGAGCCGCACCCGGTGAGCGGCCTGCACGGGCGCGGCTCGGGCGACCTGCTCGACGCGATCCTCGCCGCGCTGCCCGAGACCCCGCGCGACGACGCCATCGCCGCCGGCGGCGGGCCGCGGCGCGTCGCGCTCGTCGGCAAGCCGAACGTAGGCAAGTCCAGCCTGCTCAACCGGCTCTCGGGGGAGCAGCGCGCGGTCGTGCACGAGGTCGCGGGCACCACCGTCGACCCGGTCGACTCGCTCGTGGAGCTCGACGGTGAGATCTGGCGGTTCGTCGACACCGCGGGCCTGCGCAAGCGCGTGCAGACCGCGAGCGGCATGGAGTACTACGCCAGCCTGCGCACGCGCGCCGCGATCGAGGCCGCCGAGGTGGCGGTCGTGCTGATCGACGCGAGCGAGCCGATCGCCGAGCAGGACCAGCGCGTGATCTCCATGGTCGAGGAGGCCGGGCGGGCGCTCGTGCTGGTGTTCAACAAGTGGGACCTCGTCGACGACGATCGCCGCCACGCGATGAAGCGCGAGCTGGAGCGTGACCTCGTCCGCGTGCCGTGGGCCGAGCGGATCAACGTCTCGGCGCGCACCGGCCGGGCGGTCGCGAAGATCGCGCCCGCGCTGCGCACCGCCCTCGCGTCGTGGGACCAGCGCATCCCGACCGGGCGGCTCAACGGCTGGCTGTCGGACGTCATCGCCGCGACCCCGCCGCCGGTGCGCGGCGGCAAGCAGCCCAAGGTGCTCTTCGCCACCCAGGCCCAGACCCGCCCGCCGACGTTCGTGCTGTTCACCACCGGGTTCCTGGAGGCCGGGTACCGCAGGTTCCTCGAGCGGCGGCTGCGGGAGGAGTTCGGCTTCACCGGCTCCCCCGTGCGGATCTCGGTCCGGGTGCGCGAGAAGCGCAACCGCAAGCGCTGACGCGGGGTCACCGCGCTGCGCGCCGTACTCCTCACGGGGGGTGCGTAGTTACCCTGGACGGGTGCCGGTCCGGGTCGTTCTCGCCGACGACGAACCCCTGATGCGCGCCGGGCTGCGCACCGTGCTGGAGGCAGGGGGCGCCGTCGAGGTCGTCGGGCAGGCCGAGGACGGTGCCGCGATGCTCGCCTGCGTCGACGCGCACCGCCCGGACGTCGTGCTGGTCGACGTGCAGATGCCGGGCGTGAGCGGCCTGGAGGCGCTGCGCGTGCTGTGCCGGCGGCCCGACGCGCCGCCCGCCGCCGTCCTCACCACGTTCGACCTGGACGACTACGTCGCCGAGGCGCTGCGGGTGGGCGTGCAGGGGTTCCTGCTCAAGGACGCCGAACCGGACGCGCTGGTCCGCGCCGTGCTCGACCTGGCGGCGGGCGGCGCCGTGCTCGACCCGCGGATCACCGCCCGGTTGCTGCCCCGCCTCGCCGCGGGCACCCCGCCGCCCGGGCCGTCCAAGCTCGCCGACCTGACGCCGCGGGAGCTGCAGGTGTTGCGCGGGCTCGCCGCGGGCGACTCGAACGCCGTGATCGGGGAGCGGCTCGGGCTCGCCGAGGCCACCGTCAAGAAGTACGTGTCGGCGCTGCTGATCAAGCTCGGCGCGGAGAACCGCGTGCAGGCGGCGCTGCTCGCCCAGGGATGGGGGTTGACATGACCGCAACCCGACCGGCTGTGACCCGGCCGATCCGCGTTCCGGAGGCGGTGCGGCGGGTGCTCGTCGAAGCCACCGCCGTCCTGCTGCCGGCGAGCGCGGTGCTCTTGGGCGTCCCGCCGTTCGAGTGGTCGGTCACCGCGGCGCTCGTCGCCTGCGCGCTGCTGCCGCTGCGCCACCTCTGGCCGCCGCTGGGCCTGCTCGGCTCGCTCTGGGCGCTCGCGGGCGGGCTGGGCTGGCCGCCGGCGATCGTCGCGCTGTACACGCTCGGCCGCCGGAGCCGACGGGTCGGCCCGCTGGTCCGGTGGCTCGCGCTCGCCGTGGCCGCGTCCGTCACGCCGGTGCTGCTCACCCAGGACCTCCCGATCGGCCGCATCGTCCTCACGATCGCGTTCGCCGGCCTGTACGCCGGCGCGCCCGCCGCGCTCGGCCTGCTGGTGAGCACCAGGGCCCGGCTCACCGAGAGCCTGCGGCAGCTCGAACAGGCCCGCGAGGAGGCGCTCGCCGCGTCCCGGGACGCCGCGCGGGCGCAGGAGCGGGCCCGCATCGGGCGGGAGATCCACGACGCGGTGGGTCACCACGCCACGCTCATCGCGGTCGGCGCCGCCGCGATCGCCGCCTCCACGGCCGAGGAGGAGACCCGCCGCAGCGCCGAGCAGCTGCGCACCCTCGCCAAGCGCGCCCTCGCCGAGATGCGCGCCGCCCTCGGTCTGCTCGACGGCAGCGAGCACGTGGCCGGCCTCACCGAGGTCCCGGCCCTGGTGGCCGGGTCGCGCGCGGCCGGCGTGGCGGTGGACTACGACGAGCGCGGCGAGCCCGTCGAGGTCGCCCCCGGCACCGGCCGCGCCGTGTACCGGGTGGTGCAGGAGTCGCTCACCAACGCGGCCCGCCACGCCGCGGGCGCCCCCGTCTCCGTCCGCCTCGAATGGCGGCCCTCCGAGCTGGTCGTCGAGGTGCGCAACGGGCCCTCGCCCGCCCCCCGGCGCCCGCTCGCGAGCGGCGGCGCTGGCCTCACCGGCCTCTCCGAGCGGGTGACCGCCGCGGGCGGCCGGCTCACCGCGGGCGCGCAGCCCGACGGCGGCTTCGCCGTGCGGGCCTCCTTCCCGCTCGACCCGCCCGCCCCGGACCCCGTGACGCCCCTCCGGGAACACGAGCCCGCCCTCTCCTGACCAGCGCAGACCGGACGAACGGGACGTACCACCCCGGTTACCGGCGAGTACCCACCAAAGTCGCCCCTCGGGGGATACCGACGACGGTGGTGTGCCAGCCGCTCTGTGCCGACACTGATGCCTTCCGCCGCGCTGGGCCACCGGTGCGGCGGGACGGTCAGGTGCGGCTACCAGGCGCGCGTCGGGGGAGCCACGACCGGCCGGTCGGGGCGGATTGGCGATGCGGTAAGCTGATCGTGCCCCCGCGGGGGGTGGCCGGGACGTGGCGCAGCTTGGTAGCGCACTTGACTGGGGGTCAAGGGGTCGCAGGTTCAAATCCTGTCGTCCCGACGGCACGATGGGCGGTCCTCCGCGACGGGGAGGGCCGCCCATTCGTCTGTCTACCGGCGGAAACGTCGCGGCTGGGCCGTCTGAAGTCGATCAGATGTCGATCTTGCTGCAGCGTCCACTGTGGTCGATCCGGTGGCGTACTGGAGCGAATCTGGAGCGGCGTGCCCCAGGCTTTGACCGAATCGGCCAAGTGGGGTCAAGTTCTTTGACCGATTGGCGCCAAGTGGGGTCTGGAGTGGTCGACATCACATTCGCTCCGGTGGTGCTGCAGGCGTGGCCGGCAGGGGTGCCGGACCAGCCTTGTGGTCAAGGGGCCGCGGGTTTGCCTTCCGTGGGTTCCGCACGCGTGGCCGAGGTCCCGTGATCCGGGTTGACACAGGTCAGCGGGGTTGCCTGCGGTGGGTGTCGGCCTTGTGCCGTCGGCGGGCATGACTGGGCATGACTGCTGTGCGAGCCCCTGTGGAGCACGTCAGGATGACGGCATCGGCAGCCGCCAAGCGGGGCCCGCGGTCGGTGCCGGCCCCGCAGTGCATGCGACCCCTTGACCAGATGGGTAGAGATCGGCTGCAAGAGCTTCGTCGGGACGCCGTCATGTGGAGGGGGTTCGTCAAGGGGTCAACACGCCGCGGTCGATGCGGCCGGCGTCAGGTCCCCGGTGCGGCAGTCGTTACCGGTCGTTGAGCGATGAGCTTCCCCCGCTTTGCCGGAGTCCTCGTTATCTGTGAGCCTCAGGCTGGGCGCGATGGTAGGCGTCCTCGTACTCGTCGGGAGACAGCCCTCCGAGGCCGGCCTGGATGCGGCGCGGGTTGTACCAGCCGTCGATGTAGCGGATCAGGGCGTGCTCGGCTTCGGCGCGGGTGTCGAACGTGGTGCCGGGCCAGTACACGAGCTCGATCTTGAGTGTCGACCAGAGGTTCTCGGCTAGGGCGT
>Ga0310823_100331_pt1 | contig 41812 bp, 35 predicted proteins | sample P4_ome_3_FD_201316 | JGI IMG/M metagenome (GOLD analysis project Ga0310823, IMG submission 201316) | Sorghum-adapted microbial communities from Joint BioEnergy Institute, Emeryville, California, United States - P4_Day56_Rep3 | ecosystem: Engineered > Bioreactor > SSF (Solid state fermentation) >...
CACCAACCGCAGACGGTTTGAAGGCCAGTTGTTCAATCGACTGCTGACAGCCTGTGTTTCAACCGACACCATCACCTACCAGAAGCTCACATCATGACCTTAGCGGAGCTAACTTGATATTCAAATTCAAAAAAATGAAGTGAACGGTTATTTAAAATATCCTGGTCAGATCGCATGGCCGGATTGGGATATTGAGAAAATCACTTACCATGATGATCATTTTACCAATCCATTCACTACCGTTCATTTTCAGAACGGTATCCTCTTTAAGCTTTCGAAAGCAAAGTTTGACGTTAGCCATATGCAAGCGCGCACAATCGATATCAACGGAGATGAGTTTACATACTACTCGGATCATAAACAGAAATACTTTTTATGGGCAAAAGGGTTTGTGTATTATCTGATGATCGCCCCGGACAAAATGGATGATGAAGTCTATTATGGCTATGTCAAGGAGGTCACCAATAACTGAATGATAAAAAATTCCATACCGATTTGAGGGGCTGTTCAACGACCATTTCTGCGGATGACGGTTGAAAGCCCCTCTGTTACATCATCGCTTCGCCTTCGCGGATCGCGTACTGCGCCAGCAGCCGCATCGTCACGTCGTCCATCGGCGGATTGCTCAGGCCGAACCGGACGTCGCGGTACAGCCGCTGCAGCGGATGGCCCAGCGACAGGCCGTGAGCGCCGGTGACGCGCAGCGCCTTGTCGACGACCGAGATCGCCGTCTGCACGGCGAACGATTTCGCGGCGGCCATCTCCGCCGGATACAGCTCCGGATCGTACGTCCCATCGTCGTATTTCGCCGCGACGGCGTACAGGAAATGCCGCGCCGCGGTCAGCCCGAGGTCGATGCTTCCCAGCAGTTGCCCGACGTTGGGCGCATACAGAATCGGCTTGTCCAGCGAGTTCGGCTGATACGACGCGGCGAATTTCAGCGCTTCGCGGCGCGCGGCCATCGCAATGCCGAGATAGCAGGCGGGGACGTGCAGCAGGAACGGGTTCGGCGCGTGAACCGGCTGCTTCGATGTCCGCTGGACGCGCGCTTCCTCGGGCACGGCGACGCCATCCAGCACGAGGTCGTGGCTGGCCGTGCCGCGCATGCCGACCATGTTCCAGGTCGGTTCCACCTTGAGGCCTTCCGTGCCGGCCGGAATCAGAAATTCCGTCACTTCGCCGGTGTCCTGCATGACAGCCGTGACAATGAAATAATCCAGCACGGGCGAGAACGTCGCGAACGTTTTGCGGCCGTGGATGCGGTAACCCTCCGGCACACGGACGGCGTACGTCTGCGGCTTGCCGCCCCTGGACGGGCTGCCGGTGGCCGCCTCGGAGGCCATTTTGTTGATCAGCGCGCCGCGCTTCACGACGTCCTCGCAGATCCGGGCGATCGTCTCTTCCGGCCACGGCCTGCGCTGCACAAGCTCCGACAAGACGCTCACATGCCACCCCATGCCGAGCGCGGTCGCCGGGTCGCCCTGGGCGAGCCGCTCCTGATACAGCACCATTTCGTAGGCGGTCATGCCCTGCCCGCCCCATTCGCGGGGCACGGGCCAGCCCGGGTATCCGAACTTTCTCAGTTCTTCCACGAACCGGTCGGAAATGCGGTTCTCCTCATCGGCGTCGTGCGCGTCCGCCATGAAGCGGTCGGCCAGTTCGCCGAGCCGGGCCAGCCGGTCGCGCTGCTCGTCGGTCCGCGCAAACGTATCCATATCCTCATCCCCTGTTTCGTCGAACTCGAATTCGTTCCAATGATATTGGCACAGGTTGCCACCGGGTGTCAAGCCGGCGCAGTCGATAAAGCCCGGCAGCATCCATCCCCCTTTGACGTCGATCCGCCGCGCCGTCTCCGCTTGACGAAGCGCTTTTTCCGCTCCGGATCTTTGCAACGACACTTTCCCGACCAATATCATACCATATCCTGCAACTTCCTCCGCTCTTTTTACGTCTGGTAGGCAAGAGAGTCGGAGTAAGGGGGCGGATGGTGGTTCATCGCACATGGAACAAGCTGCTCAGGCCCGCCGCAATGCTGCTTGCAATCGGCATGATCGCCGGATGCGGCGGCGGAACAGGCGGCGGATTCGGCAGCTCCGGAGACGAACGGACATGGGCGGCGGGGAGCGGCGAACTGTCAAGCCAAATCGGCAGCCCGGACAATGCCGTTTCGTCTCCCGTGGTTGCCTCCGGCCGTTTCGCGGCGGATGAATGGTGGACCCGCGCGGGGTACGGCCAGCCGACCGGAAAATGGTTTCTGCGGGACGGCTCCGGCCATCTCGGATACGGCCTGACGGCCGGAACGCATCGGCCCGGTGATGAATTCTCCGTGAAGCTGTTCGCGCATGACGCGAATTTTCGTCTCGACCGCGACATCCGCATCCGGCTCACGGAGCTGACCGACGATCTGGAGCCGGGCGAGATCATCCTGGACGAGACCGTCCAAGTGGGCCCGGTCAGCGCCCTTGAGACCGTCTTCACGGGCACGCTGCCGGATCGGGAGAACGTGCTGTACGCGCTGGGCGCCGAGATCATGGGCGCGGACGGCTTGGCAGAGGACACCCAAGCCGCCCTGATCCGCGTGCCAACGCCGGAAATCAACGCGTCGATGCGGCTCGACCGGGCGGAGTACGGCAGCGGGGATGAGACAGCCGTCCTGACGATGGCGAACGCCGGACCGACCGTTCTGACGTTCGGCGTCGACTACCAGATCGAGAAAAAGATCGACGACACATGGCGCATCGTGCCGCTCGATCTGGCGTTCGACAGCATCGGCCTCATGCTCGCGCCCGGCGAAAAATACGAGCTGAAGGTCAGCCTCGGCAAGCTCGGACCCGGGGAGTACCGGGTGGTGAAGTCGGTATGGGCGGAGGGGCTCGACCTGACCGCGACGCTTGCGGCGGAATTCTCCCTTGTAAAGTAAGGCGAACGGCATCGGATCACGGATGTTGCGCGAGCATGGATCCGATGCCGTCTTTTTACAGCACAAACCATTGGACGAGAAAAACGGAGCCGTCCGCGACGCGAATCCGCAGCACAATGCTTTTGGCGTCGCCCTGGACGGATACGAGACCGCCGCGGCGTATGCGCGGCGCGATCAGCCGGCGCAGCCGCGGCGAAACCGATGGTGAAGGCCGAGCCGTTCGCTCCCGTCTCATTGAAGCCGGACGCCGCCTGGCGGAACAGCCGGTCTAGCGCGTCGAGGTCCGTGTTCCGGACCGCCGCCGCGAGCCGCCTGGCGTATCGGGCGTCCGCCTCCGCTTTCCTGTAGATTCTGCGCAAGCCCCGGGCGGACCGCCGAAGCGCCGCGGACGTCAGTTCGCTCATGCGACCACCTCATCTCGATAAGACTGCCGTATTCTATGCCGAAACGGCGGACCGGTTTGGACTTGCCTTCAACTTCCATGAATGACCAATGAGATGCGGTGTGGTAAGATTGGGAGGGATCATGTTCGAATTCCGGGTGGTGGAGAAATGGATCAGCAAGTGACTTGGGGCTACCTTGTTTTTGCGCTGTTCGTGCTTTTCGTCCTGTACAAGGTGATCTATCTGGCCGTCAAGCATGCGCTCAACGACTCGAAGGCGCTGCGGGAGCTGCGCGAGGAAATCCGGGCGATCCGCTCATCCGGACCGCCTTCCGAACCGCCGTCCGGTCCGGCGGGAACGGGCGGGCAGGACGACGGCACATGACGGGGGGATGGATGTGAACCGCTTTCCGCATCTGTCCGGCGCGATCGTCTGGGAACCGGTTACGATCCGCTTCGTGCCGGGAGCGTTATTACGACGAGACATTGGTCAGCAATGTGACCATGGTGCCGTCGACCGGCGGGCGGTATGCCATCATACGGCTTGCGGACGGACGATGGGAAATTCCGGGCGGGACGCTTGAGCCCGGCGAACATTGGCGGGACGCGCTGCGCAGGGAGTCGGCCCGCCCCAACATCCCGAAAAAAGTGGTTGAACTCCGGCGCGATTCGGCATATGATGGAACCATCACCGGAATAACAACGTTGTTATCCCCATGATGACGAAGAAAAGAAAGGCGGGACATTGGTTGGCCAGACGTTTCATGGACGAAGATTTTCTGCTCGGGAGCGAGACGGCGAGACGGCTTTATCACGACTACGCGAAAAACATGCCGATCATCGACTACCATTGCCATCTGAATCCGCAGGAGATCTGGGAGAACCGTACATACCGCAATCTGGCGGAGGTGTGGCTCGGCGGCGACCACTACAAATGGCGTGCGATGCGGGCGAACGGCGTCGACGAGCGGTACGTGACCGGCGACGCGGACGGTTATGAGAAGTTTCTGGCCTATGCCCGCACGCTGCCGCAGGCGATCGGCAATCCGCTCTATCACTGGTCGCATCTGGAGCTCAAACGGTATTTCGGCATCGACGAACCGCTGGATGAGCGTTCGGCGCCGTCGGTCTGGGAGCGGGCGAACCGGCTGATCCGGGACGGGGGGCTCCGCGCGCGCGATCTGATCACGAAGTCAAACGTCGAAGTGATTTGCACGACCGACGATCCGGCCGACTCGCTGGAATACCATTTGAAGCTGAAGGAAGACGAGCAGTTTCGGACGAAGGTGCTGCCGTCGTTCCGCCCGGACAAGGCGCTCGAGCTGAACCGGCCGGGATTTGCGGACTACATCCGCAGGCTGGAGCAGTCGGCGGGCATTCCGATCCGGACGTACGACGACATGCTCGCCGCGCTGCAAGCGCGCATCGACTTCTTCCACGAAGTCGGCTGCCGCGTTTCGGACCACGCGCTTGATGTCGTCGTACACGAGGAGGCGACGGCTGCGGAAGCGGCGGCCGCTTTCGCGGAGGCGCTGCAAGGCAAGACGGTGGGCGAAGAGGCGGAGCGGAAGTACAAGACGCATCTGCTTGTTTTCCTCGGAAGGGAGTACGCCGCGCGCGGCTGGGCAATGCAGTACCACATGAACGCCCAGCGCAACAACAATACGCGCCGGATGGCCGAGCTCGGACCCGACACCGGTTTCGACTCGATCGGGGACGCGGGGATCGCCCGCCCGCTCGCCCGGCTGCTCGATTCGCTCGATCGGGAGAACGCGCTGCCGAAGACGATTCTCTACTCGCTCCACCCCGGCCATAACCCGATCGTCGCCGCGATGATCGGCAACTTTCAGGGCGGCGGCATCCCGGGCAAAATCCAGTTCGGCTCGGCGTGGTGGTTCAACGACACGAAGGAAGGGATGATCGCCCAGCTCAAGACGCTCGCCGACTTCGGCCTGCTCGGCCGGTTCGTCGGCATGCTGACCGACTCGCGCAGCTTCCTGTCGTACACGCGGCACGAGTATTTCCGCCGCATTCTCTGCAACCTGATCGGCGAATGGGCGGAGAACGGCGAAGTGCCGGATGATCTCGAGATGCTCGGCGGGATTGTGGAAAATATATCCTACAACAACGCAAAAGCGTACTTCAACTTCGACGCCGTCCGTTGACGCCGCTTGCGCATCTTGAACGGAACGGCCGGATGGTGCGGCTTGCGCCCGCTCGTCGGGAGGAGGGGCGGTGCGGCTGGCGTACAGGGACGGAGAACGGTACGGCTTATCCGCCTTCATCGGAAGGCGGCATGGTGGACGCGCGGATGACGAGCGACGGCTCGAGCGTGACCGTCCCGACCGAATCCGGCTGCTCGACCAGCCGGAGCAGGCTGTCGGCGACCAGCTCCGCCATCGCGTCGATGTCCGCGCCGACAGCCGTCACGGGCACGCCCAGCTCCTCCATCTGCGGGATATTGTCGTAGCTTGCGACCGACAGCTTCCCCGGGACGTCCAGCCCGGCCTCCGCAGCCGCGCGCAGGACGCCGCGCGTCAGATCGTAGCTGCCGCAGAGGACGGCGGTCGGGCGCCGCCGGGCCGCGCCGTCCTCACCCGGGCCGCCGGCGAACAGCGCTCGCGCGGCGGCATAGCCGTCGTGCACTTCCATGCCCTGCACGTCCGCGACGGGCGCATCGAGGGCGGCAATTCCGATTGCCCGGGTCTCGTCCAGGAACGCTTCGATCTTCACATCCTGCAGCGGATCGCGCCTCTCCGGCCGGCCGATGTAGGCGATGCGCCGATGGCCGAGCGACGCCAGATGGCGGACGGCCAGCCGGATCGCGGCGCCCCGGTTGACGTCGACGGTCGGCAGCGGCGCCAGACCGGCGGTGCCATACGACAGCACCGGAATGCCGACGGAATCGGGCACATGGGACTCGCCGTCTTCCATCCCGCCGAAGACGAGGATGGCGTCGACCTGAAACTTGCGGAATGTCGCGAAGGCCGCGTCCATGCCGCCGATCGACAGCAGCATGGCGGTGCCCCGCCGCTCAAGCCGGTCACCCACGCGCGTGATCAGCGTCGACAGCGCCGTCCGTTCGATGGATGGCCAGACGACGCCGACGGCGCCACTGCGTTTCGAGACGAGCCGGCGGGCGGCGATGTTCGGCTGATAGCCCATCTCGCGGGCGATGGCGATGATGCGCCGCTTTGTCTCAGGCGTGACGAGCGGGCTGTCCCGCAGCGCCTTCGACACCGTCGAGAAACTGACGCCGGCCGCTTGCGCGATATCTTTGATCGTGACCATGGGATGGCCTTCCCTCCCGCAAATGCCAACGTTGTTATTCAATATGCTTCCATCTTAGTACACGAACGCGGGATTGACAAATCCGAAAGCGCTTGACATCACCCTGCAACGCAATCATCTCCCGGAGGTGCCTTCATCCATGAAAAAGTATGCCATCTGCGGCGTGAGCAACCGGGCCATGGGCATGTTCCTGAGGCCGATGCTGACGACATTCCGCGGCGGGCACAAGCCGGTCGCGCTGCTCGACAGCGACCCGCTGCGCTTTCAGGTTTGCAAACAGCTCTATCCCGAGCTCGCCGATCTGCCCGAATACGGCCCGGACGAGTTCGACCGGATGGTTCGGGAGACGAAGCCCGATATCGTCATCGTCGCGAGTCGCGACGACACGCACGCGGGCTACATCCTGAGAGCGCTGGAACACGGCCTTGACGTTTTCACCGAGAAGCCGATGGCGACGACGGCCGAAGATTGCAGGCGCATCCTCGACGCGGAGAAGGCAAGCAAGGGCAAGGTCACCGTCACGTTCAACTACCGCTACAATCCGATCCATACGCGGATCAAGGAAATGATTCTGGAGGGCAAAATCGGCCGCGTCGTCTCGGTCGACCTGAACTGGTACATCGACACCTACCACGGCGCAAGCTACTTCAAGCGGTGGAACCGGATGCGGGAGTTTTCCGGCGGGCTTTCGATCCACAAGAGCTCGCACCATTTTGATCTGGTGAACTGGTGGACGGGGCAGCGGCCGGTCGAAGTGTTCGCGTTCGGCGCGCTCAACTTTTTCGGCCCCGAAGGCGAGCTCAACCCGAGCCGCAAGGACGGACGGCACTGCATGACCTGCGACGAGCGCTCCGTCTGCGCCTATTACCGCCGCTGGGCGACGCGGACGGACGATGTGAGCGCGAAGGACGACCATATCGGCGCGCTGCCGCTCGCGGGCAAATATACGGGATACAGCCCGGACATGTGCATCTTCGACTCCGAGATCAAGATCGAGGACACATACACCGTAACCGTCCGCTATGACGGCGGCGCGATGCTCAGCTATTCCGTGTTGTTCTCGGCGCCGTATGAAGGCTACCGGCTGGCGATCAACGGGACGAAGGGGCGGATCGAGATGACGGAATTTCACGAGCTGTCCCGTGTTCCGTTCCCCGTGCCGGAACAGACGATCGACTATTTCCCGATGTTCGGCTCGAAGGAGACGATCCATGTCGTGCGGCGCCCCGGCGGACATGGCGGCGGCGACCCGGCGCTGATCGAGGACCTGTTCCTCGGCCCCGATCCGGCGCGTGGGTTTCCGATGCTCTCGGGCAGTGCCGACGGCGCGTACGCCGTCGCCGCGGGCGAGGCGGTCTGGCGCTCGGTCAAGGAAGGCCGCCCGCTGCGCATCGCCGAATTGATCGGCGGCGAAGCGTAAGCGTAAGAAGAATGGAACCGGAAGAGCGCGCGGCGTCAGGCGGATAACTTTTTCCCCAGCAGGACATAGGGTTGATCCGGCAGCGGATAGTACGGTTCATGGATGACACACCAGCCGGCGCGCTCGTACATGCTGCGTGCCGGCTTGTTGTCTGCCTGGGTGGCTCCCGAGTCCCCGCCTGCGCATGTCTTGCCTGACGGCCATATAGGGGATTTCGAGGCAGTCCGACATCCATTCGACACAGGTCGGCTCGTCAAGGAACCTTTTAACCAGACTGTTGAAATGAAATGTTGTCCCGGCGCGGAACGGTATCCGCACGCGAAACCGACAATCCTCCGCTCGTCCCTGACCAGGTATCCGAAAAAGCCGTCATAGGATGCGTGGCACCTGTTCAAGGACCGTCTCATCCTGTTGATTCCAGACGTCGACATTATCTCGTCATTGGCCGGGCTTGCCGTTGGCGCAACATCCCGCAAACTGTTTGTCTTTCCGCGCCATTTTGATCATATCCCTTTTGCTCAGCAATTCGCACCCTGCACATTTTGCTTCATTTTGATCAAATCCCCTTCGCTCAACTCGACACCCCCGCACACCCCCACATTTTGAACATATCCCCATCGTTCATCTGTTTTGTTGATCCATCTGGCATGAGCCGGCAACTTTTCGTCTTTGAAGGAAAAAGAAAATTGGGTTAATTAACCATTAAAATATTGAAACAAGAACATGTGTTCGATATAATAGAGGCATCCCGGAATATTGGAGTGGTTTTGGCGATGTACTTAAACGAGACGGCCTGTCGCTTCCTTCAATATACGGAACAGGATTGCATCGATCTCCTGATGCGTGCGCGCTGGCCTGACGGGTTCCGGTGTCCGAAGTGCGACGGCGCGGCGCATTACCGCGTCTCCGGCCGGCGGCTCCCCCTGTTCGCCTGCGCGACTTGCCGCCGCCAATGTTCGCTCATCTCCGGCACGGTCATGGAGAGAAGCCGCGTCCCCCTGCGAAAATGGTTCACCGCCATTGCGCTCATTTCGTGCGGTCCGATCAGCGCCGTCGCGCTCGCCGAACAGATCCGCGTGACCTACAAGACGGCCTGGCTCATGCTGCACAAGCTGCGCAGCGCCATGTCCGGCCACGAAGAGCTCGACCGGCTGACCGGGCTTGTCCGGTTTGAACTGTACAAATCCGGTCCCCAACCGATGCCATGGGTGCGGAACCTGGGCGACCAGGAGCATCCCTTCGTGATCGGCGGCAGCATGGAAGGCGGTCCCGACGGCCGCGTGCTGGGGGTCAAGCTGATGCTGGACACGGGCGGAGACACCTACCAATGGAAAATCACTCCCCAGGGCGCGCTCCGCTTTATCGAAAAACATATCGACCTTAGCGGCGCCGTGATCGATTTGCGCACTGACAGCATCGGGCGGACGCGTGTGTTTTCCCTGAGGAAAGTCGCCATGGACATCGCATACGCCATTGCTTCCACACACCGGGGAGTCGGCGCCAAACATCGGCAGTCGTATTTGAATGAGCATGCCTACCGGTTCAACCGCTCGAGCCGCGGGCAGACGACGGAGCAGCACCTCCTGCAACTGTCCGTCGCATCCGGCGCGCCGACGCAGAAACAACTGAAAAGCCGGACGGTTCCCGGCCGAGCGGACTGGGACACGTACCGGAATGTCCGCCGAATGATACTGGAATTCGAGACACTGGCCGCCAGATTTTCGTCTCAAGCGGCATCATGAGGATCTTTTGCCGGTGGCAAAGAATGGTTGCCGGAATGCCGAGTACGGGTCACTTGCCGCTTTTGCCGATGGCTTGCCGAACGCTTGCCGGTCACTGACCGACTGGTTTTCGGTTTGTAGGCGTTGCGTAACATTTCGATACGGTCGTAATCCGCGCTTGTTGGTCCGTCATGCCTATCACCTGATGATGACGGAAGCAGCACTTGACTGGCGAAGGATTTTTTTGCTCGGCAACGGGTGAATGGGCACGAACGATCATACTTCCCTGAGCGAAGGGGATATGAGCCTATCAGTGCATACAACCTGCTGATCGAGGGGGATATGGTCATAATGCGGAGCGTCCATCCAACCATCACTGAGCGACGGGGATATGATCGAAAAGAGCTGGAAAAGCATATAGCCGACGTCGCAGCAAGACCAACATAAAGCCACAAGATACACAGACATAAATCCACAAAAAATAACATATACAAAGAAAAGCAAAAATGATAATATAAAATTCAGAAACAAAACAACATCCGTTTCGGAGGGAATGGCAACAATGGTGCGAAACTTGTGGGAACCGTCCGAGGCGCCGCGGCTCAAAGGCGGACTCGACGAACTCGTCTATCGCTCGAATCTGCTCGGCCGCGATCGTCGCGTCTGCAACTGGGGCGGCGGCAACACGTCCGGCAAAATGACCGTGAAAGACTTCCGCGGCCGCGACATCGAGGTCATGTACGTCAAAGGCAGCGGCTCCGACCTCGCGACGATGAAGGCGGACAACTTCACCGGCCTGCGCATGGACGACATCCGCCCGCTCTTCGAGCGGGACGACATGTCCGACGAGGAGATGGTCGCGTATCTCGCGCACTGCATGATCGACGCGAAGCATCCGCGCGCTTCGATCGAGACGCTGCTGCACGCGTTCCTGCCGTTCAAGCACGTCGACCACACGCATCCGGACGCGATCATCAGCATCTGCTGCGCGGATAACGGCCGGCGGATCGCGGAGGAGATTTTCGGCGACCGGTTCGTCTGGGTGCCGTACATCCGCCCGGGCTTCAAGCTGTCGAAAATGATCGCCGAAGGCGTGCTCGCCAATCCGAAGGCCGAGCTCGTCCTGATGGAGAAGCACGGCCTTGTCACGTGGGGCGACACGGCGGAGGCGTGCTACGCGCAGACGATCCGCATCATCAATGAAGCGGCGGCGTACATCGAAGCGCGCGTTGACAACGCGAAATTGTTCGGCGGACAGAAGCACGCGCCGCTGGCGGCCGAGACGCGCCGCAAGATCGCCGCGGAAGTGATGCCGGCCGTGCGCGGCGCGGTGAGCGGAGACAAGAAGATGATCCTCACGTTCGACGACGAGGACGACGTGCTCGCGTTCGTCGGCGGGGCGGACGCGCCGGAGCTGTCCCGGATCGGCGCCGCCTGTCCGGACCACCTCGTTCACACGAAAGTTGTACCGCTCTTCGTCGACTGGACGCCCGATGCCGATGACGTTGAAGGTCTCAAGAAGAAGCTCGTCGAAGGCATCTCCGACTACAAGGAGCAGTATAAAGCCTACTTCGAGCGCAACAAGAACGAAGGCGACGTCATGTTTGAAGCGGCGCCGCGCGTCATCCTGATTCCCGGCGTCGGCATGCTCAATACCGGCAAGAGCAAGGCGATGGCGAACGTCAGCGGCGCGCTCTACCACCGCGCGATCGCCGTCATGCGCGGCGCAACGGCGCTCGGCAAGTTCGTGTCGCTCAGCGAGAACGAATCGTACAATGTCGAATACTGGCCGCTCGAGCTTTACAAGCTGACGCTCGCTCCGCCGGAAGCGGAATTTTCCCGCCAGATCGCGTTCATCACGGGCGGCGCCGGCGGCATCGGCAGCGAGACGGCGCGGCGGCTCGCGCAGGAAGGCGCGCACGTCGTCCTCGCCGACCTCAACCTCGAAGGCGCGCGGAAGGTGGCGGAGGAGCTCAACGCGAAGTACGGCGAAGGCCGGGCGCTGGCCGTGAAAATGGACGTCACCAAGGAGACGGAAGTGCAGGCCGCCTTCAAGGAAGCCGCGCTCTACTACGGCGGCGTCGACATTCTCGTGAACAACGCGGGTCTCGCCACGTCCAGCCCGTTCGAGGAAACGTCGCTCGACGAGTGGAACCTGAACATGAACGTGCTCGGCACCGGCTATTTCCTCGTCGCGCGCGAAGCGTTCAAGGTGATGAAGGAGCAGAACGCGGGCGGCAGCATGATTTTCGTCGGGTCGAAAAACTCGGTCTACGCCGGCAAAAACGCCACCGCCTACAGCGCGGCCAAAGCGCTCGAAGTCCATCTTGCCCGCTGCATCGCCGCCGAGGGCGGTCCGCTCGGCATCCGCGTGAACAGCGTGCTGCCGGACGCGGTGCTGCAAGGCTCGCAAATCTGGAACAGCGCATGGCGGAATGAGCGGGCGGCCGCGTATGGCATCGAGCCCGACCAGCTCGAAGAATACTACCGCAAACGCACGACGCTGCTCGTGAACATCTATCCGCGCGACATCGCCGAGGCGATCGCGTTCTTCGCGTCGTCGAAGGCGGCGAAGACGACGGGCTGCATGCTGACCGTTGACGGCGGCGTTCCGGCGGCGTTCACCCGATAACGGCAGGTGCATTGGACGAACCAACTTCCATAGACAAGGGAGGGCGTATCCATGTACAAAGCTTTCGGCCACACCCACTGGATCATTCCGGACGGCTACATCCCGGAGACGAGCAGCGGCGCGCTCACCAGCCACGAATCGGTCTGCGTGCTGAACGGATCGTCCGAGGAGGCGTTGCTCAGGTTCACGATCTATTTTGAAGACCGTGATCCGATCGAGGACATTCCGTATGTCGTGCCGGGGCGCCGGACGAAACACATCCGCACGAGTTCGCTCGTAAAGGACGGCCAGCCGATTCCGGCGGGCGTTCCGTATGCGATTGAAGTCCGCAGCGACATTCCGGTCGTCGTGCAGTACAGCAGGATGGATTCGACGCAGGCGGAGAACGCGCTGATGTCGGTCATGGCTTACCCGGTAACTTACCCCGTAAAATAAGGAGGAGCGGCGTATGGATCGAAACATCGAGCAGGCATACGAAGCGGCCAGGACGCTGTATGCGGCGCACGGGATCGACACGGACAAGGCCATCGAGCGCCTTTCGTCCATCAAAATTTCCGTGCACTGCTGGCAAGGCGACGACGTGCAAGGGTTCCTTTTCCGCGGCGGCGAGCTGGGCGGCGGCCTGGCGGTCACCGGCAACTATCCGGGAGCGGCGCGGACGGCGGACGAACTGCGCGCCGACCTCGAGAAGGCTCTGTCGCTCATTCCCGGCAAGCACAAGGTGAACCTCCATGCGATTTACGCCGACACCGACGAGAAAGTGGATCTGGATGCGCTTGAGCCGCGGCATTTTCAGAGCTGGATCGATTGGGCGAAGGATCAGGGGCTCGGCCTCGACTTCAACCCGACGTGCTTCTCCCATCCGATGGCGTCCGACGGCTTCACGCTGAGCCATCCCGATCCGGCCGTCCGCCGATTCTGGATCGACCATTGCAAGGTCTCGCGGAAGATCGGCGCGCACTTCGGCGAGCAGCTCGGGCAGACGACCGTCACGAACGTCTGGATTCCGGACGGGTTCAAGGACGCGCCGGCCGACCGGCTCGCCCCGCGCGTCCGGCTGAAGGAAGCGCTGGATGATGTTTTTGCGGAGAAAATCGACCCCGCGGTCCATCTGGATGCGGTGGAGAGCAAACTGTTCGGCATCGGTTCGGAGGCGTACGTCGTCGGATCGCATGAATTCTACATGGGATACGCCATCCAGCGCGGCACGCTGCTCTGCCTCGACGCGGGCCATTTCCACCCGACCGAGGGCATCGCGGGCAAAATGTCGGCGCTCTCGCTGTTCACGAGCGGCCTGCTGCTCCATGTGAGCCGTCCGATGCGCTGGGACAGCGACCATGTCGTCACGCTCGACGACGAGACGCAGGAGATCGCCCGCGAGCTCGTGCGCTGCGGCCTGCTCGACCGGACGCACATCGGGCTGGATTTCTTCGACGCGAGCATCAACCGCGTGGCCGCCTGGGTCATCGGCACGCGCAGCACGCTGAAAGCGCTGCTCAAGGCGCTGCTCGAGCCGGTGGACCGGCTCAGGCAGGCCGAGCTCGAAGGCGACTATACGACGCGGCTCGCGCTGACGGAGGAGTTCAAGACGTATCCGTTCGGGGCGGTATGGGACTACTACTGCGCGAAAGCGGGCGTGCCCGTGCGCGAGACGTGGCTTGACGAAGTCCGGGCGTACGAGCGGAACGTGCTGGCGAAGCGCGAAGGATAAGGAGGCGGATGCGGCATGGCGGTGCTGGCGTTCGATCTCGGCGCCGGAAGCGGCCGGGCGTTGCTCGGCCGGTTGACGGACAGCCGGATCGCGGTGGAGGAGATACACCGCTTTCCGAACGATCCGGTTGCCGTGGGCGACCGGCTCCATTGGGACATTCTGCGCCTGTACCACGAGATCAAGCAGGGCATGCTGATCGCCGGATGGCGGGACGAGGACATCCGCAGCATCGGGATCGACTCGTGGGCGGTCGACTACGGTCTGCTGGACGCGAACGGCGAGCTGCTCGGCAATCCGTACCATTACCGGGACAGCCGGACCGACGGGATGATGGAGCGGTTGTTCGGACGGGTCAAGGCGGAAGAAATCTTTTCCCGGACAGGAATCCAATTTCTTCCATTCAATACGATCTATCAGCTCTTCGCGATGAAGGAAGCGGACCATGCCGCGCTGCGCGCCGCGCGCCGGTTCCTGATGATTCCCGATCTCATCCGGTATTTCCTGACCGGCGAGGCGGCGAACGAGTTCACGAACGCGACGACGACGCAGCTCTACAATCCGGTGAAGGGCGATTGGGACGAGCGGCTGCTCGAAGCGATCGGCATACCGAAAGACTGGTTCGGTCCCGTCCTCATGCCCGGCGCGTCGGCGGGCGAGCTTCGGCGCACCGTGCAGGCGGAGATCGGACTCGGCGCGGTCCGCGTCGTGACCGTGGCCGAGCACGACACCGGATCGGCGGTGGCGGCCGTGCCGGCGGAGAGCGATTCGTTCGCTTACCTTAGCTGCGGCACCTGGTCGCTGCTCGGCACGGAAATGCCGGAGCCGGTGCTCACGGAGGAAGCGCGCCGGCTCAACTTCACGAACGAAGGCGGCGTTAACGGCACCTATCGGCTCCTCAAGAACATCATGGGGCTATGGATTCTCGAGGAATGCCGCCGCGCCTGGAAGCGGAAAGGCAGGGAGGCGTCCCATGCCGAGCTGCTCGCCCGGGCCGAAGCGGAGCGGCCGTTCGCCGCGCTGATCGATCCTGACGATCCGTCGTTTCTTCCGCCCGGCGACATGCCGGAGCGGGTCAGGGCGTACGCGAGCCGTACGGTCCAGGCGGCGCCGGAGACGGACGGCGCGATCGCGCGCTGCGTCCTCGAGAGCCTCGCGCTGAAATACCGCCATATCTTCGAGCAGACCGAGCGGCTGTCCGGGCGGAAGTTCGACAAGCTGCATATGGTCGGCGGCGGTATCCGGAACAAGCTTCTCTGCCAATGGACGGCAAATGCGATCGGGCGCCCCGTCTGGGCGGGTCCGGCTGAAGGAAGCGCGATCGGCAATCTTGCGGTACAATGGATCGCGTCGGGAGATCTCGCGGACATCCGCGAGGCGAGAAAGGTGATCCGGGATTCCTTCCCCGTAACGGTGTACGAGCCTGAATCGGGTTCGGCTGCCGCCTGGGAGGAAGCGTACGGACGCAGTGTCGCCCTGTGGGCGCGCGGCGCGGCGGAATGAGCGACCGCGCTTCGTCCTGTGGGCATGCGGCGAATGACGGTTGGCGCTGTGCCCAACCGACGCGGATTGCCGCGGCACATCTGAACGCTTATGCAAACGGGATGGTGAACATCATGCTGGCAGCGGAACGGCAGGAATATATCGTGCGGGTGGTGAACGAGCGCGGCAGCGCGCGCGTCTCCGAACTGGCGGAATTGTGCGGCGTGACGGAGGAGACGATCCGCCGCGATCTCGACCGGCTCGAGGAAGCGGGGAGGCTCCGGCGTTCGCACGGCGGCGCCGTCAGTCTGCGGGATGCGGATCCGTCCGGCGGGCCGCAAGAGATTCCGTATTATGAGCGCGAAGTTACCCGCGCCGAGGAGAAGCGTCGGATCGCGGAGGAAGCGGTGCGGCATATCCTTCCGGGAGAACGCATCTTGCTGGACGGCAGCTCGACGGCGTGGTATGTGGCGCGCATTCTGCCGGATATTCCGCTGACCGTGCTGACGAACTCGGTCAAGGCGGCGGCGGAGCTCGGCGGCAAGGAGCGGATCGAGGTGCTGATGACAGGCGGCCTCTTGTCGCACCGCTCGCTGTCGTTCGTCGGACCGCTCGCCGAGCGGGCCCTGGACGATTTCCATGTCGAGAAGGCGTTCCTGTCCTGCAAAGGCATTCATCTCGAGCGCGGCATCAGCGAATCGACCGGTCTGCAGGCGCAGATCAAACGGAAGATGGCCGAAATTTCGGACCATGTGTATTTGCTGGCGGACGCCAGCAAGTTTGGCGTGCAGGCGTTCGCGCGGGCGCTCGATCTGGGCGCCGTGAAGACGATCATTACGGACCGCGGGCTTGACGAAGCGACCGCCGAAACGTACCGCGCGCTCGGCATCGAGGTCATGGCCGTATAGCCGGGAGGTACGCGATTTGAAGATCTCATTGTTCATCACATGTATTTGCGACGCGATGTTCCCGGACGTCGGCGAGGCGATGGTCCGGCTGCTTAAGCGGCAGGGGATCCGGGTCGACTTTCCGGAAGGGCAGACGTGCTGCGGCCAGCCGGCGTTCAACTCGGGCTATTGGGGCGATGCCCGGAAGGCGGCGCGCACGACGCTGGACGCGTTCGACGACAGCGATTTTGTCATCGCCCCTTCGGGTTCGTGCGTCTACATGCTCCACCACTACCGGGAGCTGTTCAAGGACGATCTCCGGCGTCTGGAGCAGGCTGAGCGGCTCGCGGCGAAGACGTACGAATTTACGCAGTTTTTCGTCCAGGTGCTTGGCGTGCGCGATCTCGGGGCCTATTTTCCGCACAAGGTGACGTATCATCCGTCCTGCCACGGCAGCCGGCTGCTCGGCGTGAAGGACGAGCCGCTCGAACTGCTCTCCGCGGTGCGCGGCCTTGAATTCGTGCCGCTGCCGATGGCCGAGGACTGCTGCGGATTCGGCGGCACTTTCGCCGTGAAGATGGCGGACATTTCGGGCGCGATGGTCGCCGAGAAAGCGGAGCATGTCACGGAGACGGAAGCGGAAGTGCTGACCGGGCTCGACATGGGCTGCCTGATGAACATCGGGGGCCATCTCCGCCGCAAGGGCGCAAGCGTCCGCGTCATGCATCTGGCGGAACTGCTCGCCGAGGGGGTGGAGCGCGCATGAGTCTGGATTCTCACGGCACGGTGAAAGATAGGGCGGAAGCGGCGCTGGAGGATGATTTTCTCCGCCAGGCCGTCCGCTTCACGACGGAGCGCCTCCGCGCGGGCCGGCGACAGGCGGCCGAGGAGCACGGGAACTGGGAAGCATGGCGCGAGCGCGGACGGCAGATCCGGCTGCACACGATCGCGCATCTGGACTATTATTTGAACCTGTTCGCGGAGAACGCGCGGGCGAACGGCGCGCAGGTGCATTTCGCCCGGACGGCGGACGAGGCGGTGCGCATCGTGCAGACAATCGTCCGCCGCGTTAAGGCGAAGACCGTCGTCAAGTCGAAGTCGATGGTGACCGAGGAGCTGCACTTAAACCAGGCGCTGGGGGAGATCGGCGTCAAGGCGATCGAGACGGACCTCGGCGAATACATCATCCAGCTCGCGGGCGAAGCGCCGTCGCACATCATCATTCCGGCCATCCACAAAAACAAAGGGCAAATCGCGGAACTGTTGTCGGAGGAAGCGGGAGAGCGGCTTCCGCCCGATACGAAAGTGCTGGCGGGGTTTGCGCGCAAGCGGCTGCGGGAGGAGTTTCTCGGGGCGGACATCGGCATGACCGGCTGCAATTTCGCGGTGGCGGAGACGGGTTCGATCTGCATTTTCGAGAATGAAGGGAACGCGCGGATGGTGTCGACCGTGCCGAAGGTGCAGATCACGCTGATGGGGATGGAGCGGATCGTGCCGTCCTGGGCGGATCTCGAAGTGATGGCGACGCTTCTGCCGCGTTCGGCGACCGGCCAGAAGCTGACGGTCTACCTGTCCGGCATCAGCGGTCCGCGGCGCCCGGAAGACGCCGACGGTCCGGAGGAACTGCACATCGTCATCGTCGACAACGGGCGGTCGAACCAGCTCGGCGATCCGGAGTTTCAGGAGCTTCTGAACTGCATCCGCTGCGGCGCCTGCCTGAACGTCTGCCCGGTCTACCGGCACATCGGCGGCCACGCCTACGGCGGCACGTACAGCGGGCCGATCGGCGCGGTGCTGACGCCGGCGCTCAAGGCAAACGTCGCGGAATGGGACGACATCGCGAACGCGTCCAGCCTGTGCGGCGCGTGCTGGGAAGCCTGCCCGGTGAAAATTCCGCTTCACGACATGCTCGTCTTCCTGCGGCGGCGCAAGGCCGAAAGCCCGCATCGCGACATGGCCGAAGCGGCGGCGATGAAGGCGTACGGCCTCACGATGGCGAAGCCGGGGCGGCTCTCCGCCGCCCTGAAGCTGGCGAGGTTCGGCCAGCGGTTCGTCGGGCGGGACGGCGAAATTCGCGCGCGGATCGGCCCGCTGGGTGGGTGGATCAAGCATCGGGCGCTGCCGATGGTGCCGAACGAGTCGTTCCGCGACCGGTGGAAGACGTTGCATACGGGCGAGGCGAAGCCGCTCGACCCGGCCGTGGAGGAGCGGCTGCGCGCGGTGCTGGCGGAGCGCGCCGGGGGCGGCCATGCGGCCGGGGCCGCGGCGGATGGCCTTGCCGCGCAAGCGGGCGTGCAGCCTGCGGCGCATGGTCAGGCGCCAGATCCGGCTCAAACACAAGAGCAGGCTCAGGCTCAGGCGCATGCCGTGACTCGGGCGGAATCGCCGGAGCCGTCGCCGATGCCGGACGACCAGCGCGCCATGCTCGGGCATATCGCGGCGAAGCTGGGCCGCCCGCCGCGGACGGCGCCGGCGGGACGGGCGCATCGCGGCGCGCCGGATTTCTGGCGCGCGTTCGCGCTGCCGCCGGAGGAGCGCCGCGAGCGGTTTGCCGCCAATTTCCAGGCGGCCGGCGGCCACGTTGCGAGCGTGCCCGATCTGCACGCGGCATCGCGCTACATCGCGGAGCAGGCGGCCGCGCGCGGCGCATCCCGGCTGCTCATGCAGGATGCGCCGGAGCTGGCCGGCCTCAAGTTGGACAGCGCGATGCCGGACGCGTGCATAAGCGTCTGGAACCGCGATCCCGATACGGACTGGATCGCGGAGGCCGCCGGGGCGGACGCGGGCATCGTGCTCGCCGACTATGCCGCGGCTTACACGGGCACCGTCGCGCTCCTCTCTTCCGGGGAGCGCGGCCGGTCCGTCAGCCTGCTGCCTCCCGTGCTGTTCATCGTGCTCCCGGCAGACCGGCTCCGCACGCGGCTGGGCGAGATTTTCGCCGGATTCGACGAAGGCGGACGAAGCGCCATGCCGGCGGGCGTCCACCTCGTCTCCGGCCCGAGCCGCTCGGCCGACATCGAGAACGATCTGACGATCGGCGTGCACGGGCCGGGCGACGTCCACGTCATCATCGTCGGGTGAGACGGGCATCGGTGACGGCGGAAGGCAAGGCATTCGGCGGCGTCTCCACCGAATAGGATTCGTTGCCGCGGCGAACGCTAACGGCTAGGCAATCGAATGCTTCTCAGGGGAGGTGCGCGGCATGAAGCGCAGGGCAGCGGCAATCGCCGCGCTGGCCGCCGGCGCGATGATGCTCGCCGGATGCGCGGAGACGCAGGGCGATGTCGGCAACCGCAACATTGTGGAGAAGAGAATCCTCAAAGACGGCAACGGCAACCTCGTCCTCGACCGGCGTTTCGCGAACGACCAGTTGAACGAGCAGAACCGGGTGTACGGCAGACGGCTCAACAGCAATAACCTGATCGGCAGCCATCAGAATTACCGGATGGAAGCGAGCCAGGACATTGCCGACCGGATCCGGAAAGCGGAAGGCTTGAGCGACGTCTACGTCATTCTGACCGACCGCAACGCCTATGTCGCCGTTAGCGGGCGGATCGACGCGGGCGACCGGCTGCGGCGCGGAGCCGCGGGCACAGGCGGACTTCCGGGCTCGCGGACGAGCTCGCGCGCCGGACTGAACCATCGGGCCGGGAGCGCAGTCGGCGGCAAAGGCAAATCCGGCGGCACGCTCGAAGAGCGGATCGCCCGGCATGTGAAGGAGATGGCGCCGCAGATCGAGCGCGTCTACGTGTCCGAGGAGCCGGATTTCGTGAGCCGGATGAGCGAATACGTTCAGACGGCGCGCCGCGGCGAGCCGATCCAGGGGTTCATCGCCCAGTTCAACGCGCTGGTGGAACGGCTGTTCCCCGCGGAGTCGGGCATCCGCATCAGCCGAACCGGCAAAGCCGGCATATACGATTGATGCGAACGGCCGATCAGGTTGAGCCTGATCGGCCGTCATGCTGCCCGCTAGTTCTCCGCCTGCGCCGGCTGCGGCTCGAGCCGCTCCAGCGGCTTCATCGCAGGCCCTTCCACAACGTTGCCTTTGAAGTCGAATCGGGAACCGTGGCACGGGCAGTCCCATGTCCGTTCACCGGGGTTCCATTTCACTTCGCAGCCCATATGGGTGCAGGTGGTGTCCACAAGGTGCAGCTCGCCATGCTGGTCCAGGTAGGCGCCCGCGCGCTTGCCGTTCAGCTCGACGACGGCGCCTTCGTCCGGCGCGAGCGATTCGGGCGTGCGCCCGGGCATCTCCAGCTTGCCGGCGATGAGCGAACCCGCGACCTTCGCGTTCGTGCTGACCAGCGTGCGCAGGTCCGGATCGGCGTGAAAACGGGCCGGCGCGAACAGCTCCGCATAGCGGTTCCCGCGTCCGAGGGCCAGATCCGCGATCAGCATGGCGGCGGCGGTGCCGCCTGTCATCCCCCATTTGCGGTAGCCGGTCGCGACGAGCACGATCGGCTTGTCCTTATCCGGCGGGCCGACGTACGGCAACTTGTCGGTCGCAATGATATCCTGCGCGGACCAACGGTACGCGACCGATTCGGCGCCGAACAGCCGCTCGCCGAATTCGGCCAGCACGGTGTAGCGCCGCTCCGCATCGTCCGCCATGCCGATGCGATGATTCTCGCCGCCGACCAGCACGAGCGGCTGGTCCGGGCTGCCCGCCAGGCGCAGGGAGCGGCGCGGCTCGTCGGCGCTGATGTACATGCCGCCGGGATACGGCTGCTTCGGCCGGATCGCGACGACGTACGACCGGTCGATGTGCAGCCGCGCGAACAGCCCTCCGGTCTTGTCAATGAACGGATAGTGGCTGGCCGCCACGACGGCGTTGCAGCGGACCTTGCGTCCGCCCGCCGTCCGCACGACCGGGCGGCTGCCGCTTGTATCGACGCCATCGGCCGTCGTATTCTCGTGGACGCGGACGCCGAGCCGCACAGCTTCGTCGAGCAGCCGGCGCATGTAGCGCAGCGGATGGAATCGCGCCTGCTTCCGCATGACGAGCGCCGCCGCCGCGTCCACGGACACCGGAAGCTCCGCGACCAGCTCGCCTTCGATGCCGAGGGCGTCGTAGGCGCGCAACTCTTTCTCCAGCTTTTCCACCGACCGATTGTCCGTCACATAGACGTACGCGTCTTCCTCCGCCCAGTCGCAGTCGATGTTCCACTCCCGCACCCTTCCCTGGATGAAGGCCATCGCGTCCCGGTTCGCTTCATAATACAGCTTCGCCTTCTCATGGCCGAAATGGGCGATCAGCTCGTCGTAGATGAGATGGTGCTGCGCCGTCACCTTGGCCGTCGTATGTCCCGTCGTGCCCTGCAGCACGCGCCCCGCCTCGAGCACGACGACGCGCGCGCCTTCCTTCGCCAGCAACCACGCGGCCGTCAGCCCCGTAATGCCGGCGCCGACGATCGCGACATCGGCGTCCGCGTCTTCCTCAAGCGGCCCGAACTCCGGCATCGGCTCGGATTCGATCCAATACGACATGGCGGTCTCCGGCAACCCGGCGTTTCCTCCCGTCATTCCTGCGCCAGCCTCCTTCGCTTGTCCCTGTGAAAAGGGCATTCGTGCATGTGCAGGGATAGTTTCTCTTGTCCCCGCCAACTTCATTCCGTACAACCGGGACGGACCGGCGCAGGAGAGAAGGAATGCACGTCCTGGGATGGATCGGCACAGAGAGAAGGGACATCACGGCCCGAGATCGACAGGCGCAGGAGAGAAGGAACTTCACGTCCGGGTTGGACCGGCGAAGAGCAGGATTGCACGTCCGGGACGAATCTGCGCAGGCGCGAAGGCCTGCACGTGCGTGAACCACAGGTTACAGCCCGCCAGACGGCGCTACAGCTCCACCTCCCGAGACTCCGCCCGGACAAAGGCTTCCCCGTCCCAGCGAAAGACGCGCTCGACCCACACCTGTTTCGAATTCTCGTAATGCACACATTTGAAGGACATGGAGTCGATCTTTTCCAGTTTGAGGGAATGTCCCGAATGCATGCTGATGAACAACGCCGAGTGGTCCCGGATCGGAAGCTCCTCGATATCGCCGTTTTCTCTCAACGTGAACAGCCTGTAATCCCAGCCGTTGCCGGAAGCGTATTGCCCGATCGTGAAGTCGATATCCCCGTCACCGTTGTAATCGTCGAACTCAAGCTGAAAATGCGACATGAAGATCAACGGTCCATGATAATATCGGCTCAAATCGGTTTGCGCTTTCACATTGCCATACTCGTCGGCAAGTTCGATGGAGTAATCGCCTTCCCACACGGTTCCGCGGATCGGTCCCGGGGACCAGTCTTCATAATACTTGCCGCGAACCAGCTTCAGTCTCAAATATTGCGGCTTGCCGTTAACAAAGTTCAGATTGTTGTCGGAGATCGTCATGGGAGACTCGACGGCGATCGGATCGCCGGCGTCCGTCTGATTGCCGTTTTGGCCGGAAGAACAGGCGAGCAGCGTCATGCCCAGCGTCAGAACGGTTGCGTATGCGCGAATGCTTTTTCTCAAAATATCGACCCTCCCAAAAAAATGACAGGGAGCACCCCGTTAAGGCGCTCCCCGATGATTCTCGTGAATGTTTCAGTTCCGTTTGGCCGCCACAAGCGGAGGAGCGGAGGACAGCCGGGCCACGAGCTCGGTGTCCACCCTGATTTTGCTTTTCACGCGCATTTCCGAATTGATCGACTCGATGACGAGGTCGACGGCCAGACGGGCCAGCCGCTCCTTGTCCACGTGAACGGTCGTGAGTTCCGGCGAGACGATGATCGCTTCCGAAATGTTGTCGAATCCGACGACCGACACGTCTTCCGGGACGCGGTATTCCAGCTCGGTGAGCGTCTTGATCGCGCTGATCGCGATGTAGTCGCATTCGCAGAAGAAGGCTGTCGGCATTTTGTGTCCGGCGGCGAGGAAAGACTGGAGCTGATCCTTGAGCGCGTCCTGCGAGGACAGGATCGTCGGCGCGACCGAGAAAATACGGTTATCGCTCAGCTTGCGGCCCTTCTCCCGGAGCGCGGCGGTGAAGCCCTTCATCCGTTCCTCGAAGTTGTGGATCTTGATGTTCGAAGCGATGTAGCCGATGTCCGTATGGCCGAGCTCGCACAGATGGATGCCCGCCTGGTAGGCGCCCATCACGTTGTTGATTTCCACGAAATGCAGCGGCAGCGTGTCGCAGCCCGTGTCCAGCACGACAAGCGAATGAGGCAGCTTCGCCGTGACGGCGGCGATCTGCTCCCGGCTGAGGTTGGTGCCGAGCAGAATGACGCCGTCCTTGTGCGGCGCCTTCGCCAGCGCGCCGATGTCCCGCTCGAAGTTGTTCATGTCGACGGCGGAGAAAAGCAGCGAATAGCCGTGATACCGGCAACGTTCCTCGATATGGTAAATGAGTTCGCGGAAAAACGGCTGCTGATAGTATTGCTCCAGCACGATGCCGGAGTTGACGAACACCAGAAACGTCAGCGATTTCGTCCGCGCGTCCGCGTTCAGTGAACGGCTCTTGAGCTGATAGTTGTGCTCTTTCGCGATCTGGAAAATGCGCTGCCGCGTCTCCGGGCTGATGCCGGGTTTTCCGTTCAGTGCAAGGGAGACGGCCGACTTGGACACGCCCGCCAGCCTCGCAATATCCTCCATCTTCATCGATGAATGAACGCCCCATTTCCGTATGGTTGAGCAAGTTTAGTTTACTTGATTCATGCAAAATTTGCAACATGGCAAGTGTTCACTAAATTACAGCGTATACATGCTAAATATGTTCAATAATTTAATAAAAACGACTAAATTATCGTTGACCTTCACAAAATTCACGCCTAAAATAAACTCAAAGATGTTAAACCTCCTGTCAACACGAAATTTGAAGTTTACTAAAAAGGAGTGTAAACATGAGCAAAATCAAACTTGGGTTCGCCCCGACCCGCCGTTTTGTGTTCAGCGCGGAAGATGCATTCAAGTACAAGGAAGCGATTCGCCGGAAGATCGACTCGTTCGGGTTGCCGATCGACATCGTCGACCTCGAAGGACTGAACGACGAAGGGCTGCTCTACAACGATCTCGCGGGCGCCGGACAGGTCATCGAACGGTTCAAAAAAGAAGACGTGGACGCGGTGTTCTTTCCCCACTGCAACTTCGGCACGGAAGACTCGGTCGCGAGGGTGGCGAAGGCGCTGGGTAAACCGGTTCTGCTCTGGGGCCCCCGCGACGAGGCGCCGCTCGAGGACGGCATGCGGCTGCGCGACACGCAATGCGGCCTTTTCGCGACGGGCAAGGTGCTGCGCCGCTTCAACGTGCCGTTCACGTACGTCACGAACTGCCGGGTCGATGACCCGGTGTTCGAGCGCGGCTTCACCAACTTCATCGCCGCCGCCAACGTGGTGCGCGATTTCCGGCGGCTGCGCATCCTGCAGATCGGCCCGCGCCCGGCCTCGTTCTGGACGGTCATCTGCAACGAAGGCGAGCTGCTCGAACGGTTCGGCATCGAGATCCATCCGATCACGCTGATCGACATCCGCCGCGCGGCCGAGCGCGTGCAGAAGAAAGGCGGCAGCGACCTCGACGAGGCGGTCGGCTACATCAAGTCGCATCTCGACTGGTCGGAGGTGTCGGAGGACGACGTCAAGCGCATCGCCGCGCTCAAGGTCGCGATGCGGAATTACGCGCGGGAGACGGGCAGCACGGCGATCGCGATCCAGTGCTGGTCCGCGCTGCAGGACGCGATGGGCATCATGCCGTGTCTCGCCAACGCGATTCTGACGGATGAGCAGATTCCGGTCACTTGTGAGACGGACATCCACGGCGCGATCACGTCCGTCATGGTCCAGGCGGCGACGCTGGGCCAGCTGCCCACGTTCTTCGCCGACCTGACGATCCGCCATCCGGAGAACGAGAACGGCGAGCTCTTGTTCCACTGCGGCAACTTCCCGGTATCGCTCAGCGTGGAAGAGAAGCCGAAGCTGCGCAGACATTTCCTGTTCGACGACCATTCGCCGGGCACGCACGAAGGCGAGATCAAGGGCGGCAGCATGACGCTCGCGCGCTTCGACGGCGACCATGGCGAGTATCAGCTGTTCCTCGGGCGCGCCCGCGGCAGCGAAGGTCCGTTCACGCGCGGTTCGTACGTCTGGGTGGAAGTGAACGATTGGCCGCTCTGGGAAGAGAAACTGGTCACCGGGCCTTATATCCATCATATCGTGGGCATTCATGCGAACGTCATCCCGGCGTTGTACGAGGCATGCAAGTACATTCCGGGTCTTGCGCCCGATCCCGTCGATCCGACGGAAGCGGAAATCCAGGCATGGCTCAGAGGCTCGGATCTGAACAAGCGGGCTGAATGAGGAGGAGCCCATGGACATCATCGATCTGAAAATCAAGGCGACGCAGATCCGGATGGACCTGCTGCGCATGATCCACCGCGCGAAGGCGGGCCATACCGGCGGATCGCTGAGCAACACGGACATTCTGACCGCCCTGTATTACCGGGTCATGCGGATCAATCCGGCCGATCCGAAATGGCCGGACCGCGACCGGTTCATCGCGAGCAAGGGGCACGCGGTCGAGTCGCTCTGGTGCATTCTGGCCGATCTCGGCTTTTTTCCGAAGGAAGAGCTGGACACGTTCTGTCAGTTCGGCACCCGGCTCATCGGCCATCCGAACAACAAGGTGCCGGGCGTCGAGATGAACACGGGCGCGCTCGGCCACGGGTTGTCGATCGCGGTCGGGATGGCGCTCGCGGCGAAGCGGGACGGCCGGGACTACCGCGTGTTTTGCCTGATGGGTGACGGCGAGCAGGCCGAAGGCTCGGTCTGGGAGGCGGCGATGGCCGGCGCCCATTACGGGCTGGACAATCTCGTCGGCATCATCGACCGGAACGGGCTGCAGATCAGCGGCCCGACCGAGGACGTGATGGCCATTGAACCGCTCGATGCGAAATGGGAGGCGTTCGGCTGGCACGTCGTTTCGGTGGACGGCCACGACATGGACGCGCTGGTCAGCGTGCTGGAATCGGCGCCCGAAGCGCGGGGCAAGCCGACGCTCGTGCTGGCGCGAACGGTGAAAGCGCGGGGCGTCTCCTTCGCCGAGAACGTCCCCGGCTGGCATCACAAAGTGCCGAACGACGAGGAGCTGCGGCGGGCGCTGGCGGAGCTGGCGGCTTATGAAGAACTGCTGCAGCGGGAAGGAGGCCGAGCCCGCGCATGATGAGCACGATTCCGAACCGGCAGATGATTTGCGAGACGCTGATGGAGCTGGCGAAGGACGACCGGGACATCATGGTGCTGGCGAGCGACTCCCGGGGTTCGGCCCTGATGGGGCCGTTCGCCAGGGCATACCCCGAGCAGTTCGTCGAGGTGGGCATCGCCGAGCAGAACATCGTCGGCATCGCGGCGGGTCTGGCGCACAGCGGCAAGAAGCCTTTCGTCACCTCGCCCGCCTGCTTCCTGAGCATGCGCAGCATCGAGCAGATCAAGGTGGACGCCGCCTACTCGCAGACCAACGTCAAGCTGGTCGGCATCAGCGGCGGCATCAGCTACGGCGCGCTCGGCATGTCGCACCATTCGCTGCAGGACATCGCCGTCATGCGGGCGATTCCGGGCATCGCCGTCATTCTGCCCGCCGACCGGCACGAGACGAAGCGGATGACGGAAGCGCTCGTCCGCCACGAAGGCCCCGTCTACATCCGCGTCGGCCGCAATCCGGTGGAAGACGTCTATGACGAAGCCGACGACGGCGAATTCGTCATCGGCAAGGCGGTGACGATGCGCGAAGGCGGCGATCTTGCGATCATCGCGGCGGGCGAGACGGTGCGCGTCGCCCTCGACACGGAGGCGCTGCTGCGCGAGATGGGCGTGTCCTGCCGCGTGCTGAACATGCACACGATCAAGCCGCTGGATGCGGAAGCGGTGCTGCGCGCCGCCCGCGAGACGGGGCGCATCATCACCGTGGAGGAGCACAGCGTCCACGGCGGCCTCGGCGCGGCGGTGGCGGAGACCGTAATCCAGCACCATCCGGTGCCGATGCGGATTTTCGGCATCCCGGACGAACCGGCGATCGCCGGCAAGACGGCGGAGGTGTTCCGCCATTACGGCATCAGCGCGGAAACCATCGCCGATGCGGCGCTCCGGCTGATCGGCCGGAAGCGATAGGAGCTGGCGGCGATGAGCAGGGACTATTTGCTGGCGATCGATCAGAGCACATCCGGCACGAAGGCGCTCGTCATCGACCGCTCCGGGGCGATCGCCGCGCGAAGCGAAGCCGGGCACCGGCAATATTATCCCGCCCCGGGATGGGTGGAGCACGATCCGCTCGAGATTTACGCGAATGTGATCCGGGTTGCCCGGGAGGCGCTCGGCAAGGCGGGGATCGAAGCCCGGCGGCTGGCGGCGCTGACGATCACGAACCAGCGGGAGACGGCGGTCCTGTGGGACCGGACGACCGGCCAGCCGGTCCACAACGCGATCGTCTGGCAATGCCAGCGGACGAGCGGCCATTGCGCGCGGCTGAGGGCGGAAGGGCACGAGCCGTCGGTGCGGGCGAAAACCGGGCTCATGCTCGATCCGTACTTCTCCGTGACGAAATGGAGCTGGATGCTGGAGCATGCGGACGGGGCGAAGGAGAAGCTTGCCGACGGGAAGCTGCTCGCCGGCACGATCGACAGTTGGCTGATCTGGAAGCTGACCGGCGGGCGGACGCACGCCACCGATTACACGAACGCGAGCCGCACCAGCCTGTACAACATTTACGCGCTGGACTGGGACGACGAGCTGTGCGCCTTGTTCGGCGTGCCGCGGGAACTGCTGCCGGAAGTAAGGTCGTCGGACGATCTGTTCGGCTGCACCGAAGAGCCGGAGCTGTGGGACGATCGGGTGCCGATCACGGGGATTATTGGCGATTCCCAGGCGGCGCTGTTCGGCCAGATGTGCCATGAGCCGGGGATGGCGAAGGCGACCTACGGCACGGGCACGTCGGTGCTGATGAACATCGGTCCGAAGCCGATGTCGCCGGGAGGCGGCCTCGTCACCGCCATCGCCTGGGGCAGGGGCGGCGCCGTCACTTACGCGCTCGAGGGCGTCATCCGGACGAGCGGCGACACGATCAAATGGGTGCGCGACAATCTCGGCCTGTTCCGCTCGTTCGGGGAAATGGAGGAGCTTCTGAAGCAGGCGCCGGACAACGAAGGCGTCTATCTGGTGCCCGCGTTCGTTGGCCTCGGCGCGCCCCATTGGGCGCCGGACGCGCGGGCGGCGATCACGGGGATGTCGCGGTCGACGGGCCGGGAGCACATCGTCCGCGCCGCGCTGGAGAGCATCGCGTACCAGGTGCATGACGCCGTCGACTTCATGCGGCGGGAATCCGGCGTCGCGCTGACCGAGCTTCGCGCCGACGGCGGCGCGTCGCGGAACGCGACGCTGATGCAGTTCCAGGCCGATCTGCTGGGGAGCGCCGTCACCGCGTCGGAGATCGCCGAACTGTCGGCCATGGGCTCCGCCTATCTGGGCGGACTTGGCGCGGGTCTCTGGCCTTCCGTGGAGCGGCTGCCCGGCGGCGGCGCCGGCCGCCGGTTCGAGCCGAAGATGGAGGCGGCGGAGCGGGAGCGCCTGCTCGAAGGCTGGCGGAAGGCCGTGCGCGGCGTTCTGGAAGATTGATCCATGCGCGGCAACGAATAACTTGACAATTCACCGGGTTGGCGTGAACATCATGGCAAGGCCGTGCATCGGGACCTCCGCATGCACGGCCTCTTTGTAAATCATTCCCGTAAGGGGGCGCCTTGGTTTCGTCGAAGCGAATCGGAAACGGAGGGTGGATGAGATGAAAAAGAATCTGGAACAGGCTCTCATACATGGAAAAACTGTTTCTTCTCTTCGCGGCCATCGGCAGCATCCCCGCGCTGATTATCGGCATGAACGCCTACAGGATGTCGGCGCAAATGCTGGAAACCCAGGGCGAACGGGATCTTCAGGTGATCGCGAATCAATTGATGGGTTCCATCGAAAGGCAAATCAGCGACTTCGACCGCTTTACGTTGCTGCCCTATTTTACTCCCGAAACCTTTGAATTTTTGAAAACGCCTCTTCCCGTCGAAGATTGGGATTACGCCCAGGTGAATGCGCAGAAAAAGCTGCTTCGCCTCATGAGCGCCTATCCGTCCATCCACTCCTCCATCCGGGGGATGGTGCTTTATGACATGAACGGCAGGGGCAGCGGATACCAAATCAGCGGGACGTCGCAGATCAACAAAGATCTGTCGGTCTTTGAGGAGCACTGGTATATGGAGGCGCTGAAAGGCAAGGGGAGATTCAACGTCACCGGTGTGCATGAAGTCCGTCATTTCACCCAGGACTCCTTCCCGGCCATTACCGGCGCCAGAACCATCGTGGATGACAAGTTGAACCCGCTGGCGGTTCTGGCGATCCACATTTCTCCGGAATTCATCAGCAAGATCGTCAGGGCGACCGAGCTTGAGGACGCCTTTATCGCGGTTACAGACGCGGACGGGCAACCGGTCTATCTGTCCGGGAATGCGTCGGCTGAAGATTTGCCGTACCTGGCGGCCCAGGCGGCCAATGGAACCTGGGAACTCAAGGACCGGAATTTCAGCGGTGTCACCGAACGCAGTGATTACCTGGGCTGGACGCTCCATCTGGGACAGGACCGTGACGAACTGTTCCAGGGTATCTACGCGTTTAGGAGATTCACCTTCGCCACGGCGGTTGTGCTCATTCTGGCCGCGGCCTTCGTCTCTTTCTGGCTGGCGAAGGGGTTGTCCACGCCCATCCGGAGACTGATCCGGGTCATGCGGGAAGTGGAGCTCGGCAATTTCACCGCTCCGGCTATTTTGAAGCAGAAGGATGAAATCGGCCAGTTGTATCTCAACTTTTCCCGGATGGTCAAACGGATCGAGGAAATGGTCCAGTCGATCGGGGAGAAGGAGCGGCAGAAACGGCGCGCCGAACTGTACGCGCAGCGAGCCCGCATCCAGCCCCATTTTCTGTACAACACGCTGAATTCCATCCGCATGCTGGCGATCCTCCAGCAGAACAACCAGATCGCGAAGCTGATCCAGTCCCTCAACAAGCTGCTCAGGGCGATCATCCAGTACAACGATGATTTGGTTTCCTTGCGGGAGGAAATTGAATTGCTGCGCAGTTATGCTGAACTGATGGAATTGCGCTACACGAACCTGTTCGTCATCCGCTGGAACATTCCGGAGGAAGTCATGAACGCCAGCACGCCGCCGATGCTGCTGCAGCCCGTTCTGGAGAACGCCGTTTTCCACGCCTCCAACGGGTTGAAACGGGAGCTGAACATCACCGTGTCCGCCCACCTGGGCAGCGACCGGGTGCTCAACATCGAAGTGGCGGACGACGGGATCGGCATGACCGACGCGCAGATGGCGAGCCTGCTGGATGACCGGAACGAGGACAGCCACGTGGGACTGAGGAATGTCAACGAACGCATCCGGCTCCGATTCGGCATGCCATACGGCGTATCGCTGGCCAGACCGGCCGGTCCGGGCACGTGCGTACGGATCCGGATGCCTTATCAACCGATTGGCCAAGGGAGGGATTCGCGTGTGGAACTTGATGGTCGTGGAGGATGAACCGATCGTCCGCATGGGACTGCGCTACATGATCAACTGGGAAAACCTGAACGTCTGCTGGAAGGCGGAAGCGTCCAACGGCGAAGAAGCGCTGCGAATTCTGGACAGGGAGGACATTCACATCGTCATGACCGACATCCGCATGCCGGGCGTGGACGGACTTGCGCTGGCGGATGAAATCAAAAAACGGAATGACGCGGTCGCCGTCATCTTTCTGAGCAGTTATGACAACTTTCCCTATGTCAAGGAAGCGATTCGCCTCGGCGCCGTCAACTATCTGCACAAGCCGACGATGGATGAACGGGAAGTGGTGGAGACGCTGCAAAAAGCGGTGGGACAGTTGGAGCGGACGGTCAGATGCCAACCTCCCCATCTGGCGGAGGAGAAACTCAACGCTTTCCTGTTATCGCTTCTGGACCGATACACCTATCCGTCACGCATCCTCGTGCCCGAGCTCACGGAAGAACCGTACCACAGCAAGGGGGTCTGGCTGACCGCTTTCCGGGTCAGGGACGACGCGGCCAGCGGCGTGGATGAGATCGATTCGATGCGGTTTCTGTCCGTCCGCTACATGATTGACGAATACACGTCCAGGGATTGGGGAGGCTTCGTCTTTCACCGCAATCACCGGGAAATCATCTGGCTTGCGCCGGCCGCCGCCAGGACTGGCGCGGAAGGGAAGGAAGCGCGGGAAGCCTGCGTGGACAAACTGCGGCAACGGGTGTTCGTTTTGCTGAACGTGCCCCTCGTTATTTCCAGCAGTTCGGTTTACGCGAGGCTCGACCAAATTCCCGACGCGTATCTGGAAGCCCAGATGAACTGTCCAGCCGACCAGCAATTTCACTCGCTGCACGTCCGCCTGGCCAAGGAATTCGTGGACAGGCATCTGCTGGAGGATGTGTCGCTCGCGAAGGTGGCCGGGGAAATCGCGATCAGTCCGAGTTATCTGAGCCGCATCTTCCTCAAGGAAGTAGGGGAAAGTTTCAGCGACTACGTCATCCGCAACAAGACCGAATATTCCAAGAAACTGCTCAGGGAAACGAACCTGAAAGTCTATGAAATCGCCGAAAAGCTGGGGTACATGAACCCCCACTATTTCAGCAAGCTGTTCAAGGAACGCGTCGGGATGACCCCGCTCGAGTATCGCAACCAGTAGCCGGCCGTGCAAAAAAATATAGGAAATGTCAAAACATCATCCTTCCGTCCGCAAATCCGCCCGGAGAAGAAGTCAAATAAGCGTACAAAATGGCTGCTCCGGTTTCTGTATCCGCCCGGCCGACCCCGGTATAGTTGGAGTCAGAAGAACAGGCATGCCGCTTGCACGCCCGTTTTTCAACCATCATTCAGCATTGGAGGGTCAAAAAAGATGAGAAACATGCGCAAGTTGTCGCCGCTGCTTCTCGTTTTCTGCCTGGCATTCCTGGCGGCTTGCGGCGGAGGCAACAATTCTTCCGGAAGCACGCCGAGCACCGGCGGAACCGGCAACAACACGGATTCCGGGGGCCGGTTGAACGACCAGGGCTCGTCTTCCGGCGACAAGGTCGCCATCTCCTTCTGGGGAATCGATGGGATATCGTCGTATGTGGAGCCGATCATCAAGGAATTCGAACAGGAGAATCCCGATGTCTCCGTCGAGATCAGTTGGTTCAGCACAGACGCGATCAAAGAGTCGCTCAAGGTGGCGGCTTCTTCGCGGACGCTTCCCGACGTCTGGTTTAACTGGGGCGGCTCCTTTGCATCGTTCTATTCGGCAAACGGCCTGGCCATGGATCTGACGCAAGTCGCCACGGACCACAACTGGACCGGCATCTACAATCCGGCGGCCATAGAGTTGGCCAAATACGACGGAAAGATCTACAGTGTGCCCTTCCATCTCGCGTCTCTAGGCGTCTTCGTCAAAAAAGATCTCTACGAGCAATATGGTCTGCAAGCGCCAAAGACATTGGCGGAATTGGAAAATCACATGGCGATCATGCATGAGAACGGCATCACTCCCCTGCCGGTCGGCGGCAAATACGGATGGATGCTGATGCGCTGGACGGAGCAACTGATCGAACACTACGCCGGTCCCGAACTGCATGACCAGTTGAGTGCCCTGGAGGCGTCGTGGACGGATCAGTCGGTGGTAAAAGCCCTGACCAAACTGAAGGAATGGTCCGACAAGGGTTATTTCCCGAAAGGCTTCATCACGATGGCGCCGGAAGAAGCGGAAATGTACATGTATTCCGACGGCGGATACGCGCTGGAAGGCACCTGGTTCGACCAGACGCTCACCTCGAACGGATATGACCCGAACAACTACCTGTTCTTCAAGTTCCCGAACGAACAGGGCGCCGTAAGGATGTCCAGCTTTGCGGAAGGGTTCCAGATCAATGCCGAAACATCTTCCGAAAAGCAGGAAGCCGCGATCAAGCTGGCGGAATACATCACGAGCCCCGATGTCGTCAACAAGTACATCAACGAATACGGTGCGCCGGCGCTCAGCGAATTCGCTTCCACCGATGCGGCTCCGCACGTCACGGTGATGGCCGGGGAAGTCAGCGCGGGCAACTTCCTCATCACCGACCAGGCGCTTCCGCAGGAAGTCGTCGACAAGCTCTTCGAAGTGACGGACGCGGTCATTCTGAACGCCATGACGCCCGAGCAAGCCGCGGCGGAAATGCAAAAAGCGGTGGATCAATACAAAGCCAACAACCCGTAATCCGAAACCTTGAGTCCCATGATGTGAAACGGGAAAAGCGATCGTCCGATGATCGCTTTCCCTTTTCCGCGTCAGGAAAGGGATCCGTCATGAGACTGAAAGCCAACTTTGCGCCCTGGCTGTTTTTGTTTCCCGCACTGTTCATTTATCTTATGGTGATCGTTCTTCCGTCCCTGTACAGCCTTGCGCTCAGTTTCTTCGACTGGAACGGCGTTTCGGCCGACAAGAAATTTGTCGGACTCGGCAATTACATTTCGCTGATCACGGAGGACACCGTCTTTCGGACGGCCCTCAAGAACAACCTGATCTGGCTCATCGGCAGCTTGACGATCATGATCGGGCTGGGCCTCACATTCGCCCTGATCCTGAACCGGCAATTGAAAGGACGCGTGTTTTTCCGCAGCATTTTTTATTATCCGTATGTGCTTTCGGGCATCATCGTCGCCATCGTCTGGAGCTGGATGTACCATCCTTCCAAAGGTTTTGTCACTTTCTTTCTTGAAAAAATCGGATTGGAAGCGTTGGCGAACCCCTGGCTGTCCGACCCGAAAACCGCCCTGTACGCCATTTTCATCGCCGGGGTCTGGCAAGGCGTCGGGTTGCCGATGGTACTGTTTCTGGCGGGGCTGCAAGCCATCCCGCGGGATCCATATGAAGCGGCCATCATTGACGGGGCCAGGCCTTTCCAAACGTTTCGATACATTACCCTCCCCCTGCTTCGCGACACATTCGTCATTGTGTTTGCCACCACGATGGTCGGCGCCATGAAGGTGTACGACATCATCTACGGCATGACGGGCGGGGGGCCGATGAACAGCACCCAGGTGTTGTCTTCCTGGATGTATTATCAGACCTTCAAATATAACTATATCGGGATCGGTTCCGCGATTTCCTGGTATTTGATCGTCATCTGTTTGATCGTCATCGTTCCCTACGTGATCTTCATCAGCAAGCGTTCGCACCATTGATTGCGGGGAAGGCGGGTGAACCGTATGGAAGCTTCACGCAAAAGAAAATTTTCCAACGGGTTGCTCTATGTGATCCTGGCCGCATTGGCCGTCTTCTTTATACTGCCTGTCGTGTTCGTGGCATTCACGGCCCTGAAATCCAACGCCGATTTGAACGCGCACTCGTTCTATTCGTTTCCGCAGGAACTGATGTGGAGCAATTTCGCGGACGCCTGGAACCGCATCCGGAAATACATGGGGAACAGCCTGTTCATCTCCATCGTCAAAGTTCCGCTCGGCATCCTGGTCAATGCCCTGGCCGCTTTTGCCCTGACCCGACTTCGCTTCAAATGGGCGACCGGCATGTTTGTCTTCATTCTGATCGGCATGATGGTGCCGATGCAGGCCACCCTGGTGCCGCTCAACATGATGCTGAACGCCTTTGATTTGAACAATACGTATCCCGGCATCATGTTTATCTACCTTGGATTTGGCATCCCCTTCGGCGTTCTGGTGTTGCGGGGATTCATGCTGGCCATTCCCAAAGAGCTGGATGAAGCGGCGCTGATTGACGGTTGCGGCGAGCTGGGCAAATTTTTCAGAATTATCGTCCCGATCGCCATGCCCGCCATCGCTACCTTGTTCATTCTGGATTTTCTGGCGACATGGAACGAGTTTCTGCTCGCTCAAATCTTCATCACGAAAGATTCGATGCAGCCGATCACCGCGGGTCTGCTCACATTCCAGGGCCAGCATTCCACCAACTACACGCTGCTCAACGCCGGGGTGCTGCTTTCCATCCTGCCGGTCATGTTCGTTTATGTCTTCTTCCAGAAATATCTGATCTCCGGCATGGTCGGGGCAGTCAAGGGCTAACCGGTTTCGGCCCGCATGCGCGGAAGAATGCGCATTAGCCATACAACGTTCGGGAGGAGCAAATCGATGTTGGCGACCAAAGAGCTGAAAATCGGACGGCTATGGATGGTACGGGCGGCCCGGGAGGTGCTCGTCCGTCACGTTCCGGAGCTTACGGAAAAGCCGAACCTTTCTTTCATTTACAAAAACATGACGCTGGCCGATTATGCGGCAAGTTCCCAGCTTGACACGTCCTGGCTCGACCGTGTGATCGGTGAACTTGAGGCGTTGCCGGACGCGGGAGGCCGGGACGGGAAGATGGGAGTGCCCGGCGGCGCCGGGGCGTACGACGATCCCGCGGAAACCGGTTCGGCGCCGGTTCAGGCATCCGTTCAGGCGGAGAAATGGGGCGTGTTTGAGCTTGAACTGCGCGGACCGGAGGCGGGCAACCCGTTCACGGACATTGTGCTCGCGGCGGAAATTACGTTCGAAGGCGGAGCGGAACCGGCGAAGCGTACGGTCAAGGTGCCGGGTTTCTACGACGGCGAGGGCATTTACCGGATCCGCTTCATGCCGGACGCCGAGGGGGAATGGCGCTACCGGACAGCGAGCAACGCGCGCTCGCTGGACGGCATCAAAGGCCGGTTTCGTTGCGTGCCGGCCTCTGCGGGAAATCACGGTCCGGTCCGTGTGAAGAACACGTATCATTTTGCCTTCGAGGACGGGACGGTCTACCATCCGATCGGCACGACTTGCTACGCCTGGACGCACCAGGGAGAAGAGCTGGAGGAGCAGACGTTGGAATCGCTGAAATCGTCGCCTTTCAACAAGATGAGAATGTGCGTGTTCCCGAAATCGTACTTGTACAATACGAACGAGCCGTCCGTCTATCCGTTCGAGGGATCAATCGGGGATGGCTGGGACTACACCCGGTTCAATCCGGCGTTCTTCCGCCATCTGGAGCGGCGCATCGCGGATCTGGGACGGCTCGGGATCGAGGCGGATCTGATCCTGTTCCATCCGTACGACCGCTGGGGATTCGCGGAGATGCCGGCCGACGCGGACGACCGGTATCTGCGCTACATCACGGCCCGGCTTGCGGCTTATCGCAATGTCTGGTGGTCGCTCGCCAACGAATACGACCTGATGTGGGCGAAGGATCCGGAGGATTGGGAGCGGTTTTCCCGCATCGTGACGGAGAACGATCCGTACGGACATCTGCTCTCCGTGCACAACTGTCTGGCATTCTACGATCACGGCAAACCGTGGGTTACGCACTGCAGCATCCAGCGGATCGATGTGTACAAGACATCGGAAGCGACGACGGAATGGCGCAAGCTGTGGCGGAAACCGATCGTCATCGACGAATGCGGCTACGAAGGCGACATCGATCAGGGATGGGGGAACCTCACGGGCGAAGAACTGACGCGGCGGTTCTGGGAAGCGATGGTGCGGGGCGGCTACCTCGGCCACGGCGAGACATACCTGAATCCGGATGAAGCGCTGTGGTGGTCGAAGGGCGGCAGGCTGATCGGCGACAGTCCGGCACGCTTCGCGTTCGCCCGGCAGTTCCTGGAAGAAGCGCCGAACGGCGAACTGAATCCGCTGCCGTCCGACTGGGATTTGCCATGCGCGGGCGTGGAGGACGCATACCGCCTGTACTATTTCGGTTTCAATCGTCCGGCTTTCCGCGAGTTCCGGATGAAACCGGGCATCCGGTGGAATGTGTCCGTCATCGACACCTGGAACATGACGGTGGAGGAATTGCCGGGCCTGTATGAAGGCGCGTTCCGCATCGATCTGCCGCGCCGGCAGTACATGGCCGTGCGGATGGTGCGGAGCGGGGAATCCATGTGACGGTATCCGTGCGAGGGACACCGGCAGACAACCTGGAGCGAACGGGACAGACGCGTCCCGCATGCAAGTTTGCATGCGGAATGCGTCTTTTTCACTTCAGGGCCCCCGCTTTGCACTCTTCGCTCACTCCGGACATGCCCGGCTCCGGTCAAGCCCATCCCCCGAATACACGAATGCGGGAAATAGCGCGCCGCTTAAGCCCATTTCTGCCGCTTGCCGCACCACATCTTCGCGCCATTCATAAGATAAGTTGACTGTATCCCTTAACCTTGTTAAACCATCACATTACAGGCAAGGAGGGGTGACAACTTGAAGGGCAGCGAGCACAAAAGCAAATTTCTCTTGACGCACCGCGAGCGGGAAGTGTTCGAACTCCTTGTTCAGGACAAAACAACACCATACTGATAGGTACAAAAAAATCACAATTTGAATTTCAGCCGGGGAATCATGTCGAACGTCGGTTTGGTTCGCCCGGTTCCCTTGCCTGTCTTTTTGATGATCACGTCGTGAAAAATCGAACGAAGAATCGCGTTCCGTTGTCCCCTCGAAACCTTGTCAAACACCTGCTGAAACGTCTGTAGGCGTTCCCGCATGGACTGCACATCTTCGGTTGCGACCGAATTTGTCGTCTCCTGCGCCGACTCCGTCCGTATCGCGTTCAGCCGCTCAAGCTCCTTTTCGACCTCTTTTTTCCGCGCAATGAAGGTTGAGCGGTCATAGAACCGTTCCTCATATTGGTCATAGATGAACTGCAATTTCTGCTCGAGTTCCGCCCGTCGCTTCTCTATGTATTGCACGGCCTGTTCCCTGTTCGTCTGATTCGCCTGCACATGTACCTTCTGGCTCATATGCTTCGCGAGCCGTTCGTCGTCCAGATCACCCAAATAGGACAGGTATCGCCGAATGCTGTCGAGCACGTCTTGATAGTTCACAGCGCCGCCGTCGCAGGTTACGTTCTTGCACCACAGGTATTCCCGGATGTATGTCTTGACTTCGCCCTTGCGATTCGTCCGCGAGCGCACAAGATGCTGACGGATCATCGAGCTGCCGCAGGAGCAGCGCACCAGCGCCGTCAACTCATACGGCTGCTTGTCGAGCCGTAGGCGCGGGATTCGGCGAAAATCCTTCATGCTCAATTTCTCCTGCACTCGGTTCCAGATCTCAAGTTCAACGATCGGTTCGTGCGCGTTGTACACGACGATGTGTTCGTGCTCAGGCCGGAGTACAGCCCGTTTCCCGACCGTCTTTTTCTTGCTGTAGCGAACCGTACCGATGTAAACGTCGTTCTCGAGCATGTATTGCAGGATCTCCGGACGCCATTCGCGGCCGCCCTTCGGCGTCGGAATCCCGATGCGCGTGAAATATGTTGCGATCGCCCGCACGCGAACATCCCGGAGCTCTCCGTCGATCTCGAGACCGTTGGCGTAGATATCGAAGAGCAGACGAACCACGGCCGCCTCGTCCTCTTTGACGACGAGCTTCCGGGTTCTTGGATCAATTGAGTACCCATACGGCGGTTTACCGGCCATCCAGCGACCTTCCATAGCTCGAGTACGTCTTCCGCCCGTCAGACGTTCACGGGTGGTTTCGAATTCTTCCCGGGACATAAAAAGCTCGAACCGAATCTGCCGCAGATCGGCCGGGTTTGCGGGGTCGTACACCTTGTACGGCGTGATGACATAGATCCGCTTTTCGACCAGCAGATCATAGATCACACCCATGTCCGTATATGAGCCGCGGCCCATCCGGCTGATTTCTTTCACGGCGATGGCCTGGTATTTGCCGGCCTGAAGATCGTCGAGCACCGACTGAAACACCGGGCGAGTCGAAATTTTGTCGCCGCTGCCCAACTCCGGACGTTGATCATATGGAATGCCGAGAGGGGATAGCACACGGTCCATCAGGTCGGTTTGCGCCTTCATCGTGTCTTCACCCGTGCGCTTCTCGAGCTCGATGTCCTGCCGGGATCTTCGCAGGTAATTGATGATCCGCTCGATCCCGAGCGACTGAACGTATTCCCTGGTCAGCATCCTATTTCACGTCCTTGTGTAGCACGCTTCGCAGCGTTCCTTCGTACCAATACCCGCGGCCGCGCTCATCGAATCCGTCGAAGCGCGGCAGCGTGCCGCGGTTGATGCGGCCAACGATCGCCTGCGCCGTTGACCCGAGCATTCGGGCCACGTCCGCCTGGTAGATGCGCTTGCGAATGTCGGCGGGGCCGTAGGCGATGCCGTCCGGATCGACGAGCACGGGCTGGCCGTGGCTGCTGGCTGGATGGTCGGTGGTGAGACACCAGCCGTCCCATACTCCGTTACCTTTCCAGATGCCCATTCGCGTCTTCTCCTTTCGTCCGTAAATAATACTCATGCTGATATTCCTGACACCTTCGACAATACTTCGGTGTCCATCCTCGGAGCGGAAGGGGTTCGATCCTCTCTTTTCCGCAACGCGGGCAGATGCCGAACGTTTCGCGCAGTTCACGGATGCGCTTTGCTCGGCCTCGTCTTACTTCACGGATGCGGGGCCAATACTTCTTAAACATGCGCCGGTTGTGTTCTTTCGCGCAATCCTCGGAGCAGGTTATGCGCTTCGTGCTTTTGTGTTCGAACAGCCGGCCGCATACGACACAGGGACGGAGCGGATCAATCCGGCGGCGTTCGTACCGGGCGGGATTGATCCGGTCTTTATTCTCATGGTAAAACGTCAGCGACGTGACGCGGTCATATTCCGCCGCGTGGATCGGCTGGCATTCTGGGCAAAATCGCTGGTTTGGCCCCTCTACAGTGTAATCCTTACCGCAACGCTCGCATTTGTCGATGCTGCCGAGCGGGCGGATGTCGCCGGTTTTCTTCCGGCGTTTGTAGTCGCGCCAGCTTGCGCGCTGGCGCTCAACCCGGCACTCCTGGCAATAATACGCACGCGGGCCGCCCTGGAACGAGCGGCCGCATGTGCGGCAGATGCGTTGTTGGATCATTTGCCGAAAGCCTCGTCAAGAGCGGCACGAATGGCGGTCGGCTGATCCTCAAGGTCATAGTCCCCGACGCTGTGGACGACGGCATATACCGTGTCGGAACCGTGTTCCTCAATCAGTTCGGCGATCATGTCTTCCAGCGTCTGATGATCGGCCAGCACGCGCTTCCACCACTCGAACGTTTCCGGGGTGCATTCGTAGGCGTCGGCCTCCTCGTTGTAGCGGAATTGACCGTCCGACAAGCCGCCGTGGTTGCCTATGATGTCAGTGGCGCAGTCGACTTTGCTTTTCGGGTCGATCATCTCCAAAACCTCGATTTTTCCGTTGACGAGTACACGCATCACAATCATCCTCCTTTGGGTATTTCCTGCCTTCGCAGGTTGAGCGGAAGCCGCCGAAGCGGCCGGCCGGCATTCTCGGCCTCGTCCCTAGCCCTGCTGTTATGATAGCCGGTCTGCCATCGAGGAAGCATCCTTTCAGCGCTTCTTCTGTGTCGGGTTCGTGGTGGTATCCTGCAGCGTCGAGTGCTTGACGGATGAGGTCGGTCGTCATTTTGAGCGCCCCCCTTCCACCACCAGAGCAGCAACCCGAAACAATTCGTCAACATCGAAATCAAGTTTCATCAGCGCTTCCGCGCAAGCTTCTCTTCCCATCATTTGCTGGACGCACATCAGCTTCAGCCGTTGTTCCGGTGTCAGCGATTCGTCGAACGACTTCACGCGCTTTTCCGCAACCCGTTCAGCAAAGTTGATGACGTTTGAGCGTTTCGGCGCCGAGGCCTCGAGCTCCTGGGGCGCGATCGGTTCCGGTACGTCTTCCATCATGATCGGCAAAGTCGGATTCTCGACCTTCTCGAAAAACAGCGTTTTGAAGTCGAAATGATGGCAGTTCACGCCGAGCTGAATGTATTCGTCCGTCTCCGTGTCCACCATCACCCACCAGCCGGAACGGTCTTCGATGAGCCGGCGGGCGAAGGCGATAACGTCAATTTCACCGCGCCCATAGTTGTTGGCCATATCGAATGCGTAGTCGTCGGTCAGCCGTTGATCCGTTTGGCCTCGCTTGATCTGTCCGGCCAGGATCGCTTTCCAGACGTGCGCGAGCGTCCATTTTGCCGGCGGCTTGATCGGTTTGACTTCGACGAACGGCGAGAAAACGCGAATCGCTTGATGTGTGCGCGTCCGATAATCGATGTTGCGGACTTCGCGGCGGAACAGCTTCTGCAGCACTTCCGAAACTGGTTCATCGTAGGTGAAGAACAGCACGTCCCACAGGGGACCTGTGAAGATGTATTCGGTGACTTCGCGGCCCGGCTTCAGCGCGTCCGCGAGGTCGGTCACGTGGACGCTGAGCTCGTCACCATAACCCCGGTAATGCTTGAAACGGATGTTCTCGGTCCGGAAGTACCAATCTTCGTGGGTGTTGGCCAGTTCTTCGAACGGAACTTCATTGAT
>Ga0310823_100350_pt1 | contig 38687 bp, 21 predicted proteins | sample P4_ome_3_FD_201316 | JGI IMG/M metagenome (GOLD analysis project Ga0310823, IMG submission 201316) | Sorghum-adapted microbial communities from Joint BioEnergy Institute, Emeryville, California, United States - P4_Day56_Rep3 | ecosystem: Engineered > Bioreactor > SSF (Solid state fermentation) >...
CGCCGGAACTGCGGCGGATACGGCCTGCGCTTCGGATTCGTCTCGGACACCATGCACATCCTTCCTGCCAGGACGGCGCCAAGCCGCCCCAACGCTCAGGTGTCCACGAAAGCGGGGGAAGTCCAGGTCTCGTGATCGCGGGCGGCTTCTATGCGGCACGCTGCTGGATCGGGTTCGTCCACGGGAGGCCGGTCCAGTTGCGACCGGCCTCCTTGGGCTCGATGTCCGGGAGGTCTCCGACGAGCCTGACGGTCCGATAGTGGAACTCGGGCGAGCGGCCGATCTGCCGGCGGACGGCTGGAGGCTGGGAGGGGATTCTGAAGGCGCGCAGTGAACCCTTGTAGACGTCCTCCTCGACTGCGAAGAGGAGGTTCTCGCGGCCGGGGTAGTACCACCGACTCGGGTACCCGGCGATTCCTATGGCTCCGCCGAGTGGCGGGATCCGTTCGCCGGCACGAGTGGTGTAGCCCTGGTCACAGACCCTCATCGCGAGCTCGAGCGCCCTGGGGCTGGAGGAGACATGCAGCCAGGCGCCCTGGTGCTCGCCGAGTGCTGCGAGCCTGGGGTGATGGCGCAGCCAGGCGGTGCGGGCACTGTCCCACTTGCGGTACTTGCCGAGGGTGTACGCGGGGTCGTTCTTGCGATCGAACTCGACGTACAGCGGTACGTCGTACACACGGCCGCTGGCTCCTCTGACGGCGATCGCGAGGGTCGCGTCGGGGCGGATCTCGGTCGGCTGGTCGACATCGAAGACGTCGAGTCCGTCCGGTCGTGCGATGTCTGAGAGCTGGATGTCCCGCCACCGGTTCGGTCGCGTGAACTCATCCCAGATCCGGGGCGGATTGAGATGGCCGTCCGGCCAGAAGGGCGTGAACCAGAAGGGCCTGACGTTGGGCAGCTGGTCGAGCAGCTCGACGGCGTATGACAGCGCGTGGAGGTGGTGGATGACCTTCTCCAGGGCGGAGGGCGTCATCGTCTGCGGCGGGGCGTATTTCGTGCGGCGCGTGCGGAGCTGGGGGCGAGCGACCTGGTTCCAGCCCTTGGTGGTGAGCCGGTAGATGCGCGGGAGAGCTCCTTGGTTCACATGGTCGGTGATGCGGAACTCGGTGTACTCGACGATCCCGTGGGCGACCATGAGCCGCAGCCGGTCGCGGACGGCCTGTTCGCCGACGCGGGAACCGACGTAGCGAACGATGATGTCCGAGATCGCGTAGCCGCCGCGGTCGAACAGCGAGACGATGTCCAGTGAAATGGCGTCGAGCTTCGGCAGGCCGCGCTTGACCTTGCAGCGGCGCCCGGTGATGAACGGCCGGCCCTCGGCGTATCCGAGGACGGTTCGCTTGACGTCGAGTTGATCGACGACCTCCAGGCGCTGGATGGCTGGGATCGCCCTTTCGTGGATGACCGGCTCATGAAGGCCGGGGAGGTCCCCGACGGGGCGGCCAAAGACGTACGTCGAGATGTCGCCGCGACCTGGATCTTTGCGGCCTCGCTTTTCGGTGGGCATGAGGGCTCCGATCGAAGTTGACGACCCTCTTGTCGTGCGTCCCTCGTGCTTGCCCCCGTGTGAGTTCGTCGGCGGTCGCCGGACGCCAATCGGCCCGCTGCGTCCTGCGGTCAGTCCGCGTTCGCTGCTGGCTGTCGTCGGACCCTGATTGCCTCAAGCCGGCGTCCGAGCGCGTGGCGCTGCTCGCGGGTGAGCGCACCGACGCGCTGCGTGGGCTCGAGCCCGGTGCCTTCAAGCGTCGCTCTGACCCGCGACTGCCCGAAGCGCCTCATCCGTAGAAGAAGGGACTGCAGCGACCACTCGGAGATCTGATGGTGGTACCGCTCCCAGCCAGCGTCCGACAGGACGTGCAACACGATCGGGATGCCGTCGTGGGCGTTGTGGCACCGGAGCGCGACGTCGATCAGCACGGGTTCACCGGCGAAGACCGCGTCTCGCAGCACGTTCTGACCTGTCGATCGGTCGACCCATGACAGAGCGGCGTCAAGCGAAACCAGCACGGCCAGCTGGGCGGTCGGGAAGCGCTCCTGAAGCGCCACCTCGAACTTCGGCTCAGAGGCGGCGAACTGAACTGCTTCGTCCATGCGCCAGAACATCAGGAAGGCATCGCCGGCCGAGTTGAGCAGCAGATCGACGAGCGCATCGTCCAGCAGCTCGCTGAGCCACCCGCTTCTGCTCGACTCGATGCAACGCCAGTCCCCCGCACCGGCGTCGTCCGTCGGCGAGCGCCCTTGGCCGGCCTTCCGTTCGAGGACCACCTCCTCGACCTGCCTTGCGGCGTCCGCAATGGCGAGGTGCTGATCCCGACTCACGGCTGCACAACATATTGTGTGGTCACACCGGCGGGTCGCTGGAACGGTGCTCCGCCGTGGACGACCCGCTGCGCGCCGCTATTGGGGAGGTGATTCGCGCAGCCCGACTCGAGCGGGGGCTCACGCAGGAGGAAGTCGGAGACCTCCATCGCAACTACATCGGCGGCGTGGAGCGCGGCACCATCAACCCGACCGTCACGCAACTCGTCCGGCTTGCGGCAGCGCTCGACATGACCGGCGCCGAGCTCCTTGAGCGCATCGAGGCGCGCGCCGCCGAACACGAGGACTGATCGTCAGGTCCGCAGGCGGCCGGACGCGGCGCGCGGTCAGGCGCCGGTCACACCGCCAAACGCGAGCACGCCTGTTTGGACGGAAGAACCAAACCAGCCGTGATAGACAGAGCGCTGAATGAATCGCGGCTCAGTCAGATCCGCACGGACGCGGACGACATCGAGACAGTGACGACGAGCGTGACGGATGTTCGCCCGTGGGCGGCCACGCCTGAGCCTGGGCAACTCGCGCGGGTGCGCGGGCGGATGTGGGTGGTCGGCGACGTCGTTCGCGACGCTCAAGCCGCCATCGACGGTCGGCCAGTCCAACACCTGGTGTCGCTCGTGTCCGTGGAGGACGACGCGACGGGCGAAGAGCTCGACGTCATCTGGGAGATCGAGCCTGGAACAGCGGTCGTCGAACGCGCCGAGCTTCCGAGCATCGCGCCCGACAAGCTTGACGATCCGGCTGAGTTGGAGGCGTTCCTCGACGCGGTCCGCTGGGGCGCGGTGACCAGCGCTGACCAGCGGGCACTCCAGGCGCCGTTTCGCAGCGGCATCGTGCTCGAGGACTACCAGCTCGAGCCCGTCGTTCGCGCGCTGCGGATGCCGCGAACGACCCTGCTGATCGCTGACGATGTCGGTCTCGGCAAGACGATCGAGGCAGGACTCGTCGTGCAGGAGCTGCTTCTTCGTCACCGGGCGCGGACCGCGCTTGTCGTGTGTCCGGCTTCGCTTCAGGTTCAGTGGCGCGACGAGATGCGGGAGAAGTTCGGCCTGGAGTTTCGGATCGTCGATCGCGAGCTGTTGGGCCAGCTCCGGCGGTCGCGCGGGGTGGGCGCCAACCCGTTCGCGCACTTCCCGCGGCTGATCGTCTCGATCGACTGGCTCAAGGGCGAGCTCGGCATGCGGCTGCTGAGGGAGGCGCTGCCTGCGCACCCGGAGATCCCGCGCCGCTACGACGTCCTGATCGTCGACGAGGTGCACAACTGCGCCCCGGCCGGAGCGGCCGGGCGGTACGCGCGCGACACGCTGCGCACCGCGGCGATCCGCACGTTGTCGCCGCACTGCGAGCACCGCCTGTTCCTCTCGGCGACACCGCACAACGGGTACGACAACTCGTTCGCGGCACTGCTGGAGCTGCTGGACCCGCACCGCTTCGCGCGCGGGATTCGCCCCACGCCCGAGGCCGTCCAGGAAGTCACGGTCCGGCGGCTCAAGCAGGATCTCGTCAACGACGACGGCACGCCACGCTTCGCGCGGCGCAAGGTGAAGATGCTTGAGGTCGAGCACCCTGACACCGAGCGCGCGGTCCACGCCGACCTGGTCGCCTACGGCGCCGCGCGCGCCCGGCGGCTGGGCACCGACCCGTCTGCCAGCGCGGCGGCGGACTTCATCGTCACGTTGCTCAAGAAGCGGCTGTTCTCCTCGCCGGCCGCGTTCCTGCGCACGCTCGAGGTGCATCGCGAGACGCTCCTGTCCGACCGCCGCGCCGTGGCGGCGCCTGCGCCGACGGTGCTCCAGCAGCTCTTCGAGGACGCGGCGGACGATCCTGACGAGGAAGCGGCTGAGGACGGGGTCGGTGAGGCGGCTCGCGAGGCGATCGAGGCCGCGGCCCGCGCCGAGCAAGGTCGCCCGACGGCCGAAGAGCTCGAGCTGCTCGATCGCATGCTCGAATGGGCTCGCCACGCGGAGGTCACCGAGGACGCCCGTACGACCCGGCTGCTCGACTGGGTCGAAGAGCACGTACGTCGCGACGAGCGCGTCATCGTCTTCACCGAGTACCGCGCGACGCAGCGCTACCTCCAGGAGCGCCTGGCCGCCCGCAGGATCGCCGGCGACCGCGTCGAGCTCCTCGACGGCACCACACCGGCGGACGAGCGCGAGCGCATCAAGAGTCAGTGGCAGGAACCGCCCAGCGACTACCCGGTTCGACTGCTGCTCGCCACCGACGCGGCGTCCGAGGGCATCTCACTCCAGCGCCACTGCCACCTGCTCGCGCATGCCGAGATCCCATGGAACCCCAACCGGCTCGAGCAGCGCAACGGCCGGATCGACCGGCACGGTCAGCCGGCGCCCGAGGTCCTCATCCATCACACGGTCAGCGCCGGATGGGAGACCGCCGAGCGGGGCTCGCTGGACGGCGACCTGGACTTCCTCGCGCGGGTGATCAAGAAGGTCGAGCAGATTCGCGAGGACCTCGGGAGTGCCGGTCCGGTGATCGCCGCGCAGATCGAGGAGGCGATGCTCGGTCGCCGCGCATCGCTCGACGAGACGCGGCTGCTAGACCGCGGCGCCGCCCGATCGCTGCTTGCTCAGGAGCGCCGGATGCGCGAGCGGCTTGCCGCCCTGCGTGACGAACTCGACTCCAGCCGCGAGACGCTGCATCTGCGGCCTGATCGCGTCGAGCGCGTCGTCGCGACGGCGCTCGCGCTTGCCAGGCAGCTTCCGCTCGAGCCCGGCCCTGAGGCCGGCACGTGGGTGGTGCCCGCGCTCACGGGGAGCTGGTCGCGCGCGACGATCGGGCTGGAGCATCCTGCGCGTCCGGACGAGCGCCGCCCGATCACCTTCGACCACGAGGTCGCGCGCGGGCGCACGGACGTCGTGCTGGCCCACCTGGGTCATCCGCTCGTCCAGCTCTCGCTGGCGCTGCTGCGCTCCGAGGTCTGGGGCACCGAAAGCCGCCTTCACCGCGTTACCGCGCAGTTTGCCGACCCGGCGCTCGGTACGCCTGTCGCGGTCGCGCACGGCCGCCTGGTCATCACCGGCCGAACCGGCCACCGGCTGCACGAGCAGGTGATCTTCGCCGGCCTGCGCCTCACGGGTGACCGGCCGGAGCGCCTGGGCGTCGAGGCAACCGATGCAGCTCTGCGGCAGGCGCGCGGCACGAAGATCCCGGCGCCGCTCGCGGATCGTCTCGTGCCTCAGCTCGCCGACGCGGCCGACGCCCTTCGCGCGGCGCTGCTGGCCCGGGCAGGTGACCGCGCCCGGCAGCTCGCCACCACGCTCGCCTCGCGCGCGCGAGATGAGCAGGCGCACGTCGACGCCACCCTGACCGAGCTCGCCGCGACCATCCGCCGTGAGGCGTTCGGCGAGCACGGATCCCAGCTCACGCTCATCACCGGGCTCGAGCTTGACGCCGGCGATCGGCGCCAGGTTCAGCGCGACGTCGAGGCCTTGCAGCGCCGGCTCGATGCGATCCCGGACGAGATCGCCGCCGAGCAGCAGGCGATTGCCGCCCGGTACGCGGAGCCGACGCATCGGCTGTTCCCGGCCGCGGTGACCCTGCTCGTCCCCGAGGGAGTGCGGCTGTAGATGGCCCGTGCTCGCGGCCGGATCGAGGATCACCACGCCGAGTGGCTGTCGCTGGTCGAGACGAGCGGCCCGTTCCTGACCGTCCCGACGCTCAAACGCGCGCTGCCTGCGGGCCTGGAGGCTGTGCCGGCCGCGCTCTCGTCGCTGCGTGTCGTGCACGCGGAGTGGCGCGACGACCCGACGCTCCAGGCGCGGTGGATCCGCTGGGTGCTCGATGAGGTGCTCGAGCTGCGGGATCGTGTCGACGAGGCCACCGAGGCTGACCCGAGCCACCGCGTCGCCGAGCACGGCGTCACGCTCCGGCCCGCGTACGTTGTCCGCGACCGCGGTCGCGACGGTGCGCCGCCGGTACTCCTCGTGCATACCGTCGCGGCGGGGACCGCGCTTGATCGCCCCATCCCGGGCGAGGCATGGGCGGCGAGCCCGATCGATCGTGCTGCCGAGCTGGCGCGCGCGAGCAAGGTCGAGCTGGCGCTCGTGACCGACGGGGCGCGCTGGACGCTCGTCTGGGCACGCGAAGGCGAGACGACCGGCACCTGCACGTGGCGATCCGAGTTGTGGCTCGAGGAGCCGGTGACCCTACGCGCCTTCGTCACCCTGCTCGGGGTGCGGCGGTTCTTCGTCGTGCCCGAGGACGAGAGCCTTACCAAGCTCCTCGAGGAGAGTGCCGGCAAGCAGCAGGAGGTCGCCGACCAGCTCGGCGCGCAGGTCCGCCGGGCGGTGGAGCTGCTGATCGCAACGCTCGATCGCGAGGACCGCGACCGGCACGGCGAACTGCTCGAGGACCTCGAGGGCGCCGAGGTCTACCGCGGTGCAACCACAGTGATGATGCGGCTCGTGTTCCTCTTCGTCGCCGAGGAGCGTCGCCTACTTCCGATCGACGACCCGTGGTACGCCGAGACGCTCGCCGCCAGCACCTTGCGCGCCCAGCTTCAGGAGCGCGCCGACCGTTACGGCGAGGATCCGCTCGAGCGCTCGACCGCGGCATGGCACCGGGTCCTTGCGCTGTTCCGGGCCGTCCACGGAGGAATCGAGCACGACGCGTTGCGGCTGCCCGCGTACGGTGGCGGGCTGTTCGATCCCGACCGCTTCCCCTTCCTGGAAGGGCGCGCCCCCGGAACGAGCTGGCATGACGCCGCGGCGGCGCCGCTTCCGGTCGACGACCGCACCATGCTGCATCTGCTCGACGCGCTCCAAACCCTCGAACAGGGCGGAGCACGGGTGCTGCTGTCGTACCGCTCGCTGGACGTCGAGCAGATCGGCCACGTCTACGAGGGTCTGCTCGACCACACCGCACTGCGCGTCTCGGACACCGCGCTCGCCCTCGGCGGCAAGCATGAGCCCGAGCTCACGCTCGGCCAGATCGAGGGCTGGGCGACCGACGGCGAGGAGGTGCTCGTCGAGCGGCTCGCCAAGGAGATGGGGCGCTCGAGCTCGGCGGTGAAGAAGGCGCTCAGCCGCGAGATCGACGAGGAGCGCCGTGCGCGGCTGCGCGCCGCGTGCGGCAACGACGACGATCTCACCGCACGCGTCCTGCCGTACGCGGCGCTGCTCCGGGACGATCTGCGCGGCGATCCGCTCGTGTTCCTCGCCGGCTCGCTGTTCGTCACGCAGGCACTCGACCGCCGCGCATCCGGGACGTACTACACGCCGCGCCAGCTTGCCGAGGAAGTCGTTCGGCATGCGCTCGACCCCGTCGCGTACAACCCCGGGCCAGCGCAGGAGCGCGATCCGGCGGCGTGGCGCCTGCGGCCCGCTGCCGAGTTGCTCGAGCTCAAGGTCGCCGACATCGCGATGGGATCCGGCGCGTTCCTCGTCGCCTCATGCCGGTATCTCGCCGCCCGGCTGCTGGAGGCTTGGGAGGCGCTGGGCGAGGGCGAGTGGACGGTGTTCGGGAACCTGCGGTCGCAGGCGCCCGACGAGCCGGCCGTCCCCGCTGATCCCAACGAGCGCCAGCAGCTCGCCCACCGCCTCGTCGCGGAGCGCTGCCTCTACGGCGTCGACAAGAACCCGATGGCAGTCGAGATGGCCAAGCTCTCGCTCTGGCTCATCACCCTCGCGAAGGACCAGCCGTTCTCGTTCGTGGATCACGCACTACGGGTCGGCGACTCTCTGCTCGGGATCACAAGTCTCGGCCAGCTCCGGGTCATGCACCTCGATCCCCACTGGCATCGGCAAACGAGCCCGGTGAACATCGAAGCCGTTGCGGCGATCGATGCTGCCGTGCAGCGAGCACTAAAGCTCCGCCGCGATCTCGAGGCGTTCGTGGTGCGAGACGCCCACGACGCCAAGCGCAAGACCGAACTCCTTGCCGAGGCCGATGACGCCCTCGACGACGCGGGGCTGCTCGGGGACCTTGTGGTCGCCGCCGCGGTTGCTCAGGCCGATGACGCGGACCCGTTCACGGCAATGAGTCCCGCGCACGTACGAACGATGCTCGATCCGCAAGCGACGGAGACCGATCGCACTGTTGCTCGCGACTACGTCCACACACTGGCAGCCGACTGGCTCGTCGAAACGCAGCGCACGACTGGTGACGTGCCGGAGGTCTCATTCGAGGATCGCGAGCCATTCCACTGGCCGTTGGAGTTCCCCGAGGTCTGGCAGCAGGGAGGGTTCGATGCGATCGTCGGTAACCCTCCGTTCCAAGGCGGTCAGAAGATCACCAGCGCGTTGGGGTCCCAGTACCGGGACTTCCTCGTTACCTGGCTGGCGGGAGGAACACGCGGGAGCGCCGACCTCGTCGCGTACTTCTATCTCCGCGCGTCGCGGCTGCTACGACCGACCGGCGGGTTCGGGTTAATCGCGACAAACACCGTGGCGCAGGGAGACACGCGCGAGGTCGGCCTCGATCAGCTTGACAGTCAAGGGATGACCATTTACCGGGCCATCGCGAGCGAGCCGTGGCCAGGCGGGGCAAGCCTCGAGATGGCGACGGTATGGATGTGTCGTGCTGGTTGGGAGGGTGCGCGGACACTCGACCGCGCAGATGTGGTGGGGATCACGCCGTCACTGACTGTGCGGAGTCGTACTGGCGGAAACGCGCATCGCTTGCGTGCGTATCAGCGGTTGTCGTTTCAGGGTTCGAACGTACTCGGCATGGGATTCGTCCTCTCGCCCGAGGAGGCGGGAACCATGCTCGCGGCAGACCCCCGAAACGCCGAAGTGGTCTTGCCGTACCTGACCGGTGAGGATCTGAATCAGCGGCCGGACGGCTCGCCATCTCGCTGGGTTATCAACTTCCGCGACTGGCCGCTTGAGAAGGCGGCGGAATTCGAGCTTCCGTTCGATCGAGTTCGCCGTCTGGTCCGGCCGGAGCGGGCGAAGAACAAGGACGTGAGGCGCCGTGAGATCTGGTGGCAGTTCACGCGACCAACACTCGACCTCTACGACGCGATCCGTGACCTCGAGCGTTGTATGGCGATCACGCTCGTCAGCAAGGTCGTCCAGCCAGCGCTCGTTCCGACGGGTCTCGTCTATGCACACAAGCTCGGTGTATTTGCGTATGGGGACACCGCGCACTTCGGGCTGCTTACGAGCGCAGCGCATTGGTGGTGGGCTGTGACGCGAGGATCAACGTTGGGGGCCGCACCGAACTACTCACCGACTGACTGCTTCGAGACGTTTGTTCAGCCGGAACTCACCACTGGGGTGGGCGAGCTCGGCGGCGCGCTGAATGAGCATCGTGCAGCGCTCATGCTCGACCGCCAGGAGGGGCTGACGAAGACGTACAACCGCGTCCACGACCCGGAGGAGACGTCAGACGACATCGTACTCCTCCGCGAGCTGCACACCGAGCTCGACTACGCCGTCCGCGATGCCTACGGGTGGACCGATCTAGACCTTGGGCACGATTTCCACCCGACGAAGTTCGGGATCCGGTACACGTTCGCTCCGGTGCCTCGTCAGGAGATCCTCGACCGGCTTCTGGAGCTCAACCATCAGCGCTACGCCGAGGAGGTCCGGCAGGGGCTTCACGGCAAGAAGGCCAAGCGCCCGAAGCAGCCGGCGCAGGAGATGACGTTGGGGTTCGATGGTGTCTGACGGACGGCTGGCGAAGTCGGACCGCGAGTTGCGGGCCGAAGTGGAAGCCCTCATGCGCGACGACCTGATCGGGCCGATCGGTGGTGAGGAGGAGGAGCTGTTTGAGCCTCCGGTTGACCGGTACTTGCTGGGTCTGCTCGCGCCGCGGTTCTCGCTTGGCTCCACGACGCACGGTCCGAGCGGCGGCGATGCCACGGATGAGGATGAGGGTCCGATCGAGGCTGACGCTCAGCCCGATGACGAGCTTGCTGCCGGCGGCGTGTCGGCCGATTCCGGCGAGGAGGGCAACGCCGAGGTCCGTCCGCCGGCGGTTGACCAGCTCGTGCCCTCGGCGTTGGGACTGACGTTCGCGGTTGCGGAGGGCTGCTCGGAGCTGCTGGTGACAGCAGGCTGGGGTGCCTATTCGCGGCAGACGAGCGACGAGAAGACCGATGCGGATGGGCGCCCCGCACGGGTGTGGCGACGCCGGCCCTGCGGCGGTACCCAGCGGATTCCGATCGGCCCGGCGGGCACGATCGGGCCGGTCATCCCGGACCCGGATGAGCCGGAAGTTATCGTCCGCGGCATCGTCCGCGAGCGTGACGGCCACCGGCTCGTGTCGCTCTTTCTGGTCAACGGGCAGCTCTCGGACGGAGGCCGCTCGGTGGGCCGGTGGCTATGCCAGGCCTCGCTGGCCGTCGAGGCGCCGGACGGCGAAGCGGTCTTCGTGCGCCGGCCGATCAACGCCACCGAGCTGGCGCCGGCGGTCGATCAGAAGGAGCTGGCGGGGCTCGAGATGCTCTACCGCTCGAACGTGGAGCTGGCGGTCGGTCACGGTGTCGCGGTCGAGACGACGTACGCGCCGGATCAGCCCGATCGCGGCGTTCGACTCGAGACCGCGGTCATGCCCGCCGAAGAGGTGCCGCTCAGCGAGGCGCCCGGGCCCGAGGACTTCGCCGACGACACGATCCGCGCGTCGTTCGAGAAGGCGCAGCGGGCGCTCGACATGAAGACGTTGAGCGAGACGCCCGATCAGGAGCTGCCGGGTCTGCTCACGCCGCTCGCCGATGCCTACGAAGCGTGGATCGACGCGCAGGCAGCGCGGATCGAGGATCCCGCAGAGCGGCTCGAGGCGCATCGGAAGACCGCGGAGCGGCACCTGGGCGACGCGCGCGTCGCGGCCAAGCGGATTCGCGAGGGGATCGACGCGCTCGCCGATCGCGATGTCGCCGAGGCGTTCCGGTTTGCCAACCATGCAATGTGGCAGCAGCGCGTCCACACGATCGCGGCCGAGGCACGTCGGCGCGACGACAAGCTCAAGCTGCATGAGGCGGTTCGCGAAGCGGACCTCCCGAAGAATCGATCGTGGCGGCCCTTCCAGCTCGCCTTCGTGCTGCTGAACCTCCCGGCCGTCGCTGACCCGACTCATGTCGACCGTCGCGCGGACCAGGACGGCCTGCTCGACCTCCTGTTCTTCCCGACCGGCGGCGGCAAGACCGAGGCGTACCTCGGTCTCACCGCGTTCACGATCGCGATCCGTCGCCTGCAGGGCGTGGTCGAGGGCCGCGACGGGCGCGACGGCGTCGCGGTGCTCATGCGCTACACGCTGCGGCTGCTCACGCTCCAGCAGTTCCAGCGCGCGGCGGCGCTGCTATGCGCGTGCGAGCTTCGGCGTCGCAAGCTCTACGGCGACGGCAAGACCGACGAGCAACGCCGCTGGGGCAGCACGCCGATGCGCATCGGGCTCTGGGTTGGCCGCACCTCGACCCCCAACAGCACCGACGACGCCGACAAGTGGGTGACGCAGACGCGCCAGCGGGGCGGCAAGAGCAGCACCCGCGGCTCGTCGCCGATGCAGCTCGCCCGCTGTCCGTGGTGCGGATCAGAGCTTCAGGGTGGCCGCGATATCGAGGTCAACACCCTCCGCGGCCGGACGCTGCTGACCTGCTCGGACACCTCCGGCGAGTGCGCGTTCACGCCGCGGAACAGCCCGAATGAAGGCCTGCCGGTAGTCGTCGTCGACGAGGAGGTCTACCGGCTGCTGCCGGCATTGGTGATCGCGACAGTCGACAAGCTCGCGCGTATGCCGTGGGAGGGGCGCGCGGCCGCCCTGTTCGGCCAGGCGTCCAAGCGGTGTGAGCGCCACGGCTACCTCACCCCCGCCGAGCCGAAGCAGCATCCCGGCCAGCACCGTGCGCAGGCGGGTCTGCCCGCGGCGACGGTCATCGACTGCGGGCCGCTGCGGCCGCCGGACCTCATCATCCAGGACGAGCTGCACCTCATCAGCGGACCGCTCGGCAGCCTTGTCGGGCTGTACGAGACCGCGGTCGACGAGTTGTCGACCTGGGAGGTCGCCGGTACGCGCGTCCGGCCCAAGATCGTTGCCTCGACGGCGACGATCCGCCGCGCCGGCGACCAGGTTCGCCGGCTGTTCGATCGGCGGCTCGCGGTGTTCCCGCCTCCCGGGCTCGATGCGCGGGACTCGTTCTTCGCCCTTCAGCGCGACAAGCCCGAGGAGAAGGAGACCAAGCCGGGTCGGCGGTACGTCGGTGTGTGCGCGCCTGGACGCCGCTACAAGCAGGTGCTCATCCGCGTGTACGTCGCGCAGCTCCGTGCCGCCTGGACGGTGCTTGGCCGACAGCCGGGCGAGGGCGCTGATGCGTACATGACCCTCGTCGGCTACTTCAACTCGCTGCGCGAGCTCGGCGGCATGCGGCGCCTGGTCGAGGACGACGTCCAGAGCCGGCTGTTCCGGCCGGGCGAGGAGAACCGCGGGCGGCTGGTGCTCGAGGAGCTGACGTCGCGCAAGTCCGCGGCCGACATCCCTGCCACGCTCGATCAGCTCGGCGTCCGGCGGCTTTCGCAGGACAAGCGGGCGACGCCGAAGCCCGGGCAGCCGTACGAGCCGCCCTCGATCGACGTGCTCTTGGCGACGAACATGATCTCCGTCGGCGTCGATGTTCCGAGGCTGGGCGCCATGGTCGTCGCCGGCCAGCCCAAGAGCACGAGCGAGTACATCCAGGCCACCAGCCGCGTCGGACGCGCGCATCCCGGGCTCGTGCTCACGGTCTACAACTGGGCCCGCCCGCGCGACCTGTCGCATTACGAGACGTTCGGGCACTACCACCGCACGCTGTATCGCCAGGTCGAGGCGCTCTCGGTGACGCCGTTTGCCCCGCGCGCCCTTGACCGGGGCCTGACGGGTGTCGTTGCGTCGCTGCTCCGCCTCTGCGGACCCGCCTACAACGACAACCCCGGTGCCGCGCGCATCGACCCGGCCGGACCGGAAGCGGCGCGCGTGCAGGAGGCGATTCGCGAGCGGGCGGCCGACTCGATCGGGCAGGCCGCCGCCGATGACCTCGCCGAGCGCGTCGCCAAGCTGCTCGACGCCTGGCGCAAGGAGGCCGAGGTCGGACAGCGGACGCTGGTCTACCAGCGCCGCGGCAAGAGCGACACGGACTACTCGCTGCTGCAGGAGCCGGACATCGAAGGCTGGTCGATGTGGACGGTCCCCACCTCGATGCGCAACGTGGAGACTGCCGTGCCACTGGCGCTGCGCGAGCACGGCATCTCACGCCCGCGCGAGGCGTGGCAGGCTCCTGAGCGCTCGGCGCCTGTTCCCGAACCGGAGGGCGTTGCGTGAGAGCTGCCAGCCACGTTGGCGAGCTGCGTCCGAGCCAGCTCCTTCACACGTTCGGCGTGGGCTCGACCGTGGAGCTGCCCGAGCTGACGACGCTCGTCCTCGGTCTCGATGAGTGGCCCGACGTCCTCGGCCACGCGGTATCCGAGCCGCGCCTGCTCGCGGCCGTGCGCGCCCAGGTCGGCCAGCAAGTGGAACGGCTGCTCACGCCGCCGGTCGTTCCGGAAGGAGAAAGCGCCGGCGTTCCTGTGGCGCCGTTTCCGCGGTGGCTGCGCTGCCCGGTGTGCAACCTGCTCGCCCCGATCGACGACGGGCTGTTCAAGCTCAAGCCGGATCCGTGGCGTCCGGAGCGGACGACGTACGTCCACGAGGGCTGCTCGAAGAGTCGCGCGCGGCGGCCCCCAACCGCCTATCCGGCGCGATACCTCATGACGTGCGCCAACGGCCACCTCGACGACTTCCCCTGGGTCGAGTTCCTCCACGGCCCCATTCCGTGCAAGGGGACGCTTCGCCTCGTTGAACTGGGCCAGGGCGGCCGACCAGGTGACATCCAGGTCTCGTGCGACAAGTGCAAGCGGCGGCGCCGGCTCTCCCAGGCGTTCGGCGAGGAGTCTCGGCCCTTTCTGCCGCCGGCATGCCGTGGCCGGCACCCGCATCTCGGCACCGTCGACGACTGCCGGGAGGAGCCCATCACGATCATCCTCGGCGCGAGCAACTCTTGGTTCCCGGTGCAGGTCTCGGCGCTGTCGATCCCGTCCCGCGCCGGCGAACTCGCGAACGCGGTGGATCAGGCGTGGTCGCATCTCGAGGGGCTGCCAGCCGGTCTCGAGATGCTGCGCTATGCGCTTCAGTCTGTTCCGGCGCTGAAGCGGCTGCGGTCGCTCGTCGACGAGATCGGCGAAGAGCCGGTGCTGGAAGCCATCGAAGAACGGCGCAACGGTCTCGGCGAGGGCGACCCGACAGACCTGCGGGGGCCCGAATGGGATGTGTTTCGAGCTGCCGATCAAGCCGCCGAGACGCCGGACTTCAGACTGCGACGGGTCGACGTGCCGCGGGCGTTCGCCGACCGTCTCGCTGATGTGGTCCTCGTGGAGCGCCTCCGTGAGGTCAGTGCGCTCCGGGGCTTCACTCGTCTGAACGCCCCGGACGACCTGGGGACGAAGGGCGGCGAGATTGTGAAGCTCGCGCGTGAGCAACCGCGCTGGCTGCCGTGCAGCGAGGTTCGTGGCGAGGGGATCTTCCTGCGCTTCCACGAGGAGCAGGTGCGCGACTGGGAATCGCAGTACCGAGCCAGCCCGTCGGCTGCGAATCTGCGCGCCGCCCACCGCGCCTGGCGGGAGCGCCGGGGACTCGATCCTGACGAGGGATGGCCGGGTGAGCGCTACGTGCTGCTGCACAGCTTCGCCCACGCTCTGATCCGGGAGCTGGCACTCGAGTGCGGCTACACGGCCTCGTCGATCAGAGAGCGGCTCTACGCCGCCGAGGGCGACGAGCCGATGGCCGGTGTCCTGCTGTACACCGCGGCGCCCGATAGCGAGGGAACGCTCGGCGGGCTCGTCTCACTCGGCGAGCCAGAAGAGCTCGGCCCGCTGCTGCGCCAGGCGCTTGAGCGTGCGCAACTCTGCTCGTCTGATCCGTTGTGCGCCGAGCACGATCCGCGCAGCGACAGCTCCGTCCACGTGGCGGCGTGTCACGCGTGCCAGTTCGCATCCGAAACCTCCTGTGAGCGCGGCAACCGCTTCCTCGATCGCGGCACGCTCGTGCCGACGCTCGCCGACCTCGGGACCGCCTACTTCCCGGCGCTGTGAGCCTCGATCGCGCGGTCGACCGGGTCCTCGAGCGCCTGAGCGACGGCCAGATCGAGGCGCTCGCCGCGCGCTGCGAGCAGGGAGCGCCCCTGGCCGACGCGGTCGTCGGCGGCTCGGTCGGCGCGCGCGATGCGGTAGATCGCCTCGAGGAAGCCTGGTCGGCCAATGACACGCTCACCGGAGCCGGGATCGCATTGGCGCTGAGGGTGGGCTTGCGCGCACGTCAGGATGCGCGAGCCCGCCGGGCACGGCCCGTCTGGACGGGACCGGGCGCGACGGGCGACCAACGGCTGACCGCGGGCGTGCTGCACGAGCTCATCGCCGGCGCACGCGAGCGCGTTCTGCTCGTCAGCTTCGCGGCGTTCACGCTCGCCGACCTGGCGGGCGACCTCACCGAGGCGGTCGGACGAGGCTGCGACGTCGACGTGGTGTTTGAGACCGAAGAGGACAGCGCCGGCGCTTACCACGGGCCGCACGGAACACCGTTCGGATCGGTGGCGGGCATCCGCCGCTGGCGGTGGCCGGCCGACCAGCGCCCGGAGGCGGGGGCAGTTCTGCACGCCAAGCTCCTCGTCGTCGATGGCTGCCGAGCCCTAATCGGCTCGGCCAACCTCACGCACAGAGCCCTGAATGCGAATGTCGAGGCCGGTCTGCTCATCCACGATCGAGCGGTCGCTGGCGAACTTGAACAGCACGTTCGCGACCTCATGCTTATCGGCACGCTTCGGCAGGACGCCGGATGACCAACTCTAAGGACGGCGTAGGCGGGCACCTCGCGTGCACCTGAACCTGCGCTACAAGTCTGGCGTGGCCATCTCGAGAGCGAGCCCCTCATGACCGCCGGCGACGGCCGCACGCTTGGCGATCACCTCACAGAACTGCTGCTGAGCGACCCGCCCGCGACGGCGACGAAAGCCGTGATGGATTGGGCATCGCGGCAGAGCCCACCTATCACCGATCCGGGTCCGGCACTAGACGAGTTCCGAGCACGGGCGCGACGAGACAGGGCTCGTGCGGGGGATCTGATTCGCGCCCGGCTTTCGGAGGACGGCGGCATCGAGGACGCCCTGACGGCGGTCAACGCCCGAGGCGTACCGACAGCGCTTCGCCTCTCCGTGTTGGATCAGATCGCCGATCGGCTCGAGCCTCGCCATGTGCGCGAACTCGCCCGGGTCAGCGCTCGTCAGCACGCACAGGTCGTGTTGCGTGCGCGCGACATCTTGGTACGGCTTGGGACCGCTGAGGCGATGTACGCGCTGGTAAGAATCCTCGGGCGGCGCGACGATGAGGCGGGGCGCCTCGCGGTCGAGGCGGGTGTCGAACTCGGCAATACCCTGCCGGCGGTTGCTGCGGTGCGCGCCGGCGAGGCCCCGGATGAGATCGGTGGCGAAGACCTGTTCTACGCGGCGCTGGCGCTTCCGACGACCGAGACGAGCTCGGCCAGGTCCGCGGGAGATGTCCGCACGATCGTCGAGTTGGTCGCCGCCGACGTCGATGCCGCGCTCCAGGCATCTGGCCGCACGGTCGGAGGGCTGAGCGATTATGAGCAGGCGCTTCGAGACGACGTCCACGCGCTCGTTCTTGCCTGGCGGCTTGCTCGCGACGAGCCACTTGAAGGCCGCGCTGTCGACACGGTGCTTCGAAGTGGATCGGCGGACGACGTCGCCCAGGTCGTGGCCGATGCAGACGTCAACGTCAGCCGCACCGTCGCCACCCGTGCCCTTGACCGCTCACGACGACGCCACGAGCGCTTCGCCGTCCAGGCGGTGGGGGCAATGCGCGGCTTGCGGGATCGGGACGACGTCCGCCGCGAACTGCGGTCGACCATGGTCGAAGCGCTCGAGGATGACGAGCTGGACGTGAGAACAGCGGCTATCGAGGCGCTGGCAACCGACGCCGATGACCTTGAGGCGAGGGAGCGCCGCGCTGTCGCGCTGGCATACGCGGCTTTGCCTACCGATCGCCGCGCCACCGTTTCGAGCGGCCTGGGTCAACTCGGCCGCGAGGTGGTGGCGCTGCGCGACGCAGGCGCCATTGTTGACTGGGCGAGGGGCGCATCACCTGCTGACGCTTCACTCCGGGCTGGGCTCCTCGCGGAGGCGCTCCAGGAGAACGGGCTGGCGCTCGACGATGCCACCGATCTGCTGGCCACGATCGTCATGCTGCTCCAGGTCGTTGGCGGTCGGGAGGGGGAATCGATCGGCGGCGTCCGCGAGATCGCCCTGCACATCCTTGGCGCAGTCGCGCGGAACCCGCCGCACGTCGAGCCGCTTCTCGCGATTCCGGGCGTCCTTGAGCTACTGGGTCGATCGATCACCGCATCGGATCTCGAAGCAGTTCACGATTCGCCACGACCTTTGCTCGTGGCGGGTCTTCTTCGCACGGGGCAGTCGAGTTGGCTCGCCGCCGACGAGCCGGATCCGCTCGTCCTCGACCAGGTCCTTGCACACGTCGCGGCCGATGTTCCCGGCGAGTGGGACGACATTGTCCGCCACGCCTCCGAGCGGGTACGCCGCCGGCTGCTGCGCGCCCGTCTGCTCGGGCTTGCCCTGGTTCTTCGCGAACTCGAGCAGCTTGAGCGAGCCGAGCGCGAACAGTCGGCGATTGTTCTCTCCGAGCAGCGGGACGCCGTCATTGGCGCGCTGAACGACGCAGAGGCTGCGGCGCGCGGGAATCCAGGTCTTCTTGAACAGCTTGCCTTCGTGCGGCAGGCGGTGGTCGCCGTCGCCTCGTCGGATCCTCCAGACGACCGCTCCCGCCTCGAGGCGTGGCACGCGCGGATTTCGGAGACGGTCGGAGTTCGTCGGCATGGTGAACGCCTTGAAGTCTCCACTTCAGATGATGACGTGCTTTCGCTTCTTCTCGAAGCCGATGTAATGGCTCATGGGCGCGACAACCTGTCGCCGGCTGGCCGCACGGCGGTCCGACGAGACCTCGTCGACCTTGTCGATGGTCTGGTCGCGGCGGGATACGGACCCGGCGGTCCGCACTGGACGATCTTGGCGAAGCACCTTCGAGGTCGGAATGAGCTCACGCGCCTTGTTTGGGGATCGTGGTCCTCGACGCTCGAGGACGCGGCCGCCGAGACCGCTGCCGTGCTCATCGTGCCCGGCGGCAGTCACGAAGCAGCAATGCGCCTCGACGCGCTCGTCCGGAGACTCGACGACGACGGAGTGAACCGCGTGGCCGACGCTGTCGCCCCGACAGATCTCGAGACGGCGTCGCTCACGATCGGTCGGCTCCTGCGCGCCGCGTCGCGGGCGCGGGACGGCCTTCGCGAGCGTGTCGGGCGGAGCCGCGAGGCCGCTGCGCGCAGAATCGGCGAGGAACTCCGGCTTCCGCTGCGTTCGATCGAGAGCACGCTTTTTGGTTACTTCCGCCTGCGTGCGGCACTCACCGAACTCGGTTGGCGTCAGATCGCGCCCTCGCTCGGCGACCTCATCTCCAGAGAGCAGCTTGATCCGCAGCGGCAGGACGTGCGCGGCGACGTGGACGCGCAGCAGTTCAGGGTCCGGACGCTGGGGCTGGAAGTCGATGGTGAGGTGATCGACCGCGTCATCGTCGAGGGCGTCGGGAAGGAAGGCGACGAGCAAGAGGAGACGTAGGTGATCGGGATCGACTTCGGGACGACAAACACTTGCGCGGCAGTGCCCGGGGACATCTACTACGGCGCAGGGGCGACGCAGGCGGTCAACCTCAACAATGGCAACGACGTTCCGTACAACACCGTGCTGGCGAGCACGGTGCTCGACCCAGAGAGTCAGGCGTTCGATCCAACATCGCAGATGGGTCTGCGGGCACAGCGCGAGTACCTGGCGCTACCGACGTACCAGCGGGCATCGCACCGTTATCTGCACGCGTTCAAGCCGCGACTCGACGACCAGCGCCTTCGAGAGCGGCGCTATCGGATCGTCGGGGGCCGACGTGAGCATGATTTCGTCCACGAGGGAGACCGCTTCATTCCTGACTATGCGTGGGTGACTGTCGGCGGCGAGTACACCCGCAGCGAGCTCGTAACCGCGCTCGCGCACATACTCGACTTCGTCCTAGGACGCGCCGAGGAGGCCGGCGGGGAGCGGGACCGTCTCATCCTTGGCACCCCGGTGTCGTTCTCGAGCCGCACGCGCAAGCGGATGCTCGCCGCACTCTACGCAACGGGCCGCTTCGCGTCGTACAGCGAGCTGCTGCGGACAGTGCGCTTTGTGCATGAACCGATCGCGGCCGCGGCCGAGGCGATGGTTGACGCGGCCGACTTTTCCGAACGCGAGCGCGTGCTGGTGTTCGACCACGGTGGTGGAACTCTCGACCTCTCACTCATCGAGTTCGAGGTCCGGGAAGGGTTCGACTATCCCGTTCCTATTCGCGAGCTCGCCGCGGGAGGTGCGGACGACGTCGCCGGACGCACGATCGATCACGCGTTGATCGAGGAGCTCAGGCAAAGAGAGGATGCGCGGCGCGCGCTCGAGGCGGCAGAGGAATGGGACGCCGCTGACGCGATTGAGGGTGCGAAGATCGCACTCTCGACAAAGGACGAGGAGCGCGTCCCGCTCGGCGGGACGCTCCTGACGATCGAGCGAACGGAACTCGAACGGGCGCTCGGTCCGACGCTGGCACGTATAAGGCTCGAGCTCGACCGTGTTTGCCGGCGGGCGCGGCTGGCTCCGGCCGACGTGAGTCGCGTGGTGATGACCGGGGGTTCTTCGCTCATGCCCTCGGTCCAGCAGACGGTGCAAGCGGCGTTCCCGCATCTCGACCGGGATCGACTGCGGCGCTACGACCCGTCCGTCGAAGCCGATGTAGAACGAGCGATCACAGAGGTAGCGCAGGGCCTGGTGCGCCACGCGGAGCTCAATACGCTCCGCCACATCGTCCACTGGGACGTCGATCTCACCAGCTCGGAGTCTCACGGGTTCACGCCGGTATTCCGCATGGGTGAAGCATTTGACGTTGGTGTCGACGGGCGCCGTGAACTATCCAGGCGGATGCCGGTTCGGGACGACAATCGCGACGGTATGTGCTTCGGGCTCTACGAGCATCAGCTCGATCGAACCTTTGTCTTCGGGCTCGCCGACGTACCGGCGCACTCGGGCAACGCCGTGCTCGAAGTCACCTTGCGTCACGACGCGCCGTTTCCGGCGCTCCGCCTTCTCGACGGCCGCGGCAACGAGATCGCGGTTGCCGATCTTCAGCGGCTCGACGACGATGAGCTTCGGGCGTTCTTCGATTGCGACGTGGAGTATCTCCCCGACACGCCCTTCGAGGGATTCATTCACGCCCCCCTGACTCGCAAGCTGAAGGAAGGCGACGACATCGAATGGACTCGACTGATCGACGGGAGGCTGGTCCGGGGAAGGGGAGAGATATGGGCGATCGTGCGTGACGACGGCACCGACGAGCGTGTGCCCGAGATGGACACCTGGGAACTCGACCAGTTTCGCCTCTTCGTCCGTGGCCCCGACGGGTCCACGCAGTTCATCGGTCGGCACGGCTACGTCAGACTCGCGCCCCGGCCGCATCTCTGATGTCCCCGACCTATGAACCGGGCGATCCGGTGGCCGTCCGGGCGAAGCCAGACCAGCAAGGCGTCGTAATCGGCATGACGCCGGTCGACGGCGGCATGGTCTACGAGGTCTGGTTCAGCCGCTTCCAGAAGGCGTCCTATCCCGAGCACCAGCTCGTCTCGGTCGCTGATGGTGCAGAGGGCGACGGGTCTCCGCTCGATCTGCTGCGACGGTGGCGCTTTGCGACCGTCGAGGACTTCCGAGCGTTTCTTACGATCGAGCGCCTCCGGCACCCGCTGGCAAGCACGGTGTATTCGTATCTCGGTTCGCGGACCGAGCTGTTGCCGTACCAGTTCAAGCCGGTTCTGAAGCTCCTCGATAACCCGTATAGCCGTCTGCTGATCGCCGACGAGGTTGGGCTCGGCAAGACCATCGAGGCGGGCATCGTGCTCACCGAGCTCCATGCGCGAGCTCCGCTCAACCGGGTACTCGTGGTCTGCCCCGCCGCACTCCTCGAGAAGTGGCGCAGCGAGCTGCTCTCCCGCTTCGGTTTTGAGTTCACCGTGCTGCGAGGGGCCGCGGTGACGCAGACGATCCGGGACGCAGCATCGTCACTCGGAAAGCCGCTGCGCATGATCGTCTCGCTCGAGACGCTGCGCCGTGAGGAAGCGATGGAACTCCTCCAGGAGTACCGGCTCGACTTCGACGTCGTGATCGTCGACGAGGCCCACCACATGCGCAACACGTGGACGCGAGCCAACGCACTCGGCGAGTACCTGGGCACGGTCGCGGACACGATGCTCTTCCTGACGGCCACGCCCCTCAACCTCGGTCGACCCGACTTCTTCGAGCTCCTCCACCTGCTGGTACCCGAGGAGTTCGACGATCTCGCCGCCTTCGAGGCGCAGATCGAACCGAACGCGCACCTGAATGCCGCGCTTCAGGCGGTCCGCGCAATACCGCCGGAGTTCGAGTCAGCGATGGCCGAGCTCGCGGCTATTCCACACCTGACCTCGCGACGCACGGCGGACGATCCGCGGTTCGGCGACGCAGTGGAAACGGTTCGCGCCGCGGCCGCCGGAGAGCGGACCCTGTCCCGGCCTGAGCTGATCGCCCTTCAGCGCACGTTGTCCGAGCTCAACACCCTGTCCCACGTGTTCACGCGGACGCGTAAGCGGGAGGTCCAGACGCTGTTTCCGATGCGGCGCGCCGATCCCGTTCCTGTCGAGTTCAGCCCGGACGAGCGTGAGTTCTACGACGCGGTCAGCGCCTGGATCCGCTCGGCCAACGACCGATACGGCGTCGGCGTCGGCGCCTTCGTCCTCATCAACTACCAGCGCCAGCTCGCCTCTTGTCTGCCGGCCGCCGGAGCCAAGCTCGAGGACACCGTCTTGCGCGGCGTCTTGCGCATGGACCCTGGCGAAGTCGACGACGTGGACGACGAGAACCTCGACGTCGACATCGGTGCCGACCCGGTCTCGACGAACCTTTTGTCGTCGAGCTCTCCGAGCCCGACGACGAGACGCTCAGCGGTCGGATGCGCAGGGCCTGGCAGCGCGTCAAGTCGACCGGCACCGACTCCAAGTTCGCCGCCTTCACGGAGAGTCTCGAACGCCTCCTCGCCGCAGGTGAGCGAAAGGTCCTCGTCTTCTCGTTCTTCGTTGGCACGATCGAATACCTCGAGCGGCGTCTGCGTGAAGAGGGAGTCGGCGGCCGGCCTGTTCGCGTCCTGAAGCTGTACGGGCCGACGCCAGCCGACCAGCGCGCGGCGATCGTCGAGACCTTCGAGGACACAGCCGAGCCGGTCGTCCTTCTCTCGTCGGAAGTGGGATCCGAAGGTCTGGACTTCCAGTTCTGCTCGGCGATGTTCAATTACGATCTCCCGTGGAACCCGATGCGCGTCGAGCAGCGGATCGGCCGCCTGGACCGGTATGGCCAACGCGCCGACAGCATCCAGATCCTGAACCTCGTGGTGCCCGACACAATCGAGGGGCGGATCTTCTACCGGCTCTACGACCGGATCAACATCTTCCGCGAAGCCATCGGCGACCTCGAAGCCATCCTCGGCGACGCCCAACTCGGTCGCGGCCTGATCGAGCTCAAGCGTGAGGTGGTCTTCGGCGCGCTTACACCGCAGGAGGAGGACCGAAAGGCCGAGCTGATCGCGCGGGCGATCGAGCAGAAGAAGATGGAACTCGAGGAGTTCGACGAGCTCAGCCGGCGCTTCGTCGGCCAGGACGAGGTCTTCGGCGAACGCTTCCACGACATCGAACGCGGCAACCGGTACATCGCCCCAGAGGAGTTGCGAACCCTTGTGACAACGTTTCTCACGCGAGAGCTCCCAGGCGTGCGAATCGTGGATTCCAAAGATCGGCCCGGCGTCTTTCGCTTCGCCGGCCGGGACCTGGATGCGCTGCACGAGGTCATGCGCGACCACCTTCTGAAGGATCCGCAGACGACGCACAGCAGCTGGACAGCGGCGGCGCGCCTGGTCGCCGCCGACGGGCCTGAGGCAACCTTCGACGCACGGCATGCTGTCGCGGACCGGCGCCTCGAGTTCGTGACGATCAGCCACCCGCTCATCCGAGCGATCACCGCGCGCCTCGGCGAAGACAGCCGGCTCTCGCCGGTCGGTTCCGTTCGAGTCCGTCGAACCGACGACGCCGAGCCGGGCCGACGGCTGTTCTTCCTTTTCCGCGCTGCGATCGAAGGGATCAAGCCCGAGGTCGAGTTCGTCGCCGCGGCGGTTTCGGTCGACGGCGAAGTCGACGTGGCCTTGTCGCAGACCCTGCCGGGGCTTCTCGCGAGTGCTGAGGAGTGGACGTGCGACCCCGAGGACTGGCTGCGCGAAGAGGTCGTGACGACCGCTGAGAGGGCCGCCTTCACCTACGTCGAGCGCTGGCGTGCTGCACGTGAGGAGGAAGGTCGCCGCTTCGCGGACGCCGTCGTCGAGGCCCAGCTTGAGAGCCTCCGCTTGGGGTTCGAACGCCGGATCGCGAGGATCGACGCACGCGAAGAGGGACAAGAGAACGAACGCATGCTGCGGCTCCTCCGCGGCCAGCGTCGAAACACCGAGCGACGGTACGAACGCAAGCGTGCCGAGATCGAACGCAAGCGCGATGTTGCTGTGGGCCTCGATCTGGTCGCTGTCGGCGTCGTCGACGTGGCCGCCGGCTGATCGACCCGCTCAGCGCGCGCGGAGGATCCGCCCGCGAATGACCTCGTCCTCGATGCGGTCGAGTTCGAGCGATCCATCCGGCCCGTCGTACGTGACGATGAGCCGATCCTCGAATCCGTGACGGACGTACCACGGGCGACGAACCTCCTCCCAGCGCTGGAGGTAGCCCGGATCATCGACCATCCCGCAGTGCTCCCAGTACCACGTGACGCCGCCGGCGCTGACGGTGAAGTCCGGCAGGCGCAGGTCCCTCCCCCCGCTTCCGGGCGCCTCCAGCGGTTCCTCGTAGAGGAATGACAGCCGGCCGTCGCGCTCGTATCGGTAGAGCAACTCGCCGATAGACGCCTCGGACTTGCTTCTGACACGGTCGCCGCGTGAGATCGCGTGGATCAGGCCCCGCGGCCGGTAGCCGGCCTCTGCTCCGGCGACGGCTCCGAACAGTCGCGAGTTGCGCGCCGGCGTCTTCGCCGCCGAGTGACGGCGCAGCCGAAGCAAGGGCGACAGGTCGCGCTCGACGAAGAGCGTGAGCGTCTCCTGTCCTCGGGTCAGGCCGGTGTACGTCAGCTCGCGGCCGAAGACGTCGGCAGCAAGCTGCGGCACGACCAGAAACACGTGGCGGTACTGACTGCCCTGGCTCTTGTGCACCGTGATCGCGTAGGCGAGTTGCAAGAGCTCGTCGGCGCGCGGCCAGCCCTTGCGCCAGTAGAGCAGCGACAACTCGCCGTCACCTTCGTCGAACTCGACGCGCAGCGCTCGAGGCGGGCCGTCACCGTCGCCGCGGAACGCCGACGGGTGCGTTCCTACGACCCGACCCACCTGGCCGTTGAAGACGGCAATGCGCTCATCGCGCCCGTTGCGACGCCCCTGGAGCCGGCTGTTCTTGCGCTGCATCACACGGTCGAACTGCGTGATCTGCTCGTCTCCGACGCTGACCGGGTATCGCTCGTTCGTCGCTGCCTTGGCCCATCCGAGGTAGCGATCCTGGACCCGCGCGTTGAGGGCTCGCGTGCCGTGCGCATAGTCGCGGGTCGGCGAGAGGATCTGCCAGACATCCCCACCGAGGCGAGCGTCGTGTCCGGTGGTGGCAATGAAGCGTCTCCACGCCACGTCCGTGTCGACACCGGCTCGAGCGCACTCAGCTTCGATGAGCTCGTGGACCTGATCCAGCATCATCGCCTGGAGCTCGTCCGGGTCGACCCAGAAGCGGATGCGCAGATCTCCGAGATCCTCACCCCTGGCGAGCGAGGACCACAGGACGGGCTCATTGGCGACCGGCTCACGCGCGAAGCCGCTCGCAAACGCGATCGCGTTGCTGCCCTCCTGCACCCGGTAGTTCGTGGTGAGCTCGCTCAGGCGCCCACGATAGGGCGAGTTGGGTGGTTCGCCGGTATCGGCCGCTGTCATGACGGCGATGAGATCGAAGAACGGCCGCCCCGGACCGATCGGAGGAAGCTGGTGGTGGTCGCCGACGAGAACGAGGCGCCTGACACCCTGCCAGTCGACGGCGCGCAACAGCGTCGCGAGCAGTTCGACATCGACCATCGAGGCCTCGTCGATGATGAGCGTTTGGGCGCGGATGAGATCCTCGCCCCTCTCCGCGAAGGTGCCGAGATCCCAGTCGAACCACCCGGCGCGAGCGAGCGCGCGGTGAATCGTCATCGCCTCGACGCCCAGGTGCTTGAGTCGGTCGGCGGCCTTGCCTGTCGGCGTCAGAGCGCGCACGGCAACCGCTCCTTCGCGGTGGACGATTGCCTCGAGAAGTGGCGCGAGCAGCGTGCTCTTGCCGGTGCCCGCCGCGCCGGTCAGCACGCTCAGCGGATTGCTCAGTGATCGGTCGAGCGCGCGCTCCTGCTCCTCCGACAGCAGCACCCTGAGATCGGGATCGCGCTTGCTGAGGCGCCGGGTGACCTCTTGCCAGTCGACCGAGTCCTCCTCGGGCACCTCGCGGGACACCAGGTCGTCGAAGGCGGCTTCGATGGTTGCCTCCAGGCCTCTGACGCTGCGGAGCGCAAGATAGGAGCGCTCACCGATGGCGAACTGCTCGATCGTTTCGTCCACCACGGGTCGCACCCGATCGTGCGAGAGCCGGTCGAGAGGGACGCGGCACGGCCGGTCCGGGGGCGAACGATGCTCGGCGGCACGCAGGGCGGCATCCGCCGCGAGAAACGTGTGCCCGTCGGCTGCTGCCGCGACGAGGACCTCGGTGAGCAGGGCCCTGAGGCGCTGAGGATCGCTCGGAGCACGCCGGTAGCGGCGTTCGGGAGTGCCCATCGCCTCGTGAGGAACCAGGGCGTGATCCACGGTGAGGAACGCGATGGGCTCCTGGTCACGATCGGGGACGTACCTCTCGCAGAGGAGATAAGGGTTGTCGAGGATCTCGCGAGCAGCGACCGGAAGTCGATGGCGCCGTCGCATGTCCTCGGTGAGCACGCCCTGAACCTGCGCGGCCGTGAGGTCCATGCGCATGAGCAGACCAGCGAGCTCCTGCTCGTTCTCATCGAGGTAGCTCCACTGATCCCCAGCATCGAAGAGGTCGTCGTCGAACTCGGCGAGTTCGTCCGGCGTACTGCTCTCCAGCGCCTCGACGATCAGCTCGAGGGGACTTGCTCCGGCATCGAGCAGTTCGGGAATCAGGCGTTGAAGCTCCGCGCCTCGGCGGGCCCCTAACGCGACGAGAACGGAAGCCACGCCAGGAAAGGGTCCGCGCTCTCCCCATAATTCGAGCAATCGTTCGTTGAGCCAGCCAAGTTCGTTCTCGACGGACTGCTCGATCGGTCGGTCGGCCTTCAGGCGGCTAAGCGCGGTGACCCCACGCTCGACGACCGCGAGAGCTCGATCCATGCCGATACGGGAGCTGCCGAAACGGAAATCGGCGCGGATGTGTTCCTGAAGCGGCACGAGGTACGGCAGGCGGTCCGCCGGGTCCGGGAAAGCCGCGAGGATCGCCTGTACCGGCAACCGGATCCCGTCACGCGGGAAGCGGTGCTGAAACGGGATCGTCCAGACCATGCGGTTGTCACCGAATGCCCCCTCCCTCCACTCGCTGATGTCGCCGATCTGATCCAGGCGAGAGATGCCGACGAGCAGGCGTGCCGGCGACCGCTCTCCATCATCAACGAAGAGGGGGTTGCGTTCGTCGACATAGAAGAAGACGAGGCTGCGGCCAGGCTCGAGCTCATCGACGAAGCGCTCGACGATGTCCCGGCGCTCGTCGTTCGGCTTCGCGCTCCCGTCTTCTTCCCACATGTCTTCGTACGGCCACATCGGAGCCGAGAGCGGCGGAAGCTCGACGCTAACCGGCTTCACCCGGTTCGCCGCCATCCAGTCCGGGGGATGCACGCGTATGACGTTCGGCCTGCGCGAGAACGCCTGGAGGCTCATCTCGCAGCCGGGATAGATGCCGTCCGTTCCGGGCACCTGTCCCGGAACGGCGCGCTCTTCAGGTGGCTTGTTCGTGCGCACCTGCTCATGCGCCTCGCACCAGACGTTCCCGCCGGGGTCGCGGCAGATGGCTCCGTTCCACCCGGAGTCGTGCCAGAAGAGTCGGACGCTGACGTGCGTGGTCATAAGACGAGGACTCGCCGGCGGAGTATGCACGGGTAGCGCGGTCCCGCGTCGTTCCACGCCTACGGTCCTGCCGGCACGGGACGAGAACTCCGCCGTGGCAAGCCGACCGGTTGGACCGGAACTCTGCGCGTGAGTTGCGTCAGATGCGCTTCGTCCGGTACGACTCCTGCTTCGTGCTCGGTCTCCTCGATGGCATCGTCGTGCTGTTCAAGGGCAAGCGTTTGGGCGTCCTCGGGGAGCGCGCCGTCGGCAAGACGGTCCGCCAGCGGTATAGCCAGGCTGTGGACGTCGTGTCATGAGCGGGCCGTCGGCCGGCGCAGCAAGAAGACAGTCGACGCTGCGGCGCCGGCGGTCGCCGCCGTTGCGCTCGCCGGGGAGTTGACCGGCGATCATGGAACGGCTCGCGGTGCACAACCCGATGTCAATCGTCGCACCCTCCCAGCAGCCTCCGGTATTCAAGGCTCAGGTCGGTGTTTGCCGATAGCTCCGGCATGCTCGCTGCGCCTGCCATCGCGCCGACGTCCGGGGAACTGCGCATTTCAAGCAACTGGGGGCTAAGGGCCGAACGCCCGATGCCCGGATCGACTTCTGGATGCGATGGCATCCCGGCCACGATGGGCTAGGTCGGAGATGCCTCGGGCGAAACGATCGGTTGGGTTCTGGCGGGGGCCGGCGCAGACCAACAAGGTGGCACTTCTCCCGGCACCGGATCGCTGGACAGGTACGCCGGTCGATGCGTGGCCGCCGAATGTCATCCGCGAGATGCGGCGCGAGTTGCTCGCTGTGAGGCGCCGGCGCCCGGAAATCACCGAGCAGGAACTTGTCGTCCACGCCAACGCATGGCTGCACAGCAATCATCCGCCGACACCGACCAAGGGAAAGAAGAAGGGGAAGGGCAGCAAGGCCAGGAGCGCTCCACGGAGCGTCCACGCTCGCCACGTGCGAGCGCTGCTAAGTCCGCCCGTTCGCCGGACCTCGAAGTCGGGCCGACAGACGCCCCCTGACGCATCCCGGCCGAAGGTAATCGACCGCGCTCCGCGGCCGACCTCCCTGTCAGGCGAGGAGATCGCAGAGGTCATCCGGCGTAACCTGGAAGCAGCGAAGAAGCCTCGAAGCGCTGGCAGCAGCGCAGGACATCGAGCATCGCGACCCGCGAATGCCGCCGCGGCATCGCGACCCGCGAATGCCGCCGCCAAGCCCGCGGCTGGCAAAGCAAAGCGGCGCCGCAAGACCTCGAAGAGCGGCAAGCGTCGGACCACGGTGCCGCCAGTTGCGATGCACGCTGGAGTTAGCCCGCGGGGGCCCTTCGTTGTCTGGCCGGCCGACGTTCCCGACGCAACGCGGGTTCACCTCGACGTTCGCGACTTGAGGCGTCGTCCTATCCGCACCGTGAAGGCTGAGGCCGCGAAGCGCTACGCCGTCTTTCAGGCCCCCGCGAGTGGTTTCGAGGTGCTCGCACGGTTCCTCAACGCGACTGGCGACACCGTCGCCATTGCACGCGCCGCACACCGCCCGGGCGAGCAGTCGTCGTCGTAATCCGAGCCGCTGCCTCGGAGAGTGACCGTCGAACGTTGCGGCCGGAGGGTTGACGCGGCGATTGTCTAGCGGGTTGTGCGGTCGCCGTCCGATGGTCGAGCGTGACTCAATGTCTCAGGCGGCATCGAGAAACCGGTCGGCGAGGGCGATGAACTCCGCTTCAGCGCCCGGGAAGAGGTGCCCGTAGCGGTCGAGCGTCGTCGTGATCGTCGAGTGACCGAGGTAGATCTGGAGCGTCTTGGCGTTCGCGCCGGCCGCGATCATCAGCGAGGCGAACGTGTGGCGGCACTCGTGGAGCGTGATGCGGCGCCGGCCAGTCTTCTTCCATACCTTGTCCGCTCGGTCCTGGATCGACTGAGACTGGAACGGCACGTCGGGCTGCACGGCGAACACGAGCCCGCTAGGGCACTCTGAGAGCGCGCGTTCCAAATGCGGGCGAAGCCGGCCGATGATCGGCACCGACCGGACGCCGGCGGTGGACTTCGGCGTCTGCCGACCTTCCTTCGGGTCCCATCCCGCGCGCACGTGGATGAGCCGCGCGTCGAGGTCGACGTCGTCAACCAGGAGCGCACGAAGTTCGCCGTAGCGCAGGCCGGCATACATCGCCGTAGCCCAGATCGGTTGATCCGCCTCCGGCACGTCCCCGATGAGGAGTGCCGCCTCGTCCGGCGCCGCGATCCGGTCGCGGCCCGGCCCGACCGCCGGCAGGGTGAGGGTGCGAGTCGGGTTGTCGCCGATGATGCCGCGCTCGACCGCCCGGCGGAAGATGAGCCGCAGCGGCAGGATCGCGTTGCGGATCGTCGAGGGCTTCGAGCCGTCGACGATCATCGCTTCGACGACGTCCTGGACGTCACGGCGCTCGACCTCGGTCACACGCTTGCGGCCCAACGCCGGCAGGATGTAGATGCGCAGCGACGAGTCGCAGCCGCGGATCGTCGAGGGCTTGTATCGCTGGCCCGAGCGCGTCAGCGCCACGCCGCGCTCCATGCGGTCGAGCAACTCGGCGGCCGCCTCGGCGACCGTCGTGCGGTCCTCGCGGTGGCGCTCGCCGCGGTTGAGCGCGGCGATCTTCTGGATGCGCCAGGTGATCGCCGCGTCCAGCTCGCGGCAGGCGCTGCCGCGGATGAGGGTCTGCGTGCGCTCGTCGAACACGCTCGGCCGGAACGACGGCCGGCATGCACACTGCCAGTCGGCCTTGTCCCGGGTCGTGCACGCCTTCCGGTGGCGGATCTCGATGCCGGTGAGGTCCTTCTTCTTGGCCATGGATCTGGTCTCCTCACGCGGCCAGCGCGGCGTCGCCGTTGTCGTCCAGCCACTGGAGAAGCTCTGACACGGGGTAGAGCGTCAGGCGCCCGCGCCTGACGGCGCGGATCTCAGGGCGGACGTACGCGTCGAAGAACTCGACGCTGACGGCGAGCGCGGCGGCGGCCTCGTCTCGTCTGAGCGCGAGTACCGTCGCTGAGGTGGGGCGGGGCAGAGAGGGCATGGCGAGTCTCCGGGTGGTGATGGGTTCACCCGGCTTGTCGTTGCCGACCAGTCCGCGCCCCCCTGGGAGATCGGCGAGGATGTGCGAGGGCGCACCTCGCCTGGAGGTCGCCCTGGCTCTGGCAGTTTCCCGCCTGGTTTCCCGCGGCTCTCTCGACGGCACTCGAAACGCTCGATTTGCAGGTCATTCATCCAGACCTGCATGGCGTCTCGAAAACCGTTGTAGGGGCAACCCCCCTACCGAGGGTTCGAATCCCTCCCCCTCCGCTGCTGCTTTGTGATGAGTCGGGACATGTGTCCCGCATGTCTCGGGACATAGGTTTCAGTTAGGGAGCCTCGGTCACCAGCGCGGCTCTCTCTCTCTCTCGTGCCCAGTAGGTCGCGTCGGGCTCGGTGCGGTAGTCGGGGCTGGCGGTCAGGTCAGCGCCGAGGGGCGTCGCGCTGCCGACGACGCACGGGGTTCGCGCTTGCACGGTCGGCCTACCGACGACGCTGGCGGGTGGGTCGTCGGCCAGGACGAGGCTTCGAACAGCAAACCTTGCATGGTCGAGGTCTTTGGGCATACGGTGATTCCTCGCAAGGTTGCGGGCCGACGGAATCATGGACGGGGACGTCACCACTCTTCACTGGCACGATGCCGGGGACGACGACCGGGTCGCCGCAGTCGAGCGGGCGGTTCGGACGTGGGTCGGACAGCTCGTTGATCTGAGCGCGCGGAACAACCTGCTGTACTTCCGGGACCTCAAGGCCGGGACGCTCGACCTCGGCGATGAGCCGTCTGCTTCGGTGCTCGAGGTGCTGGCCGGTCGGGGCGTCTCGCTCAGGCGGCTCTTCCCGGATTCCGAAGCCCGTCAGGCAGCAGTCAAGCGCGCCCGCGTCATTCACAACCGCGCGCGCGAGCATTTCGAGGAGCGCGGCCTGGAGACCTTGTTCCTCGCCTGCGGCATGGCTACATGGGACGAACAGCGCGGCGCTGCCGTTCCGTCCGCGCCGGTTCTCCTGTGCCCGGCGAGACTGACCCCGCGGGGCGCCGCACAGGATGAGTTCGAGCTGGCGATCACCGCCGACGCTGAGGTCAACCAGACGCTGATCCACGCGCTCGAGACCGAGTTCGACTGCAAGTGCGATCCGGAGACGCTGCTCGCCTCGGCCGGCATCGAAGGTGCCATCGACACCGTCGACGAGCTCCGGGTCGCCTACGACTGGTTGTGCGAGCAGGCGGCGGATGTGCCGGGATTCGAGGTTCGTCCGCGGTTCGTTCTCGGGACCTTCGCCTATGCGAAGCTCCCAATGGTCAAGGACCTCGAAGGCTCGATCGAGGCGATGGTGCGCCACGATCTCATCGCCGCGCTCGCCGGCGACGAGGCGGCCCAGGCGGCGATTCGCCAACGTCGCGTCGCGGTCGACCCGACCCAGCCGGACCGCACGCCGCCGGCGGACGAGTTCCTTGTGCTCGATGCCGACCACTCGCAGAACTACGCGATCAATGCGTTGCTCGCCGGCCAGGACCTCGTCATCAAGGGGCCGCCCGGGACGGGCAAGAGCCAGACGATCGCCAACCTCATCAGCACGCTCGTCGCGCGTGGCAAGAAGGTGCTGTTCGTCGCCGAGAAGCGTGCGGCCATCGACGCCGTGCTTCGCCGGCTTGAGGATGTCGGCCTCGACGATCTCGTGCTCGACCTCCACGGCGGCGTCGGATCACGCCGCGAGGTAGCGCAGCGCCTCAACGCCGCGCTGGCCACGAACGCTCAGATCGCGCGACCACGCCTCGAGGCCGAGCACCGGCTGCTCGAGACACGCCGCGCCGAGCTCAACGCTCACGTTGAGGCCCTTCACGCAAAGCGCGAGCCCTGGGGCGTCTCCGTCTTCGAGGCGCAGACTCGGCTGCTCGCGCTCGGCGATTCCTCTCCGACCCACGTGCGGTTCCGCGGCCCTCAGCTTGAGGCGTTGAGCGACGATGCGATCGAACGGGCGAAGGAGGAGCTCCGCGCATACGTCGGCCTCGGCGGCCTGACGCTCGCCGACTCAGGCCTGCCATGGGCGCGCGGCAACGTGGTGTCCGCCGACGAAGCCCGGGCCGCGCAGTCGTTGGTCGACACGCTGCTCACCGATCTGATCCCGGTGATCGAGCATCGCCTGAGGGCCGCTGCGGACGAGGCGGGGATGAACTCTCCGTCGGACTTCGGTGACTGGGCGCCGCGGCTGGACCTCTGGGAGCGGATGTCCGAGACGCTCGAGCTTTTCGAGAACCAGGTCTACGAGTTGCCGCTCGACGAACACCTAACAGCACTCGCTCCGCTCGCCCGTTCCGGCGCATCACGGCTTGGAGCTTCGCTCACCTCCGGCGCCTACCGGGCGGCACGAAAGGTGATCAAGGCCCACCTCCGCGATGGCAAGAGGCTCGGACCGGCCGAGCTGTACAAGCGCGTCGAGCGGGCTGCCGGGGAGAGGTCCGAGTGGGCTCGGCTCGGCGGCGGCGATCGACCCCGCGTACCCGACGGCCTCCCGGGCCTGGCCGCGACCTACCGCCAAGCGCAGCAGAATCTTGAAGAGGTCGGACACTTCGCCGGCACGCTGGTCGAGGGGACAGCGGACGAGATCCTGGCGCAGCTCCAGAGCCTGCGGAACGACACCGTCACACTCGCGAAGCTCCCCGAGCTGCATAGGCTGCGGTCCGGGCTGATGCTGATGGGGCTCACCGAGCTCCTCGCGGACCTGGACGCTCGCCGGCCGGCCGGTGACGAGGCCCTCGCACTCCTCGAGTTTGCGTGGCTGACGTCGATCTTGGACCACGTCCGACTGACCGACGCGCGGATCGGGGCATTCGACGGCGAGCAACACACCCGAACGCTCGCCGACTTCCAGGAAGCCGATCGTCTGCACGTCGACACGACGGCACAGCGCGTGCGTCGCGCTTGCGCCGAACGTGCGATTGCCGCCGAGGAGCAGTTCGAACAGCAGGGCGCGCTCATCCGCGAACAGGCAGCCCGCAAGCGCAAGCACATGTCTGTTCGGCAACTCTTCGCGGCGGCGCCCGACGTGATGACGACGCTCAAGCCGTGCTGGGCGATGAGCCCGCTCGTCGTCAGCCAGTTGCTCCCCGGCGACAGGCCCTACTTCGACGTGGTGATCTTCGACGAGGCCAGCCAGGTCCGGCCGGCGGAAGCTATGCCGGCAATCCTCCGTGGACATCGCGTCGTCGTGGCCGGCGACGAGCGCCAGCTCCCACCGACCGCGTTCTTCACGAGTGCCGACCCGACCCAGGATTCGGTCGAGCTGGAGGGGCGGGTCGTCGTCGATTCGGGCTTCGAGTCGATTCTTGAGGCGCTCCTGCCCTTCCTCGACTTCAGGATGCTCCAGTGGCACTACCGGAGCCGGGACGAGCGGCTGATCGCCTTCTCGAACGCGCACGTGTATGACCGCGCGATGACCACGTTCCCAGGCGTGGCCGGAGCTCACGCGATCCGGCACGAGCTCGTCCCGTTCACGCCGGGGGAGTACGGCGGCGACGACACGACGTCGGCGGAGGTCCAGCGCGTCGTCGAGCTGATCGTCGAGCACGCCGAGGCACGCCCTGACGAGAGCCTCGGCGTCATTGCGATGGGCATCACACACGCCGACCGGATCGAGGAAGCGCTTCGCCGAGTCCTGCGTGAGCGACCGGACCTCGAGGACTTCTTCGACGAGGACCGGCCCGAGCGCTTCTTCGTCAAGAACCTCGAGCGTGTCCAGGGCGACGAGCGCGACGCGATCATCCTCACCATCGGGTACGGCCGAACCCCGGATGGTCGCATGCGGTACCACTTCGGACCGCTGAACCAGGAAGGCGGCGAGCGGCGGCTGAACGTCGCCATTACACGGGCGAAGAGCCGCATGACCGTGGTCTCGTCGTTCGCCGCGACGGACATGGATCCCGATCGATGCCGGGCGCGCGGTGTCGACCTGCTCCGGCACTACCTCCAGTACGCGGCCACGCGCGGCGAGCAGCTCGATCGGCAGGTGCTCGAAGCGCCGGTGCTCAACCCGTTCGAGATCGATGTCCGGGACACGCTGACCCGTGCCGGTATCCCGCTCGTGTGCCAGCTCGGCGCGTCCGGGTACCGGATCGACTTCGCCGCCAAGCATCCAACCGAGCCAGGGCGCATGGTGCTCGCGATCGAGACCGATGGGGCGAGCTACCACTCGTCCCCGACTGCACGGGACCGGGACCGGCTCCGCCAAGAGCACCTCGAACGGCTCGGATGGCGGTTCCATCGCATCTGGTCGCAGGACTGGTTCGCCGACAAGACCAGGGAGACCGAACGGGTACTCGCCGCGTATCGCGAGGCGGTTCGTATCGCGGACGAGCTGCCGGCGACCGAGCGCCCAAAGCCCGTCGTCCGGCCTGCCACGTCCACGCCTGCACAACCCGAGCGCGGGCCAGCCCCGAACGTGCGGCCTGGCCTGAAGATCAACGAGTACACCGACGCACAGCTCGATGCGGTTGTCGCGTGGGTCGAGTCGGACACCCTGTTGCGGACGCGGGACCAGCTCACGGCCGAGGTGATGCAGGCGCTCGGCTTCAAGAAGCGGGGGAGTCGGATCGTTGCGGCCATCAGTGCCGCGATCGAACGCACGCGTGGGACGACGCCCAGCGTCAGGCAAGTGGCGCCGACGCCACGCCTCAAGCCAGCATTGAAGGTCGCGAGCCCTAAGGAGAACCCGGGCGCTGCCAAACCGGCTGCGCGACGCAACGGTGGTCCAATCCCGAGCCGCATGCCGCTCGATGACGTGGTCGTCGCTGTGATCGACACCGAGACCACCGGCCTACGACGCAGCGACCGGATTGCAGAGATCGCCGTGGTCCGAACGACGCTGTCCGGCGAGGTGATCGACGAGTTCGAGACGCTCGTCAACCCCGGTCGGACCGTCGGCGACACGAGACACATCCATGGCATCGAGGACCGCGATCTCCTTGCGGCGCCTTCTTTCAACGAGATCGCAGGCCACATCGCCGCCTTGCTCGACGGGACGATCTGGGCGGGACACAACGTCCCGTTCGACGTGCGCTTCCTCAACGCGGAGTTCCTGCGGATGGGGCTCACGCTGCCAGACTGGCCGACGATCTGCACCATGCGCATGGCGCGGCTCTTCGGAGCGTCAGGCGGGCGTCTCGATGTCTGCTGCGAGGACTTCGGCGTCACCGTTCCGGGCGGGCTTCATCGGGCGCTCGTGGATGCGCGCATAACCGCGCAGCTCCTTTGTTGCCTAGTGTCGAAGCGACGGTGCTCGACACTGGCCGAACTCGGAGTGTGCGATGGGGACGCGTGGGTGCTGCCGCTCCCGCGCTTCGAGCAGGTACCGCCTCCGGCCGGCCGCGTTGCACGCCGAGGCCACCATCGCGGTATGACGGTTGCGCCGGCCGGTGTCGCGGCGGGACCGGGGGCGACGCAGCAGGGCATGCAGGCGTACTTCGATGCGCTGGCGCGGGCGCTGGACGACCGCCGCATAGAGGACCACGAGTTGGAAGGTCTCCTGGCGATCGCGACGCGAGAAGGGCTCACACCCAGCCAGGCTGTCGAGGTCCACACGTCCTACCTCGCGAGCGTGGCCGCCCAGGCTTTCGCCGACGGCATCCTTACCGACAGCGAGCGGAGGGACATCGCACGCGTCGGCGCGCTCCTCGAGTTGGACGAGGATCACGTCGAGAGCATCATCGCCGCGGAAGGGGCTGCGGCTGGTGCCGCACCTCGGACAGGTGCGCTCGTGGGAAAGACGGTCTGCTTTACCGGCGAGCTGACTGACACGCGCGATGGGGTGCCTATCACCAGGGCCGACGCCCACGCTCTCGCCGCCCAGGCAGGGCTCGTCCCGGTCAAAAGCGTGACTCGCGACCTGGACTTGCTCGTCGTGGCCGATCCGTACTCGCTGTCGCGTAAGGCCGAGAAGGCTCGCGCGATCGGCGTGCGGGTGATCGCTGCGGAGGCATTCTGGGCGGAAGCGGGGATCGTCGTGGACTGACCTGCGGGCGACGCGGTCGCGGCCGTTCCTGGGGATCCGGCCGCTGCGCTCCGGCCTGAGCGCTTGACGGAGAACGCCCGGCCCGAGCTGCGGGCGCGGCGTCGGCCAGACCCGTGGCCCCGCGCCGGCCCACCTCAGGCGACGATGAGCATCTGCGGGTCGTGCGGGTCGACCTTGACCGGCACGGTGGCGCCGGGCTGGAACTGCGCCGCCGCGATGAGCGCGACCACCTGCTTGTGGGTCGCGCGGTAGGGCACCAGGCCGGGGACCGAGACGTCCAGGTCCATCTCGATCTGCGGGTTGTCGTTGACCATCACGCCCGTCTGGCGGACCGCCGAGATCACCGCGCTTCCGGGCCGGCCGTTGACCGCGAGGTGCTGGGCGCGCTGCGCGTCCGCGCTCATCTCCGTGAGCGTCTGGTCGAGCTGCGCCATGCCGTCGCGGGAGAGGCGCATCGCGCCGCGGATGCCGCGGTACTCCGGGGGCGTCATCGCCTTCGCCTGCTTCTGCACGTTGCGGAGATCCTTGAGGAAGCCCATCGCTCGGTCCTTTCGTGTCGTGGAGCGTGTGGGCGGGGATCCTCACGGCGCCGCCGCGCGGCGCCCAGGCGGGTGCGCCGCCGATCGGGCGTCGGTTCTCCGCCGAGCGGGTGGCGGCGCCCCACCGCCACCCGGCGCCCACGCGGCGGGTGCCCTCAGCTGCGCCCGGCGGTGAGCTCGAGCGTGAACGTCTCGACGACCTTGCCGCCAGACGTCACGTTCGCGGTGATCGTGACCGGGCGCCGGTGCCGGCGCAGCGCGCCCGTGGCCTTCTTCGTGAACCTGACGGGCAGCAGCACGCGACCTTGGCCCGCGCCCTTGAGCGAGCCGACCGTGCGGGACCTCAGCCCGAGGCGCTTGGCGGTGCGGGCGCTGACGGTGAGTGAGCCCTTCAGCGAGCACCGGATCGAGCAGTAGACGGCGAGACGCGCCTTGCCGGCGAGCGCGCTGGTCAGCGTGCGCGCCTGGGCCGGGCGGTTGAAGGTCTCCAGTACCGGGGTTGCGAGGACCGGCGGGGCCGGGGTCCCGGCCACGGGCGGCGCCGTCAGCTCCTGCGGGGCGGCGTCGAGGGTCGGGACGGGCTCGCTCGTCCAGGCAGTCACGGTCCTGGTGAGCACGCCGCCGGGGTCGCCCGACCATGCCGCATTGAAGACGGCGCCGATGTAGTAGCCGCGGTCCGCCTCGGTGATCGTGTAGGTGGTGACCGCAGCGATGGGCTTGCTCACGGTGTCGGCGATGATGTCGCAGCCGTCGGGCATGGGAACGAAGGTGGGGGACGCGAGAGGCTGGCGGCATCGCAGCAGCCCGGAGGTCGACGTCGATGGCTCCGCGCTGAGCTCCGGGGCCCTTGCGGTCAGCGTCGCGCCGACGCGCGGCTCGCCGGACAGGGAGGGCTCGGTGGTGAACTCCGTCATCACCGCGAACGCGGAGGGGGCGGTGACGGCGGCCAGGCAGATCGCGGCGGCAAGGCCGCCGAGCAGTTTACGAGTGGGCATGCACCGTCGCTCGGAACGCGCGGACCCGCAGCGCAGGACTCTGGACGATCGGTCGAGCCGTTCCGGGCGCGGGCACTGGTCGGGTCAGGCCGTACGGCCGCACCGGTTAACTGACGACGCGCCCGAGGGAGGGGTCGGGCGCGTCGCCGGGGAGACGCAACTCGTGCAGGGGTGGGAGTTGCGGTCACGGACCGCGCGGTGACGGCGGACCGCTCAGCTCGCCGTTCCGTGCGCGATGTCTGCGAGATCGGCACTCGCCCGGCGCTCCTCAAGCGGCCGGGGACGTTCGTCCAGCGAGGCTCGCGCCGGACGACCGCGGCGCATGAACGGCGCGTGAGGATCGGTGATCAGTCGTTGGCGCCTGCGCCGGTGCTTGGCACCGTTTCGTGTCAACAGGAACCGAAAAGTGCACCAAGATCAGGAAGCGAAAAGTGCACCACCTGAGGTCGGTGTCGCGGTTCAGGCGGAGGGCCGAAGGCCCGGAGGCTGAATCGCGGGCGTCGGTCCGGTGC
>Ga0310823_100355_pt1 | contig 37983 bp, 35 predicted proteins | sample P4_ome_3_FD_201316 | JGI IMG/M metagenome (GOLD analysis project Ga0310823, IMG submission 201316) | Sorghum-adapted microbial communities from Joint BioEnergy Institute, Emeryville, California, United States - P4_Day56_Rep3 | ecosystem: Engineered > Bioreactor > SSF (Solid state fermentation) >...
CTTCTTAGACAAAGGAATTCGCCCTTGGTTGGATTGTTGTCTCGACCATAACAATTTCCAGATCAAGGCTTCGAATTCCTTTTATTTTGTCGGAAAACCGCTGATTTTTTCAGGGGAAACTAATTATTGAACATGGCAAGGCCGGCTCTCCCCAGGCGAAAGGACGGATCGAACGCCTTTGGGAGACGTTACAGGATCGCTGGGTGCTGGAACTGCGACTGCTCGGCATAAGTACGATCGAAGAGGCCAATGAGGTGTTGCCCAAGCTGCCGGAGAAGCACAATCGCAAGTTTGCTGTCCAGCCCAAACAGGCGGATTCGGCCTACATGAAGCTGGATCCGTCCGTCAAGCTGGAGCACGTGTTCACGGCTCGCGAGTACCGGAAACTGGGGCACGGGAACACGCTCTCTTACAACGGGAAAGTGTACACCTTCGCCAAGTCGTGCAAGATCCGTATAGAGCCCCGAACAACGGTGGAAGTGCGGGAGACCCTTTCTGGCGAAGTGTTGGTCTGGCATAACGGTCAGGCGATTCCGCTCATGGAGACAGAAAAGCCGCTACGCCAGCCTGTGGATCCAACAAAAAAGGCGGAACCTGCGCCACCACGCAAGCCCGCCGCCAACCATCCGTGGAGGTTGGCATGGAGTCAAAACAAGCAACTTCACCGTAACACAAAATTCACGCCAAGCCAAGTCACCTGACGGTGACTCGGTACATTAAACAAGTGACATTTTCACAGACGATTGACATCCTTATTTTGCGGACAGGCGGGTCGCTCGCGGGAGGGCTTGGGGTGCCATGTCATGCTTGCCCAATTGCATGGTGCGGGTTGTTGGGGGCAGGATGCAGGCAGATTATGTTGGTTGCTGGCAGATTGCGTGCAGGTTGTTGCCGGTTGCGTTGGTTGACTCGTCGCATTGGCGACCCGCAATTCGACTCGCCATATTACAGCATCCCTGCGGTCCAGCTCATCACGAGGTAAATGCCCAACGGAACATCCTGCCTTTCTATTTTGTGGCATTTGACAGCCTTCGTGAACGGCAACGGAACCATGAGACCATATGAGCGCCGATATGGGGCAAAAATTCCTCTGGAAATTTTGACCAGAGCGTGATATACACGCTCGAAGGTACATCGACGCCGATTAACGGCATTTCGTGCCGTTATTACACGTCAAGCCCGATGGCCAGGCCTTTTAGCGGCACATTATGCCGTTAATCGCATGGCGGACCCGCCTGATCCGTCCGTCGCCGTCCAAATAACGGCATTTCGTGCCGTTATTACACGTCCAAGCCCGATGGCCAGGCCTTTTAGCGGCACATTATGCCGTTAATCGCAGGGCGGACCCGCCTGATCCGTCCGTCGCCGTCCAAATAACGGCATTTCGTGCCGTTATTACACGTCCAAGCCCGATGGTCAGGCCATTTAGCGGCACATTTTGCCGTTAATCGCAGGGCGGACTCGACTGATCCGCCCGTCGCCGTCCAAATAACGGCATTTCGTGCCGTTATTACACGTCCAAGCCCGATGGCCAGGCCATTTAGCGGCACATTATGCCGTTAATCGCATGGCGGACTCGCCTGATCCGCCCGTCGCCGTCCAGATAACGGCATTCCGTGCCGTTATTACACGTCCAAGCCCGATGGTCAGGCCATTTAGCGGCACATTATGCCGTTAATCGCAGGGCGGACTCGCCTGATCCGCCCGTCGCCGTCCAGATAACGGCGTTCCACCACTGCTAACCTTCCAGCACGCCGACGAACGCTCCGAACACTTCGTTGCCGAGCGGGATGCCGCGCTCGGTGAGCCGCCAGCCGGCGCCGTCGGGGCGGCGCTCGATCAGGCCGGCTTCCCGGAGCTGGCCGATGACGCCGCCGAATACGTCGTCGATCGCGCGGCCGTCAAACTGGGCGGCGAAATCGGCGTCGCGGACGCCGTCCCGCATGCGGAGCCCGACCATCATGAAATCTTCCATCGCTTCGCCTTCGGTGACCGGCTCTTCTGACAATCGGGGCAGCCGCACGTTCGCCGCCTCGATGTACGGCGTCACGCCCTTGATGTTGACGTGGCGGACGCCGCGCGCATAGCCGTGGGCGCCGGCGCCGATGCCATAGTACGGCTCATTGCGCCAATAGGTCATATTGTGCCGACTTTCGTACCCCGGCAACGCGAAGTTGCTGATCTCGTACTGCCGCCGTCCCGCCGCTTCAAGCCGCTCCATGATGAGCAGGTACATTTGCAGCTCTTCTTCCTCGGCGGGGAGGGGCAGCTCATTGCGCTCATAGAGCAGATGGAACAGCGTGTTTTCTTCGATCTTGAGCCCGTAGAGCGAGTAATGCGGCAGATCAAGCTCGACCGCCCGCCGCACGCTGTCCGCCAGCAGATCCAACGTCTGGCCCGGTAGGCCGAACATGAGGTCGATCGAAATATTCGTAAACCCGGCATCCCGCGCAAGCCCGATGCTGCGGTAGACATCGTTCGTGTCGTGGATGCGGCCGATCCGCTGAAGCAGCCCGTCGTCGAACGCCTGCACCCCGAAGCTGACCCGGTTCACGCCGCGTTCCCGCAGCACGGCGAGCAGCTCCGGTTCCGTCGTGCCCGGATTCGCCTCCACCGTGAACTCCGTATCCGGCGAGACGGGGAACCACCGCCGCACGGCGCCCAGGAAACGCGCCATTTGCTCCGGCGTCAGCACGGTCGGCGTCCCGCCGCCGACGAACACGGTATCGATCCGCTCCGGCGGCAAGACATGGACCGTGCGCTCCATCTCGCGCTCAAGCGCGTCCAGATACGCGTCGACCGGCTGTCCCTCCAGCACATAGGTGTTGAAATCGCAATAATGGCACCTGTGCGAGCAGAACGGGATATGAATATAAAGCGCCTTCGGGGGATGCATCAGCATATCCTTTCCACTCCTTCGGACGGAGAAAAGAAATCCCGCCGGAACAGCCGGGCGAACCGCCTCATACGCCAACAGACGAACCGACGGAAAACCGCAGCGGGCCGCGACAATCCGAGGAACCGCCAATCGGCGAACCGCCAGTCCGCACATTCAAAATGCCGCACCGCGCAGACGTACTGACGGAACGTGCAGGCGAACCGGCATGACCGCACACGAATCCGACACACCGAACAGGCGAGCCGCCGGGACTTGCCCGGCGGCTGCGGCGGCCGTTATTTGTCGATTCGCAGCACCGCCATGAACGCTTCCTGCGGCACTTCCACGCTTCCGACCTGTTTCATCCGTTTTTTGCCTTCCTTCTGCTTTTCCAGCAGCTTCCGTTTCCGGGTGATGTCCCCGCCGTAGCATTTCGCGAGGACGTTCTTCCGCATCGCCTTGACCGTCTCCCGGGCGATGACCCTTGAGCCGATCGACGCCTGCACCGGCACCTCGAACATTTGCCGCGGAATGAGCTCCTTGAGCTTCTCGCAGACGACCCTGCCGCGCTGGTACGCGCGGTCGCGGTGCACGATAACCGACAGCGCGTCGACGACTTCGTTGTTCAGCAGAATGTCCATCTTGACCAGGTTCGACTTCTTGTACCCGGACAGCTCGTAATCGAACGAAGCATAGCCGCGCGTGCTCGACTTGAGCTGGTCGAAGAAATCGTAGACGATCTCGGACAGCGGAAGTTCATAGGTCAGCGTCACGCGGGACGTGTCAAGATATTCCATGTTGACAAACTCGCCGCGCCGGTTCTGGCACAGCTCCATGATCGCCCCGACGTAGTCGTTCGGCACGATGATCGACGCCTTGACGTACGGTTCCTCGACGTAGTCGATCTTGCCCGACTCCGGGTAGTTCGACGGGTTGTCGATCTCCAGCGTCTGGCCGTTCGTCAGCTTCACCCGGTAGACGACGCTCGGCGCCGTCGTGATGAGCGGAATGTTGAACTCCCGCTCGATGCGTTCCTGGATGATCTCCATGTGCAGGAGCCCGAGAAAACCGCAGCGGAAACCGAAGCCGAGCGCGGTCGACGTCTCCGGCTCATACCTCAGCGAAGCGTCGTTGAGCTCGAGCTTCTCGAGCGCTTCGCGCAAATCGTTGTAGTCCTGCGTATCGATCGGGTAAAGCCCGCAGAACACCATCGGGTTGATGCGCCGGTATCCCGGAAGCGGCTCCCCGACCGGGCGCTTCGCGTCGGTGATCGTGTCGCCGACCCGCGTGTCCTTCACGTTCTTGATGCCGGCCACGACGAATCCGACATCGCCGACGGACAGCTCGTCGACGATCGTCATCCGCGGCTTGAACGTGCCGACTTCGATGACCTCGAATTCCGCGCCCGTCGCCATGAAGCGGATCCGCTTGCCGGCCCGGATGCTGCCGTCCACGACCCGGACATAGACGACGACGCCTTTGTATGAATCGTAGTGGGAGTCGAAAATGAGCGCCTTCAGCGGGCTGTCCGGATCGCCCTTCGGCGCCGGCACCTTCGTGACGATCTGTTCCAGAATCTCCTTGATGCCGATGCCGGCCTTCGCGGACGCGAGCACCGCTTCGCTCGCGTCGAGTCCGATCACGTCCTCGATCTCCCGCTTCACCCGGTCCGGATCGGCGCTCGGGAGGTCGATCTTGTTGATCACCGGCAATATTTCAAGATTGTTGTCGAGCGCGAGATACACATTCGCCAGCGTCTGCGCCTCGATCCCCTGCGCGGCGTCGACGACGAGCAGCGCGCCTTCGCAGGCGGCCAGGCTGCGCGACACTTCATATGTGAAGTCGACGTGGCCGGGCGTGTCGATCAGGTGGAGCGTGTATTCCTGACCGTCGTCGGCGCGATAACTGAGGCGGACGGCCTGCAGCTTGATCGTGATGCCGCGTTCCCGCTCGAGGTCCATGTTGTCCAGCACCTGGTCCTGCATTTCCCGCGACGAGAGCGCGCCGGTATATTCGAGAATGCGGTCGGCCAGCGTCGATTTTCCGTGGTCAATGTGTGCGATAATGCAAAAGTTGCGGATGTTCCGCTGCCTGGATAGAGCGTCCGTCATGCAGATCCTCCAACATGAGCATGAATGCCGTTCGATCTCCTATTATATCAGCAGCGGGAGGCTTGCATCAATGCGCGATGCCGGAAGCCGCGGACCGGGCGTCCATGCGCCGCGGATGGAGCCTCATTGCGTCACGGACTCGAACAGCGACACGATGAAACGGATTCCGCCTTTCGCCATGGACTGCAGCAAGCCGGCCGTGCCGTCCGCCAGCCGGCTCACGGCTCCCCCGCCCCCCTCGGCGCCCGCGTACGGATACCCGTAACCGTCGTAGCCGCCGGTACGTTCAGGCCAAGCGTTGCCGTCGTCCTGATCCGGCGCGTCCCCCGTTCCGGTTTCGCCGTACGTGTCGCCTGGCCATGCGCCGTACGGATCCTGATGCGGCGACACCGTTCCGCCGCGCGGGCCGGCCGGGTAAGAGCCTCCGCCGTAGCTGCCGTAGCCGCCTCTTTCCGTTTCGGTTCGGTCAACCGACCGCGGCCCAAGCGGACCATACACATCTTCCATGCCGTCCGAAGACAACTCGATGCCGTACAGGACGAAAAACGCGATTGCCGCGCCGAGCAGCATGTACTGCCAGGACTTGCGCACCCTTGCCTCCCCCTTCCCGCTTCCCGCTTAAACTCCGGCGTTCGTCTCCACCGCCGACCGGTACAGTTCGGCGATCACCTCGGCCAGCGCGTCGGCTGTCCGGTAGCACTCCTCCAATGTGTTCTCGATGCCGCCGATCTCGATGAGGAGACTGTTCGGCGACAGCGACTGGTTGTACTCCCCGTTGCCGCTCGAGGCGTCCTTGCCCCATATGCCCCGCGAAATGCCGGGATAACGTTTCTCCAGCAGCCGGTGGATGTCCGCCGCAAACGACTCGTTCTCGCGCCAGTCGGGGTTTCCTTTGCCGATAATGAAGTAAACCTGCGCATAGTCTTTGCCGTCGATCGTCGCCGTCGTATAGCCGCGCGGCTGCGAGTCGCGATGGATATCGAACAGGTAGGTCAGACCGTCGTGCTCGGCCATCGCTTCCAGAACCGTCTCTTTCGAATATTTATAGGAAAGTTCCCAGCGATAGTCCTTGACCGCCGTGGCGTAGTCGACGTCGGCGTGGACCGCGCCGATGCCGGCCTCCTCCAGCCGCTGCGCAAGCCGCTTGCCGACGAGCGTGATGTTGATCTCGTCCGACTCGGCGTTCTTCGCGCCTTCCCCGAGTTCCGGCAGCCACGATTCGCGGTTGTGGGAATGGTAGATGAGCGCGACTTTCCGCTTCGCCTGCGCAGATGCACCGGGAGCGGGCTGCCCTCCCTTGGCCGAACCGCCGCCGGCCGCCGAATCCGAATTCGCCGCATCCGAATTCGCCGCACCCGGATCCGGCACATCCGCGGGCACGTCTTCCGTCTCAGCCGGCCGGGCGTCCCCATCGCGCGCATCGGCGTCCTCATCGCCATCCGTCGCCGGAAGCGGCGGATGGTCCTCCGGCCCGGTGACTTGCTCTCCGGCGCTGCCCGGGCGAAGCAGCACGGCGCGGCTGCTTCCCATACCCGGCATCTCGCCGGCGAGCAGGCTGCGCGGCTGTTGCGGATTGATGCCCGTCATGAGATGGATAAGAAACGACGCCGCCCGTCTCCCGTCGATTCCGTTCCCCGGCTTCGAAGGCTTGAACGACGGCAGCTCCATGCCGGCCAATTCCCCCGGCACGCCTTCCGGAAGCGAAGCCGCCGCGCCGTTCATCGCCGGCCAATCCGCCGCGGACGGCGAATGAAACGCCATGCCGGCCAGTCCGGCCGTGACGAAGGCGACGAACGTGCAGGCTGACAGCAGAACGAACGTGCGCCACTGCGCCAGCAGTCTGCGCAACGCTTCGGATGTCCGCGGCGGATGCCAATAAGCCGTGATTCGTTTCATCGGATGTTCCTCCCCATCGGCTGCAGCAAGTGCCGTATCTTGCTATCAGTCTATGAGAGAGGCGCGGATCATAGAACGGAAGAATCGCGGGAAAATAGAATGGAAGATTGCGAGGGGCGCAATAAGGGGAACCGGCGCTTTCAGCGGGTGTAAGCGCCGGTGTTGTCCATGGTGACGGCTTCGTGCAGCGCGGCGTTCAGACCGCTGGCGATGATGTTCGCGATGTCTTCGATGAAGGAGTCGACTTCCTTCGGCGTGACGAGCAGGTCGTGGCCCATCGGCTGGAGCACTTCTTTCACGAGCTGCAGCCGCTCGTCGCCCGAGATGGAATGGAGCATGCCGAGAATCGGCGCCGCGTTGTCCGTCTGCTTGCGAAAATGGTCCGCCATCAGCTCGATGCAGTTGTTCACGATCGTCGACGCGTAGACGACGGTGGGAACGCCGATCGCGATGACCGGCACGCCGAGAATTTCGCGCGTCAGCCCCTTGCGCTTGTTGCCGATGCCGGAGCCGGGGTGGATGCCCGTGTCGGCGATCTGGATCGTCGTGTTGACCCGTTCGACCGCTTTCGAGGCGAGCGCGTCGATCGCAATGATGAGGTCGGGTTTCGTCTGCGCGGCGATGCCGAACACGATGTCGCTCGACTCGATTCCGGTGATGCCGAGCACGCCGGGCGCGACCGCGCTGACGGGACGGTAGCCCGGCGCCACCTGATCCGGCATCAGCTCGAACAGGTGGCGGGTGACCAGCGTGTTCTCGACGACAAGCGGCCCGAGGGCGTCGGCGGTCACGTTCCAGTTGCCGAGCCCGACGATCAGCGTCTTCGCGTTCCGGCTGACGCCGATCCGCCCGAGAAACGCCTCGAACTCGCGCGCGAACACTTCGGCGACGCGGTCCTGCAGCTCCGTGTCCCGGTTTCGGAGCCCCGGCACCTCGATGGTGACGTAACGGCCGACCATTTTGCCGATGGCCTTCGCCCCTTCTTCATTGTCGACGCTCATCCGCGTGATCGTGATGCCGTCCTCGGCGACCGTCTCCGTCGTGATGCCGGTCAGCCGGCCGTCCTTGCCCGACTGGGCCATTTCTTTCGCTTCCAGCGCCAGGTCGGTGCGGATGTCGTATTGGCGCAACTCGATGTCGTGCATGGCAGCGCATTCCTCCATCGACAGGATCGACCTTATTTTGCTGCGGATGACGGACGCTTATGCGCAAGATGCAAAAACCGCCTGCTGCCGATCAGCGCGCCGCATCCCGATTTTCACGAGCGAACCTTCCGCGTCAGCCCGTGACGCTGCGAGATCCGGCCGATATGGCGGAAGCGCACCCGACGTACTGTCGGGCATTCCGGACCGTGCCGGGTTCACGGCTCTTGCATTTTCAAGGACTGCATGATAGAATATTTCAAGTTGACTCAAGATGAGGAATGGCTTGCTGTCCGGGAGGTGAACCGAGTGCCGAACATCAAATCCGCCATCAAGCGCGTGAAGACGAGCGAGAAGCGCCGCGCCCTGAACGCGTCCCAGAAATCCGCGCTTCGCACGGCCATCAAGGCTGCCGACACGGCAATCGCAGCCGCTGATCTCGAAGCCGCCAAGGCCGCCGTAGCCGCCGCTTCGAAGAAGCTGGACAAGGCCGTAACGAAAGGCCTGATCCACAAGAACAAAGCCGCACGCAAAAAATCCCGCCTGGCCCAAAAGCTGAACGCGCTGCAAGCGCAGGCTTGATGTCAGGGTGACCACATGACAAAAACGGCTGGCGCCATCCTCCCGGGGTGACGCAGCCGTTTTTTGGTTTTTGGATGGTTGAACCTCCCATGCCGGACGTTGACATTTCAGCGCGAAAACGAACCGCCGCCCCGTGAGGACGGCGGTTGCCGGTTTCCTTATGCGCGGGCGGGCTGCTTCCGCCATGCGCCGGACTTGAGCAAGAACAGTTCCAGACCAAGCTCCTTGTCGATCTGCCCGGTCTTCATCCGGTAATCGAGCTCGGCGATCTCGCGGAGCCGCTCGGCCAGCCGCTCCTCCGGCCAGGAGCGCGCCTTCTCCGCCGCCAGGCGGACGGCGTAAGGGTGCAGACCGAGCTGGCCGGCAATCTGGTTATTCGGCCAGGAGCGCGCCGCAAGTTCCTTGACCTGCAGCATGATCCGGAACTGGCGCGCGATCAGCGCCGCGATCCGGATCGGCTCTTCCTTCCGCTCGAGCAGTTGCCGGTACAGCGAGACGGCTCGTCCGGTGTCGCCTTCCGCAAGAGCGTCGACCAGCGCGAACACGTCATCCTCGAGCACGGGCGCGGTGAGCGCCTCGACGTGTTCCGTCCGGACGGTTCCCCCCGGTCCGGCATACAGGCACAGCTTGTCCGTCTCGGCGGCCAGCGTCTGCAGATTGGCGCCCGCCCGGCGGATCAGCGCATCCGCCGTCTCTTCGCCGATCGCGCGCCCCTGGGACGCGGCGCGCCGCACAACCCAGCGAACGAGGTCCCGGCCATCGAGCTCGGCGAATTCGATGACCGCATCCATTTCCTTCAGCAGCTTGACCGCTTTGCGCCGCTCATCCAGCTTGTCGCTGTGGACGACGAACAGCAGGACGCTCGTCTCGCACGGTTTGCGCAAGTAGGCAAGCAGCCGCTCGACATCGTGCTGCAGCCGGCCTTCCTTGCCGCCCGACGCCAGCACCGTCTCGTCGCGCACGACAACCAGCTTGCGGCTGACGAAAAACGGCACCGCGTCCGCTTCCTCGACCGCGGCTTCCACCGGCGTCTCCGACGTGTCGAATTTGAAGAGGCCGAGCTCCTTCCCGTCTTCGCCGAGCAGCTTGTCCGCCGCGAACGCGACGAACTCCTGCATCCGGTAACGGTCGCGGCCGAACACCGCGTAGACCGGCCTGAAGCTTCCGGCGTTCATCTCTTTCGCCGCTGCGCCTGGATTCATGTGGCCTCCGTTTCCCATTCTTCCGCCGTGGCGAAGGGATGAGCCTTGCGGCTTCATCCCTCCGCCCTTGATCTATGTCAACACCAGCGGGAAGATCCATGGCTCCCCCCGCGGATGGTCGGACCGATCAAGGCACGCTCGGTCCGCCTGAACTTATCTTACGCGGCCGGCGGAAGAAATGTGCACCCGATATCGCATGATTCGCTATTCCTTCGTCTCCGTGCCCGCGGCGGGATCGATCCGGTAGATCTCCTCCGTTCCGTCTTCGAGCCGGATTTCATACCGGAAGTACGTTCCGTCTTCCGACCAGCCCATCGCGGCGATCGAACCTTGCCGCGCTTCGCCTTCAAACCGCGCGTTTCCGTCCTGGTCGTAGATGACGACGCGGGAATCGGCGAACACGGCGGTGTAGGAGCCGTCGGGAGACACCGATTCGACCAGCTCGTCCCCGTACTGATCCACGAAGCCGGTTATGACCAACTGAACGTCGTCTTCCGTCCGTTCGCCCGGCTCGGCCACACCGATGCGGTCGCCCGCTCCGTCGAGCACGGCCGGCGGCGACATGACATTCTCTCCTTCGGTGGAACCGGTACCGGAGCCGGAGCCGGGGCTGGCGCCCGAATCCGTCAAGCCGTCTCCCGAAGGAACGCGCGCAGGCTGCTTGAGCGAATCCGCCGACGAGTCCGCCCCCGTCCCCTGAGCCGGGGCCTCGGCGATGTCGGCGGGCATCGCCGCGCCGAATCGTTTCTGCGCCCCGGACGCATCGGTGGAGGCATCCATCATGAGCATGGGACCGGACGATCCGGACGAGGACGATTCCGTGGCGGCGAAGTTGCCGGAGATGCTGTCACGGGGCCGGTCGGGATCGTTCATCACGAGAAAGACGCCCGCGACGACGCCGGCCGCGACGACGCCGCTCAGAATGCGCAGCGAGAAACGGCTGTTCCGCCGGCGCGGCGACGTTCTCGCGGTCGTTCCCGCCGAACCCGGGAGGTCCGTAGCTCCGGCGTCCGCGCTTGCGGCATTGACGCGGTCGATCTCGTCAAGCTTCGGCAGGATGGCGTCCACGAGGCTGATCGGCGGCGTCACTTTCGGCAAGTTCTCCAGTTCGGCCGACAGCCGCTTCAGGCGCTCGTACATGGCCGCGCAATCCGCGCACTGCCGGATGTGCTCGTGCGCTTTCACGGACTCGAACACACTGAGATCGCCGTCGAGCTCGCGCTGCATATATTCCATCACCTCTTGACAGTTCATCCCCGGACACCGCCTTTCTGATAATCTCGGAGCAAGACTTGCAATTGCTGCCTGGCCCGGAACAGATACGATTTCACCGTATTGAGCGGCAGATCCAGCGAATCGGCGATCTCGTTGTACGAGAAATCCTGCAAATACCGCAGCACGACGACCGCGCGGTGATGTTCGGGCAGCCGGTCGATCGCCTCGCGGATATCCTTCGCCGCATAGGCCGCCATCACTTCGCCCTCGACCGATTCCTTGCCTTCGAACACCATCTCGTGTTCCTCGATGGAAACGGTGGGTTTGCTCCGGCGGAACTTGTCGATGCAGATGTTCGTCACGATGCGCTGCACCCACGTTTTGAATTGCGCTTTCTCCTCATAGGAACCGATTTTCGTATAAATGCGGATCAAAGCCTCCTGCGCAGCGTCCATCGCATCCTGTTCGTTGCCGACAAGATAATAGGCTGTTCGGTAAACATGCGTTTCGATTTCGCGCAAAAGCGTGATCAGAGCTTCGCGGTCGCCCTCACGGGCGGCACGGATCAGCGACGGCTCTACCACGAGGATCCCCCTCTCTTGCACCCTCTCTGACGAAGCGGCCCGCAATAATGTTGCAGATCGCACGCGTAGAAGGGGTTGAATTCGTCCGGCTTCACGCCTCTTTCCGGCGTCCCGCTGCCGGGCCGCCTTCCGTCCACCTTCAAGCATAACAGAAATCCGACAGACCGTATACCGGAGCAAGCTGTTACCCTTGATTTGCCAGTTGTCCGCCGGCTTTCGTCCGGACCGACAGCATGCCGCCCCGCACCCGGTATTGCGTCTCGCCGTGCCGATCCGTCCGGCGGATCCGTGCGCCAGCGGCCTCGATCCGGCCGAGCGTGTCGGGATGCGGGTGGCCGTACACGTTGCTCCGGCCGACGGAGATGACCGCTTCCCGCGGCCGCCAGTAGGCGAGCCATTCGGCGGCTGTCGAGTGGCGGCTGCCGTGGTGGGCGATTTTCATGACATCGAGGTTCGCGCGTTCGTCCGGCTGTGCGTCCATGATCGCGCGCTCTTCGGTGAAACCGATATCGCCGGTAAAAAGAAAGGTGAAACCGCGAAGATCCATCCGCAATACGACGCTTCGTCCGTTCTGATCCTTCAACACCGGCAGCCTGCCGTCCGGCGCGAGCGGTTCGGCGGCCGGCCACAGCACCGTCAGCCCGGTGCCGTCGTCCGGCCTGTAAGGTTCGAGCCCGCCGTGCGCGGCGATCAGCCTGAGGCCCCGCTCATCCGCCAGCCTGAGCAGCGCTTCCCCGTCCTCCTTGCCGGACAGCGTGCCGTTCCACAGCAGCGCCTTCGCCGGGATCTTGTCCAGCACGGCGGCAAGTCCGCCGATGTGGTCGGCGTCGAGATGGGTGGCGACGACGAGGTCCAGCCGGCGGACGCCGCGCTTCATGAGCAGCGGCACGACCACGTCTTCGCCGACGTCGAACGGGTCGAGGCGCCGGCGCCACGCTTCGCCCGGCTTGTCGAACCGCAGCGTCCCGCCGCCGTCCACGAGAATGTGGCGGCCGGAAGGCGTGCGGATGAGCGCCGCGTCGCCCTGGCCGACGTCGAGGAACGAAACGGTCGCCGTCCGGTCGAAACGGCCGGGATTCCAGGCGTGCGCGAGCAGCAGCGCGGCCGCGGCCGCCGGCAGGATGATCCGCATTCGCGGGCGCAGGCGGCCGGCGGAAGAACGGCCGGACCGTCCGCCGTACGGATGGTCCGTCAATCCGGCAAGCGGGAGCGTCACCGTCTCTTGTTCGCCGTCCGCCGCCCCGCGGCTCTCCGCCGAACGGTCGGGCAGCCGGGACGCGATCAGCAGCAGGACGCCGTACCAGGCCAATATCCACCAGAGCGGCGGCGAAGGCCAGATCGTCGCCAGCTCCGGCCGGTCGGCCAGCATCTCCACGAGCCTGAACGTGGCGTCGTTCGCCGCCTCCGCCGCCCGGGCGAGCAGCCGGCCCGCGTCCGGCCAGAGGTATGTAACGAGCATCGCCACCGTCCCGAGCGGCATGACGACGAAGCTGATGAACGGCACGAGGACGGCGTTCGCGGGAAGCGACAGCAGATGGAACCGGTTGAAGTAAAAAATGGTCAGCGGGAACGAAACGGCCTGCGCGACGACGGTGACGACCAGCAGATCGGCCACCATCCGCCCGCGCTTCAGCGGCGGCAGCGCGCGCCTGACCGGCGGCACGAGCGCGATCAGTCCGGCCGTCACGGCGAAGGAGAGTTGAAACGCGATGTCGGAGAGATAATACGGGTCATACACCAGCATGGCCAACGCGGCGGCGGCGAGCAGGTTCATGCCGTCCTTCAGCCGGTTCATCCGCGCCGCGGCAAGCCCGAGCATCGCCATCAGCCCGGCCCGGACGACGGACGGCGAGGCGCCGGTCAGCAGGACGTAGAACGGGACGGCGGCCGCCGTCAGTTCCAGCGTCGTCTCCCGCGGCAGCTTGAGCAGGCGGAGCAGAAATCCGAGGCCGAGCAGGAATACGCCGACATGGAGTCCGGATATGGCGAGGATGTGGGTGAGTCCGAGCTCCGCGAACCGGGCGTAAAGCTCCGGGTCGAGACGCTCGCGCACGCCGAGCACCAGCCCGTTCATGTAGCCGGACTGGTCTTCGGGGAAGAGCGCCGACATCCGGCCGGCCAGCGACCCGCGCAGCCGGTCCATGGCGCGCAGCACGGCCGCGCCCACGCCGCCGGCCCGGCCGAGCGGCTCCAGGCTGCCCGCCGACTTCGCTTCCAGCACCCAGTGGATCCGGTGTCTGTACAGGTAGGCGCGGTAGTCGAATCCGCCAAAATTGACGGCTTCGCCGGGCCGCTCCAGCACGCCGGAGACGGCGGCCCGGTCGCCCCGCCGCCACGCCGACGCCGTCTCCAGCTCGGCTTCCTCCCCGAGCCTGATCCGGACCTGCACCCGTTCGCCGCGCAGTTTCCGAGGCGCACCGCCTTTGTAAGCAACCGATTCGAGCCTGGCGCGAAACATGACGCGGTCCCCGTCTATCCCGACGTCCGAGTCGATGGTCAGCACGGCTTCGACGGCTGCGGGCGGCTCGCCATCTTCGGCGGCAGCGGCCAGGTCCGCCAATTCCGTCACGTTGCGCTCGTCGGTCCAGACGCGGTGGCCCGCGGCAAGCGCGTACGCCAGCACGCACGCCGCGGCCGTCCGCGGGCCGAGCCTGCACGCCAGCGCAAGGGCGGCAAGCAAGGCCGCAAGCGCCAGACCGGCCAGCAGCACGCCCGCCTGGCCGAACGTCGCGGCCGAAGCGCCGCCCGCAATCCAGCATGCCGCGAACACGGAAAGCGGCCTCCGGAACAAGGTTTCTCCCCTCCTTCGTAAACAAAAACCTCCGTGCGATCGGTCTCGCACGGAGGTGCTTCCTCCCAATGGTAATGTCAGTTGTCGTCAATGCCGCCCGCGGCCTGCGCCGGCGGCTCATACGACTCCAGCGGCCGGAAGATGATGCCCTTCTGGCCCATCAGGCGGCTCACCTTGTCTGCGTCCTTCGGATAGGGGCGATGGTAGACGATTTCGGTGACGCCGCTGTTCGCGAGCATGTTCGCACATGTCCAGCACGGCTGGTCGGTGACGTAAACCGTCGAACCTTCGCGGTCGATCCGGTCGGTGAACAGCAGCAGGTTCTGCTCCGCGTGGATCGTCCGGATGCAGCGCTCCTTCTTGACGACGCGCTCCTTGCCGTCCACATTCTCGACTTCGTATTGCTCGGCGATCATGCAGCCCGCCTCCGAACAGTCCGGAACGCCCATCGGCGCGCCGTTGTATGCGGTGCCGAGCAGCTTCTTGCCTTGCACCAGCACGGCGCCCACCCTGCGCCGCAGGCAGCGCGAACGCGTCGACACCATGTAGGCGATATCCATGAAATAGGTATCCCAATCTTTGCGCGCGGCAACGGATTGCGACATTTTCGTTCACCGATCCTTTCAAATCCGATTTCCAGCGGGGCACCAATATTCCCATTGTCGCATATCCGCCGAACCGCGGCAACAGGCTCACGCCGCGGTGCGTCTTTGCGGCCATAGAGTGCAGATTCACACCAAGCGAAGCGGCCGCGCGAGGCGCGGTGAGAAATCTCAGCCGCCCGAAGCGTTTCGCGCTTCGATCGCTTCCCGCAACCTTTCCAGCAGCTTCGGCCCGATCCCCTTCACCCGCGCGAGATCGTCAATGCTGCGGAACGGCCCGTTCCGCTCCCGGTCGTCGACAATCGCCCGCGCCTTGGCGGGGCCGATGCCCGGCAGCTCGTCCCATTCCTCCACCGTTGCGCGGTTGATGTCGAAACCGGCGGTGCCGGACAGAGCGCCAACCTCCCCATCCGTGTCGGAACGATCCGGTGCGGTGCCCTCCCCGCCGGCCGAATCCGGCCGATCGGTCGCCGCGCCCTCCCCGCCGGCCGCGTCCCGACCATTCGGCGCAGCGGCTTCATCCGCACCGCCGCCGGATTGCCCGCCGCCGGCGCCGGATTGTTTACTGTGCGAGACGACCTTTCCGGCGGACGCAGGCGCATCCGCGCCAACTCCCGCGGCAACTTCGGAAACGGACAGATCCAGCCGCTCGTTCACGGGCTCCCAACCGGGCGGCAGCCGTTCCGGCTTCTCGTGCCTGAACGCTCCCCACAGAAATCCGGCGGCCAATAGCAGCAGTCCGGCGGCGGCAAACATCCGCGTCTGCGTCCGCATCCGCATTTTCCATACAACCTCCTTCGAGCACCGCGCCAGTCATGTCGGACAATCGGGCGGGCATAAGTTGATTAGAGCAGCTTTTTACCGAAAGATAAGAATTTATAAGTTTCGCGCTTATAACGGCTTATCTTTTGCGCAAAACGGATGCGCCCGTCCAGAAGGGCGGCGCCGGCCGTTTTACTGATCTCGGACGGGAGGGTTCAACGGTGAATGTCGGGTTTATCGGTACGGGCAGCATGGGCGGCATGCTGGTGGATGCGTTCATCCGCTCCGGCGCGCTGCGGCCGGAGTGCATCACGGTGGCGAACCGGACGCCCGCCAAGGCGGAGCGGCTCGCCATCCGCCATCCCGGGGTGCGCGTCGTCCGCTTGAACGCGGAAGCCGCCGCCGGCCGCGATCTCGTCTTCCTGTGCGTCAAACCGCTCGATTTCAAGCCGGTCATCGACGAAATAAGGGCCAGCGTGCAGCCGGAACAGTTGATCGTCTCGATCACCAGTCCAGTGCTTCTGGCCCATCTGGAAGAATGGCTTCCCTGCCGGGTCGCCAAAGTGATTCCGAGCATCACGAACATGGCGCTCAGCGGCGTGACGCTCTGCATCTACGGCGGCCGCATCGAGCCCGGGCAAATGGCGATGCTGGAAGGGCTGCTGTCGCACATCAGCCAGCCGGTCCGCGTCGACGAAAAGTATACGCGCGTCGTCTCCGACCTGTCGAGCTGCGGCCCCGCCTTCATGGCGTTCGTCCTGCGGCGTTTCGTCGACGCCGCGGTCGAGGAAACGGGCATCGGCCGGGAAGAAGCCGAGCGTCTGGCCACCGGCATGCTGTTCGGCACGGGGCGGCTGCTCACCGGCGAGGGACTGTCCGCCGACGAGCTGATCCGCCGGGTGTCCGTGCCGGGCGGCATCACCGCGGCAGCGCTGAAACAGCTCGATTCGGAACTGGACGGCGTCTTCAACCGGCTCATCCGGACGACGCACGCCAAGTTCCGGGAAGATCTGGCGAAAGTCGATCAGGCTTTCGCCGTTAAGCATTGATCCGTCCGCCGCGCCGGATCAGCCCGCGACGATGTTGACGAGCTTGCCCTTGACGACGATCGTCTTGCGCACCGTCTTGCCGGACGTGAGCTCCCGCACCCGTCCGCTCGCCTTCGCCAGCCGCTCGAGCTCGTCTTCCGGCGCGTCCGCCGCCACCTTGATCCGGTCGACGATCTTGCCGTTTACCTGAATGACGATCTCGATCTCCTGGTCAACGGTCCAGGCTTCATCGTATTCCGGCCACGGCTCGTAGGTGATCGTGTCGCCATGGCCCATCCGCTCCCACAGCTCTTCCGCGATATGCGGCGCGATCGGCGAGAGGAGCTGCAGGAAGTCGTTCATCGCCTTGCGCGGCAGCCGCTCCGCCTTGTACGCGTCGTTCACGAAAATCATGAGCTGGCTGATCGCCGTGTTGAAGCGGAGGTTCTCGTAGTCTTCCGTCACTTTCTTGATCGTCCGGTGCCAGGTGCGTGTAAACGCTTCATCTCCGCCCTCGTCCGCAATTTTCGGATTGAGCGAACCGTCTTCGCCGATATAGAGCCGCCATACGCGGGAAAGGAAACGGTGCGTGCCCTCGACGCCGTTCGTGTTCCACGGCTTTGTCGCTTCGAGCGGACCCATGAACATCTCGTACATGCGGAGCGTGTCGGCGCCGTACTCGTTCACGATGTCGTCCGGGTTGATGACGTTGCCGCGCGATTTGCTCATCTTCTCGTTGTTCGTGCCAAGGATCATGCCCTGGTTCACGAGCTTGTGGAACGGCTCCTTCGTCGAGACGACGCCGATGTCGTAAAGCACCTTGTGCCAGAACCGCGCGTAGAGCAGGTGAAGCACCGCGTGCTCGGCGCCGCCGATGTACAGGTCGACCGGCAGCCAGTATTGCTGCTTCTCCTTCGAGCAGAACTCCTTGTCATTGTGCGGGTCGATGTAGCGCAGGTAATACCAGCAACTGCCCGCCCATTGCGGCATCGTGTTCGTCTCCCGGCGAGCCTTCATGCCCGTCTCCGGGTCAATCGTGTTGACCCAGTCCGACGCGTTCGCCAGCGGCGATTCGCCGGTGCCGGACGGCTTGATCTCGTCGAGATCCGGCAGGAGGAGCGGCAGATCCTCTTCCGGAACCGGCTTCATCGTGCCGTCTTCGAGATGGAGGATCGGAATCGGCTCGCCCCAGTAGCGCTGGCGGCTGAACAGCCAGTCGCGCAGCCGGTACGTCGTCCTGGCGCGCCCTTTGCCTTCCCGTTCGAGCCACTCGATCATCTTCGCCTTCGCTTCTTCGTTGTGGAGCCCGTCCAGCAGGCCGGAATTGACGTGCGGACCGTCGCCCGCATACGCTTCCTTCGCCACGTCGCCGCCCTGGACGACTTCGACGATCGGCAGATCGTACTGTTTCGCGAACTCCCAGTCGCGCTGGTCGTGGGCCGGAACGGCCATGATCGCGCCCGTGCCGTAGCCGGCCAGGACGTAGTCGGCGATCCAGATCGGCAGTTTGGCGCCGTTCACGGGGTTGACCGCATAGGCGCCGGTGAAGACGCCCGTCTTCTCCTTCGCGAGATCGGTCCGTTCGAGGTCGCTCTTGCGCGCCGCCGCGTCGATGTAGGCTTGAACGGCCTGCCGCTGCGCGTCCGTGGTGACTTTTTCGACCAATTCATGCTCCGGAGCCAGCACGCAGTAGGTCGCGCCGAACAGCGTGTCCGGTCGGGTCGTGAACACGGTGAACGTCGCGTCATGCCCGTCGATCGCGAACGTCACCTCGGCGCCCTGCGACTTGCCGATCCAGTTCCGCTGCATCTCCTTGATGCTCTCGGGCCAGTCGAGCTCCTCGAGGTCTTCGAGCAGCCGCTCGGCGTACTCGGTAATCTTCAGCATCCACTGGCGCATCGGCTTGCGGATGACCGGGTGGCCGCCGCGCTCGCTGACGCCGTTGATCACTTCCTCGTTCGCCAGCACCGTGCCGAGCGCGGGACACCAGTTCACCGGCACCTCGGCGACGTAGGCGAGACCTTTCTTGTACAGTTGGAGAAAAATCCACTGCGTCCACTTGTAGTAATCCGGGTCGGTGGTGCTGATCTCGCGGTCCCAGTCGTACGAGAAGCCGAGCGATTTGATCTGCCGCCGGAAATTGTTGATGTTCAACTCCGTGAAGCCGCGCGGATGTTCGCCCGTGTTCAGCGCGTGCTGCTCGGCCGGAAGACCGAACGCGTCCCATCCCATCGGGTGAAGGACGTTGTAGCCGCGCATTCTTTTGTACCGGGCGACGATGTCGGTTGCCGTGTACCCTTCCGGATGGCCGACGTGCAGCCCCGCTCCCGATGGATACGGGAACATGTCGAGCGCGTAGAACTTCGGCTTGGACATGTCGTCATGCGTCTTGAACGTCTTGTTCTTCTCCCAGTACGCCTGCCATTTCGGCTCGATCGTCCGGGGGTCGTAACCGTGCTGTCTCTCTTCCTTGCCCATTTTTCGCTGGTGTCTCCTTCCGTTGCTTTCCGCCTGAATTCAAAAAAGCCTCCATCCATAGCGCATCGGCTAGGGACGAGAGGCTTCTCCCGCGGTACCACCCTAGTTAACAGCGGGCGTGCTTCGCCGCTGTTCACTCGCGGCCTGTAACGCAGGCCATACGGCATCGCTGGCAGCGCGAAGGTGCGCCGGTTCACGCATGCGGCTCCGAGGCGAGTTCGTCCGTCGCACGGTCCGGCTTGCACCAACCGCCGGCTCTCTCGTTCCGGTGCGAATCGAACTACTGCTCCTCATCACAGCCATCATCTGGTCAGAAAATGGTTATTCCGATTATAGGGCAGCGTGCCGCGCGTGTCAAGCTCGGGCGGATATGCGGCTGATTGGCTGTACGTTGTAAGGGGCGGTGAACAGGCGCTTGGCTTTCCGGCGGATGTTGTGGTAATATGGGAACGAATGTTCGTATATTGGAGGCAGACATGCGACCGAACGTGGAAACGATGGCTGCGAAAACGATCCTGAACCGGGTGCGCGTCCCCGCCATGCCGTTCGACTGGTCGATCAATCCGTTCCGCGGCTGCCAGCACGGCTGCAGCTTCTGCTATGCCCGAAGCACGCACACGTTTCTGGGACAGCCGGCCGACGACACGTTTCAGCGCCATCTTTACTGGAAAGCGGGAGCGCCGGACATTCTCCGGCGGCAGCTTGCCCGTCTGGCGCGGCAGGGCAACTTGCCCGACCATGTGGCGATCGGCACGGCGACGGACCCGTATCAGCCGCTGGAAGCGAAGACGATGCTGACGAGGGGCTGCATCGAGGCGCTGGCCGAATACGGCGTCCCGTTCAGCGTGACGACGCGCTCGCCGCTCGTGCTGCGCGACCTGGACATTCTGCGCCGGGCGCGGGTACTGTCGGTCAACATCAGCCTGCACACGCTGGACATGAAGATCTGGCGGCGGTTCGAGCCGGCCAGTCCCGCGCCGTGGCGCAGGCTGGAGACGATCGGCCGGCTGGCCGACGCGGGCGTGCCGGTGACGGTGTTCGCCGCCCCGATGCTGCCGTACTTGACCGATTCCCGCGAAGCCGCGGCGGAATTGGCCGAAGCGAGCAAGAGCCGCGGAGCGGACCGGGCGATGGTCGATTTTCTGCGGCTTCAGACGCCGGAGGTGAAACAGTGGTTTTTCGGTGCTCTGCAGCGGCATTACCCGGATTTGGCGCCGGTTTACGGCAATCTGTATTACCGCAGGGCCGGTCTGCCGGACAGCTACGTCCGTCCGGCGCGCGAGCGGGTGGAGGCGGAGTTTCGCCGCCGCGGCCTGATCGGCCGGGGGGCCGGGAAGCGGAACCCTGCGGAGGGCGGGGTCGAGGGGACTGCTTTACGGAACACGGCGGAGAACCGGGTTGGACAGGCGGCGGATGGCGGAATGATGGCGGGCGGCCGGTACGGGCGGACTGCGGCAGGCGGAGTGAGCGGAAGGGCCGCGACGGGCGAATTGTCGGCGGACGGATTTGCGGCGGACGGATTTGCGGCGGACGGATTTGCGGCGGACGGATTTGCGGCGGACGGATTTGCGGCGGACGGATTTGCGGCGGACGGATTTGCGGCGGACGGATTTGCGGTGGACGGCCGTGGGGGATGGGCCGCTGGACAGGCGGCGGAGTCCGGGCTGACGGCGAACGATTGGGGCCGGGGACAGACGGGTTTGCTGCCGAACCGTTTGAGGCTCCCGTGACCGGCTCCGGCTGCGTTCCTTTGCAGTTGACGCTGTTTTGATTTATGGGGCAGATTGTGGGTGGACGGCTGCGGGAACGGTTCAGGGTCGATTCACGGAGCTGCGGGAACGGTTCAGGGTCGGTTCACGGAGCTGCGGGAACGGTTCAGGGTCGATTCACGGAGCTGCGGGAACGGTTCAGGGTCGGTTCACGGAGCTGCGGGAACGGTTCAGGGTCGGTTCACGGAGCTGCGGGAACGGTTCAGGGTCGATTCACGGAGCTGCGGGAACGGTTCAGGGTCGGTTCACGGAGCTGCGGGAACGGTTCAGGGTCGGTTCACGGAGCTGCGGTAAGGATGTCAGCCAGGCTTCAGGTGCCGGTGGGCGGTTTTTCGACGGTTTCCCGGTCGGATCCGGAGCAGCATCGAGCCTGGGACGGGATGAATAAGCGAAGCGAAGTTTTTTCTTCTATATTTCGATTTTTAGGCCAAAGCTAGCGAAATAGAAGAAAAAAATTCGCTTATTTTTTTCGAAAACCGCCAAATTGGGCCGATTTTTCAAAAACAAGCGAAAATATTTCTCTTATTTTGTCTGTGAATGCAGTTTTAGCCAAAATAGAAGCAAATTTTTCGCTTATTTCAGCCGCTCGGCGCCTTTACGCCGACACGCGAAGAACGGCCGCTCCACACCTTTACGCCTTCGCCGCGAAGAACAGCCGCTCGGCGCCTTCGTTCGGCTGCTCAAACCTGAAGTCGGCGTACAGCTCGACCTGCGAGAATCCGGCCCGGATCAGCGCGCCGCGGATCCATTCCGGTTCGTAGGCGCGCTGGACGTGCGTCTCCTCGAACCGGATGTAGCGGCCGTCGTCGCCGTCGCGCGCGAAGATGGTCAGATGATGCTCGATCTCCCGCCGTTCCGGCGCATATTCGCTGGTCCAGATATAGGCGATGTCGCGCTCGTTGAACGTGAACGGCTGCTCCTCCGCGTACCGCTCGAGCTGCCGCGGCGCGTGAACGTCGAACAGGAACAGGCCGCCGTCCTTCAGCCCGCGCCGCGTCGCGCGGAACGCCGCCTCCACGTCATCCTCTTCCAGCAGGTAATTGATGCAGTCACAGAAGGACACCACCGTGTCCACCCGCTCGGGCAGTTCCCAGTCGCGCATGTCCTGCTGCAGCCAGCGGATCGAGCCGTCGCCCGAGTACCGCTGCGGCTGCGCGTCCCATTTGCTGCGCGCAACGGCCAGCATCTCGGCCGACAAGTCGATGCCGAAGACGCGAAACCCCGATTTGGCAAGCGGGATCGCGATGTTGCCCGTGCCGCAGCCGAGGTCGACGACCGTCTCCGGAATCCCGGTCCGTTCCCAGCATTGCCGGGCGAACCGGAGCCATTCGGGATACGGCATGTCTTCCATCAGCCGGTCATAGACGCTAGCGAATTGTCTGTAGGCCCGCATACAGACTCCTTCCGGTTCAGCCGTTCCGTCACGGATCGTCCGGGTGACTGCATTTCCGTCCCGGAAGATTCCCGGGCGGAATCCCGCCCATCAAGGCTGATCCTGTTGATCGTTCAGATAGGTCCAGCTTCCTTCCTGCCGCACGACGCCTTCCCGCATCAGCTTGCCGAGCGCCCGCTTGAACGCCGCCTTGCTGATGCCGAACTTGCGCCGGATCACATCGGGCGGCGTCTCGTCGGAATACGGCATCGCTCCCGTATTCCTGCCGCGCAAATACGCAAGGATGCGCCCGGCGTCCTCCTCGCGCCCGATCTCCTTGCGCGGCCGCATCGACAGGTTGACGCGGCCGTCGTCCCGAACGTACGTCACGCGCGCTTCGAACGCCTCGCCAAGCCGGAGCGGCCGCGTCTGTTCGCTGTGCGGGATCAGTCCCAGCACGCCGGCGCGCAACGCTTCCCCTTCCACGAACACGAAAGCGCCAGCCTTGACAAGCCGCGTCACCCAACCGCGGACGGTCCGGTTGAACCAGGCGGCCGGCGCGGAGACGGTCAGCTTCTCCAGATCGGCTTCCTCCGCCAGTTCGGCGATGATCCGCCCGGACTTGTCGTGCGCCATCCGGACGAACACCTCGTCGCCCGGCAGCGGCCTGAGCTCCCGTTCCCGCGGCAGCTCCGCGTTCGGCAAGAGGAGCTGCCGGCCGAGCCCCATCTCGAGGAAGCAGCCGTAGCGCGGGTGCGCATCGGCAACCTTCAGCCTGGCGACGCCGCCGAGCCGAAGCAGCGGCTTGCGCGTCGTCGCGGTCAGCCGGTCCAGCGTATCGTGGAACAGGAACACTTCCACCAGATCGCCGGGATTCGGCCGTTCTCCGGCGATCTCGCCGTACGGCAGCAGCACGCTGCGCTCGCCGTCCGTGAGGATGAATCCGTTCGGCGGCGCCTCGCGCACCGTCTCGAGCCGGACGGTCGTCCCGGCCGCCAGGCTCATGCGAATTCCACGACTTTCGCGTCCGACCAGAGCTTCTCGAGATTATAATACTCGCGTTCGTCGCGATGGAAGACATGCGCGATGACATCGCCGAGATCGATGAGCACCCAGCGGGCGGCTTCCAGCCCTTCGATGCCGCGCACCGGCACGCCCCGCTCCTCGGCCCGCTTGCGGATTTCGCCGGCGATCGCCTGCACCTGCGTATCCGAGTTGCCGTGGCAGATGATGAAATAGTCGGCGACGAGCGAAATGCCTTTCAATCCAAGCGCGACGATGCGGTGCGCTTTCTTCTCTTCCGCCGCGTCCACGACGAGCTGCATCAATTCATCGGCTTGCATCAACCGTTATCGGCCTCCTTGTCGAGAAGTCGGATCAGATCGTTGCGCGCCAGCACGGTCAGCGGGTAGATCGGCCGGCCATTTGCGAGCAGGAAAGTTATCGTCGAATCGAATCCGAGGACAAGCGCCCGGTCCAGGCTGCGCACGGCTTCCTCCCGAATCCGGTCCACGCCCGGAAATTCCCGTCCCGGCTCCATATAATCGGCGAGACAGACCACCTTCTCCAGCGTCGTCATGCCGATACGTCCGGACGTATGCCAGCGGATCGCGTCCAGCACCTCCGGGTCCTCGATGCCGTAATCGCGCCTTGCGACATAAGCGCCGACATGGGCGTGCCAGAGCTGCGGATCGTACTCGAGCAGATCGCCGGCTTCGCCGCTCTCGATCAGCTCGCGCTTCTGATCTTCTATTTTCCAATACTTGGCAACATCATGCAGGATGGCGGCGAGTTCGGCTTTCGCCGGATCCGCGCCATACCGCTCCGCGAGGCTGACCGCCGTCTCCATCACGCCGGCGGTGTGCGCCCAGCGCCGCTCGGGCATTTGCGCCCGGACGCGTTCCGAAATCGCGTTACGATCCATACAGACCCTTCCTTATCATATAGTCATGCACATCGTCGGGGACAAGATACCGGACCGACCGGCCTTCCCGCCTCATGGCCCGGATGCCCGACGAGGAAATGTCAAGCTGCGGCATCGGCACGACGCTGACCCGCGCGCGGAGATATTCCGGCAAAGCGCCGATATCGACAGGATGCCCCGGCCGCCCGACGCCGATGAACGCGACGGCCGCCGCGAGCTCTTCGATCCGGTGCCAGCGCGGCAGATCGTTCACCCGGTCCCCTCCGATAATGTACGAAAAAGAGCAGCCGGGGTAGCGAGCGTTCAACTCGTTCACCGTGTCGATCGAATACGACACCCCCGGACGGCCGAGCTCCAGATCGAGCGCCTTGAAAGCCGGATTTCCGGCAATCGCAAGGCGCACCATCTCCAGCCGGTCTTCGCCCGATGCGGCCGGTTCGCCGGTCTTGAGCGGCGGCTTTCGGCTCGGGATGAACCAGACTTCATCCAGGCCGCACCGTTCCCTGGCCGTCTCGGCGGCCAGCAGATGCCCGAGATGAATCGGGTCGAACGTGCCGCCCATCAGTCCAATGCGCTTCATCGCACTTGCGGCTCCTTCGGCTCGGCTGGCCCGTCAGGGCAGCTCGATCTTCTTGTGATCCTTCGACTCCCGGTACAGCACGATCGTCTTGCCGATCACCTGCACCAGCTCGGCGCCGGCGCGCTCCGCGATCTCGGCGCCGAGCTCCTTCGGGTCGCCTTCCTGATTGTTCAGAACCGACACTTTGATAAGCTCCCGCGCTTCGAGCGCCTCCGACACATGGCGGATCAGATGATCATTGATGCCGCCTTTGCCGATCTGGAAGATCGGGGTCAGAGGATGAGCGAGCGCGCGGAGATAACGTTTCTGTTTTCCCGTCAGCATGATGGGATCAACCCGCTTTCTTGCTGTGGCATCTTCCGGCGTCGGCCGGGTGCGGAACCGGAGGGCCTGGAGGCCGACCGGCCCGCGGCTGCGCGCTCACTGTCCGAGCGCCCGGATGACCGTCTCCCGCATGGCGGCGACGGGAGCGGCCTGTCCCGTCCAATATTCGAAGGCGTATGCGCCCTGATAAATGAACATGCCGAGTCCGCCATGCGTGCGGCATCCCGCCCGTTCGGCTTCCTCGAGGAAACGCGTCCGCATCGGATTGTAGACGATGTCGCTCGCGACGGCGCCCGGCTTCATCCAGGACGCGTCGATGCCGAGCGGCAGCTCGTCCGTATTCGGCGACATGCCGGCGGACGTCGTGTTGATGACGATGTCGGCGTCCGCGCACGCTTCGCGCAAATCGTCCGGCCCCAGCGCCGCCTTCGGCACATCGGCCGGGAGCGACTGCGCCAGCGCTTCCGCGCGCGCCGCGGTCCGGTTCACGATCGCGATATGCGCCGGCTCCTCCTGCGCCAGCGCATGGAGGATGCCCCGCGCCGCGCCGCCCGCGCCGAGGACGACGATGCGCCGGCCGGCGAGCTCAACGCCCGCTTCTTCCTTCAACGAGCGGACGTAGCCCGGTCCATCGGTGTTGAAGCCGATCAGCTTGTCTTCCCGGCGGACGACCGTATTGACCGCGCCGGCCGCTTCGGCCGTCGGATCGATCATGTCGAGATGCGCCATGATCGCCGTCTTGTGCGGAATCGTCACATTGAAGCCGCCCATGCCCATCGCCCGCGCCCCTTCCGCGAAGGCGGCCAGCCGGTCCGCCGTAACGTGGAACGCCAGGTAGACCGCGTTGACGCCGGTCTCCCGGAACGCCCGGCCCAGCATGGCCGGCGATTTCGAATGGCGGATCGGGTCGCCGATGACGCCGTACAGCACCGTCCGGCTGTCGATGGCCGGCCCCGCTTCCGCCGCAAACGTCTGCTTCATCGCTGACAACCTCTCCCCCCGCGCGACATTCCGCAAGGCTCAAACCATCGCTTCGCGCAGGATGACATGCACGCCCTTCGGCGCGTAGACTTCGACGAACGCGCCGGCCGCGCTGTTCGCGCGAATCCAGCCGAGCCCGGAGACGCTGATGTCGGTCCGGCTGCCGGGCGGAATGCGCAGCGAATGCCGCGTCCACGGCGCAATCAAATCCAGTTCGCCGGCATCCGGCGGCGACAGCAGTCCGCCCTTGTGCTCCGCGTACAATTCGTCCGCCCGCTCGAGCTTCGTCCGGTGGACATGCAGCGAAGGCGAGACATAGAGCGTGAATGACTGCGGCTCGCCGCGCACGAAATCGAAACGGGCGAGCGCGCCGAAGAACAGCGTCTGCCGCTCGTTGAGCTGGTAGACCAGCGGCTTCAGCGGCTTCTCGGGCAGGAGCCGCTGCAGCACGCCCCGCGGCACCTGCTCGGTCAGCCGGTGCGGATAGACGATACCCGGCGTGTCGATGATATACCGGCCGTCGTCCAGCGGAATGCGGATCTGATCGAGCGTCGTCCCCGGGTAGCGGGATACGGTGAGCTCCCGATCCAGATCGCTGTAGTCCCGGATAAGCCGGTTGATCAGCGTCGACTTGCCGACGTTCGTCGCGCCGACGACGCAGATGTCGCGTCCCCCGCGCAGCGCCTGAATCGCCTCGATGAAGCGGTCGAAACCGGTCCGTCTGGCGGCGCTGCACAGCACGATCCCGGTCGGCTTCAGGCCGAGCTGCTTCGCCTGCCGCTGCACCCAGTTCCGAATCCGGTTCCAGTTCGTCGATTTCGGCAGCAGGTCGATCTTGTTGACGACGAGCAGCACCGGATTGTTGCCGACGAACCGCTGCAAGCCGCTGATGACGCTGCCTTCGAAATCGAACAGGTCGACGATGTGGACGACGAGGCTGTCCGTCGCGGCAATCCCGGAAAGCATGCGGAGAAAATCGTCCTGGTCGACCGCGACATGCGTCACATCGTTGTAATGCCGGATGCGGAAGCAGCGGCGGCAAATGGCGTCCTCGCGTCCGAGCGCCTGCTCCGGCACGTATCCGGGCTTATCCGGCGATTCGGTCTGCAGCCGGACGCCGCAGCCCGAGCAGACGAGCGCGCCCGTTGTCGGTTCGCTTGCTGTCACAATTGATCCTCCTTGGGCCATAATCCTCTGCGCGTGAGCCTCCGGTGCGCCGCCCGCTCGATGAGCCGGTTGAAGCGGGTAAAGACGCTTTCGTCCGCCGGCGCGATCGGCTTGACGAGGATGACGCGCAGCCCCGTCCGCCTCGCGCCGAGCACATCGGTGAGGAGCTGATCGCCGATGACGACGACTTGTTCGGGCGATAGTCCGAGCAAGGCCAGCGCTTTCCGGAACGATGCGCGCACCGGTTTGCGCGCGCTGCAAATATAGGGAATGCCGTGCGGCTCCGCAAATCGGGACACCCGCGTCCGCCGGTTGTTCGAGACGATGATCACCCGGAATCCCAGGGAGCGGACGCGCTCCAGCCATTCGACCAGCTCCGGCGTCGCCGACGGCACGCGGGCGCCGACCAGCGTGTTGTCGAGATCGCAAATGATGCCGGACACGCCTTCCGCCCGGAGTTTCCCGAGATCGATGTCATAGATTGTTCCCGCCACCTGATGCGGGAGCAGCCATTCCAGCATAATTTGTGCTCCTTGCGTAACGTGTTCCTGTCGCCGTGCCCTCAGCTTATGCCAAAACTATATCACACAGGGGAAAAAGTTTGCAAAAAAGCGGCGGCGGTTCCGTCATCCGCCCGGAAAGCGGCATGCGGCGGAACCGCCGTACCTTCCTACAATCGCTCTCGAATCAGCTTGACTTTCGCGGCGAACCGCCGCACATCCTCTTCCGCGACCGGCCGGCCGCCGTATTTCGCGCGCTCGAAGACGGCCAGCACTTCCTGGAAGTCTTCGGCCAGCGAACGGCGCCGCTCGCTCCAGCGCCGGACCGTCTCGCGCAATGTCTCGTGCTCGCTCCGCTCCAGCCCGCGGCGGCGGCAGACGCGGATGAGCCGCTCCGTCTCGTGCACGATCTGCTCGTTCGCGCTCATCGCGCCGAACCGGATCCGCCGCCACAAGGCCGCAAGCGGCTCCCGCTTCAGCCAGATCCAGATCAGCAAAGCCGCTGCCGCCAGCGCGCCGGCCGCGTAGCCGACATACGCGGGTATCCGGAACCCGGTCTCGCCGCCGGATTCGACAACCGGCCCGATGTCGGAGAGGTCGGGCAGCACGATCTCCGGCGTCTCGCCGGCCGGGTAGGCATACGGGTACGAGAACCCGGGCGTCGGTTCGAACGGAATCCAGCCGAACCCTTCAAAATACACTTCGACCCAGGAGTGGGCGTCCGCGTTGCGGACCGTGTACGAGCCGCCCATGTTCGGATCGATCACATCTTCCGGCATGCCCATGAAGAGCTCGGCCGGCAGGGAGCCCGGCGCGTAGCCTTTCACCCAGCGGACGGGAACGCCGGACGCGCGCGCGAGGACGGCCATCGCCGTCGAGAAGTAGTCGCAGTAGCCTTCCCGCACTTCGAACAGAAAACCGTCGACGAAATCTTCGCTGCGCCGTTTCGAGATGTCCGGCGTGTTCGTGTAAGGGTAGTTCTCCTTCAGGTAAGCCTCGATCCGGCGCACCTTGTCGTAGTCGTTGTCCGCGCCGGCCGTCAGCTCCCCGGCGAGCTGCAGCACCCGTTCCGGGACGGACGGCAGCCGGGTGTACCGTTCGGCGACGCGCGGGTCCGGCGGACCGGCGCCGCGCAGCAGCTCCTCGTCGAGCGCGACCTGCTCGGATTCGATGACGTAGGTTTCCGGATACGGCGTGCTGTCCGACCGCGGCCAGCGCAGTTCGGCGGATTCGGGCAGCCACGCCAGCGCGGGCGGAATCGTCTCCTCGCCGTCGATCGACTGGATCTTCGCCGCCTGATGGGCGCCGAACAGCACCGGATACGGATCGTCGCGGCGCATGGTGACCGTCGCGACGACGCTTATCCGCTCGACGTCGGGCGACAGCTCCAGCGGCTCGCCGGCGAGCGCCCTCGGCAGAAACCCGCCCGCCTCCAGGCCCGACACGGCGGCTTCCGTCTGCTCCTCCTCGCTGTCGACCCAGCCTTGTCCCGTATACTCGGCTTTCGCCTCGCCGCGCCAATAGCTGCGCCGGCTCGTGTTGACGACCATCACTTCCGAGTAATCGAACTCGAAGCCGTCGCCGAGCCGGTCGTCCGCCCGGCTGTAGCCGGAACGCGTGTCGAGCTCCCTGATCGACGACGGCAAGCTCCGCACCTTGTCGCCGACGAAGGACGGCACCGATTCGCCGCGCGCTTCCATCCAGAGCGTATACGGGTCCTTCAGCACCGGATTGACGCTCGGCGCCAGCAGCCCGGCCGTCATGACGAGCCCGAGGATGGCGGCGACGGGCAGGCCGAACGATACCGGGTATTCGATCAGTTCGACCCAGGTGTCGGGATGGCTGCGCCGGAACCGCTCGAAATGTTCGGCAACGAGCCAGCACAGCGACACGAAAACGCACCAGGCGACCTCATCCCACAGATAGATCGTGGTAAACGAATCGAGCACCGCCAGCGAGACGATCACCGCCCCGCAGAACAGCGCGACCTGCGGCCGCTTCCGGCTGAACCGCCCCGCGAACAGGAACAGCCCGTACGCGGCGGCGGACACGCCGATGAAAGGCGCAAGCGGCTCCGCGATCTCCGCGAGCCAGTCGCCCCACGCGGCGGCGACCTTCCATTCCTCCGACGGAACCGGAATCCAGCGGAACCCGCTCCAGGCCATGACGCACGCCAGCAGCGCGATCGCGTGCAGCGGCAACCGCCACCTCAGCCGCCCCGGCACGAGAAACTCGATCGCCGTTCCCGCGACAAGCGCGGTATGTACGATGGCGAACGTCTGCGGCCACCAGTAGCCTTCCAGCGAATCGAACCATTGCCAGAGCAGCACGGCGGCGAAGAGGAAGCAGAGCATTTCGTAGCCGTGCCGCGAAAACCGGCGGAGAAATTCCTCTTCCCAACGATCCAGCATCACCGGCCGCCCCCTTCCAGGGCCGCCGGCAGTTCGGCGAGCGTTCTCACGTTATAGACCGGCCATCCGCGGGAGGTGAGCATCCTCTGCCATCCGGCCGCCTCCGAGAGGAGCCGGACGCCCGGCAGATGGATCAGGCAGGGCGTGTTGCCGCTCCGCTCGAGCCATTCCATCGTCCGGATCACTTCCTCGCCGCTGTGCGGCGTCACGAGCACGACGAACGATCCGCGGGGAATGGAGAGCGGCGACTGGCGAAGCGAGCGGTACAGGCCGGCCGCGCCGTCGGCCTGCACGCCGACGAGATGGTTCAGAATGAGCTGGCGCTGCTCGGCGGACGAGCGGGGCAGAAAGCCTTCCGCCGACGCGCCGGACGAGACGAGGCCCATCGCCGTCTCGCGCCGGATGCCGTATTCGACGAGCGAAGCGGCGATCGAAACGGCCAGTTCGAAATGGTCGGCATTGTCGTAAGCCGAACCGCAGCGGTCCAGCACGATAACGTTGCGCGGCACCGATTCGCGGTCGAACTCCTTCGACTTCCACTCGCCGGTCTTGGCCGTCGCGTTCCAGTGAATCCGCGACAGCCGGTCGCCGTAGATGTATTCCCGGACGCCGTTGATCTGCGTCGTCTCCTTCGAGAAGCGGTTCGAAACGGCGTGGGCGTACGGCCCTTTCAGACCGCGCTCAACCCGGTTCCACTGGCGGATCGGCACCGTCTGCGGCAGCACGGTGAAGCGGGAGACGGAATCGATGCTGCCCCGGTGCTCGAACAGGCCGAAAATGTCCCGCGTCACGCATTCCGTTTTCCGGAACGCATACCAGCCGCGCTGCAGCGGAGGCGTCGAGTAACCGACCGAGCCGGTGCGCCTGAAATCGGGGATGAACGATACCTCGAACACCATCGGCTGGCCGCCGGTCCGCTCGAGCGTATCCTGCACGAGCACGTAGGGCACCGGCCAGAAGCCCGGAATGCGGATGGAGAGCTCGACTTCGAGCCGCGATCCGGCGCTCAGCACATGGTTGTGCGGGACGGCGCTGCCCCCGAGCCGGCGTTCGCCCTTGACCCGCCCGATGCCGCTCAGCTTGCCGAGCGCGAGATACACGATCAGGACATTCAAAATGATGAACAGCATGAACGCCGTCTTGCCGCCCTGGAACAGCAGATACAGCGTGCAGCACAGGTACACGAAGGCGGTCAGCCGCCAGCGTACGGACAAGGCTCTGGCGGTTGCCATCGTTATCGCTCCAATCGGACGGGAACCGTCGTGCGCTCGACGACTTCGCGGACGACCTCCTCGGGCGTCAGGCCGTTCATGCGCGCTTCGGTGTTCAGCAGCATCCGGTGCGCCAGGACGGGCACCGCGAGATGCTTGATGTCGTCCGGAATGACGTAGTCGCGGCCTTCCAGCAAGGCGCTCGCGCGGGCCGCCGTCATCAGCGAGATCGAAGCGCGCGGGCTGGCGCCGATCTGCACGCCGGGATGCGCGCGCGTGCCGCGGATGATGCGCACCAGATACTCGCCGATCGCGTCGTCGGCGTGCACCGTCCGGACGCGCTCCTGCAGCCGCACGATGTCCCCGATCTCCGCGCACTGCTCGACGCGCAAGTACGCCTGGTCCGAGTGGCTGCCGAGCACCATGCGGCGCTCGGTCTCGTCGTCCGGGTAGCCGATCGAGAGCTTCATCATGAACCGGTCAAGCTGCGCTTCGGGAAGCAGATAGGTGCCCTCGAATTCGACCGGGTTCTGCGTCGCGAACAGGACGAACGGCACCGGCAGCGGGTGGGAGACGCCGTCGACCGTCACGTGCCGCTCTTCCATCGCCTCGAGCAGCGCGGACTGGGTTTTCGTCGTCGCGCGGTTGATCTCGTCCGCCAGCAGAATGTTCGCCATGATCGGGCCGGGCCGGAAGACGAACGTTTCTTCCTTCGGATGATAGATGGATACGCCCGTGATATCGGTAGGCAAGAGGTCCGGGTTGCATTGGATGCGCCGGAACACCCCGCCGCAAACGCGCGCCAGCGCTTTTACGAGCTGCGTCTTGCCGGTGCCGGGAACATCCTCGAGCAACACATGTCCGCCCGCAAGCAGCGCAACGAGCAGCCTTTCGATCGCTTCGGGCTTGCCGAGAATCGAGCGCCCGAGATTTTGTCTTATATTGTCAATCAGCTTGAGATCGTTGTCCGTCGTCCCCATCGCTTTCCCTCCCGGTCTCGTATATCCTCTATTTTACAAGAAGGGAAGTCGGGCCACAATTGTGGCGCATGGAAGAAAAAATTGGAGGATCACACAGTGCGTGCGATCCTCCGGCATGGGGTCAGGCTGCGGGTTATCCTTTGGGCCTTACGACCAGGGCGGCGAGGAACGAGAAGATGATCGCGGCCGATATGCCCGCGCTCGTCACTTTGAACATGCCCGCGATGACGCCGATCGGGCCGCTTTCCTTCAGTTCGGTCAGCGCGCCGTGGACGAGGGCGTTGCCGAAGCTGGTGATCGGCACAGTCGCCCCCGCTCCGGCGAATTCGACGAGCGGCTCGTACCAGCCCAGGGCGTCCGCGATCGCCCCGAGCACGACCAATGTCGACATGGTGTGCGCCGGCGTCAGCTTGAGGACGTCGAACATGAGCTGCCCGAGGACGCAGATTCCGCCTCCGACCAGAAAAGCCCACACGAACTGCATTCAGGCGTCTCCCCTTTCGATGGCGACCGCGTGCGCGATGCACGGAATGGTCTCGCCCTGCTGGTAGGAAAGCGGCGAGAGGAGCGCTCCGGTGGCGACGACGAGAATCCGCTTCAGATCGCCGCGCCGCAGCCTTTTCATCAGATGGCCGTAGGTGACGACCGCCGAGCAGGCGCAGCCGCTGCCGCCGGCTTGCACTTTCTGCCGTTCGACGTCGTAGATCATCAACCCGCAGTCGCTGAACACCGTATCCTGCATCGGCACGCCGTCCCGCGCGAACAGGTCGACGGCGATCCGGTGCCCGACGGTCGCGAGGTCGCCGGTCACGATCATGTCGTAATCGGCCGGCATCCGCCCGGTGTCGCTCAGATGCGTCTGGATCGTGTCGACGGCGGCCGGCGCCATCGCCGCGCCCATGTTGAACGGATCGCTGATGCCGAGGTCGACGATCTTGCCGATCGTCGCGCAGGTGACGACCGGCCCGTTCCCCGACGCGGCGACGACGGCCGCGCCGGCTCCCGTCACCGTATACTGGGCGGTCGGCGGCTTCTGCGAGCCGTACTCGGTCGGGTAACGGAACTGTTTTTCCGCCGTGCAGTTGTGGCTGCAGGTCCCCGCCATCGCGAACTCCGCCGTGCCGGAATTGACGAGATGCGCCGCGAGCGCCAGCGACAGCATCGACGTCGAACAGGCGCCGAAGACGCCGATGTACGGCAGGCCGAGATCCCGCGCGGTGAAGCTGTTGCTGATGAGCTGATTCAGCAGGTCGCCGCCGATGTAAAATTGCACCTGATCTTTCCGGAGCCCGGAGTTCTTGATCGCGAAGTCGGACGCCTGCTCCAGCAGAAGCCGCTCGGCTTTCTCCCAGCTTTTCTGGTTCAGGTCGAGCTCGGCGTGGACGAGGTCGAAGTCGGCCGCGAGCGGCCCCGCGCCTTCGTCCGGGCCGACGACGGTGCCGGTGCCGATGATGACGGGCCGGTTCTCGAACCACCAGGTCTGTTTGCCGCGCAGCATGTCAATGCCCCCTGATCCCGAAGATGACGTGGATCAGCCCGATGACGAACGCGGCGACCGTCCCGTACACGATGACGGAACCGGCCAGCTTGAACATGTTGCCGCCGACCCCGAGCACGAGCCCCTCGGCGCGGTGTTCCAACGCCGCCGAGCACATCGAGTTGGCGAAGCCCGTCACCGGCACGGCCGAGCCCGCGCCCGCCCATTGGGCCAGCTTGTCGTACACGCCGAAGCAGGTCAGCAGCACCGAGATGAAAATGAGCGTCGCGACGGTCGGGTTGGCCGCCTGCGTGGCCGACAGCTTCATCCACGACATGTAGCCGTTCTGGATGGCTTGTCCGAGGACGCAGATCAGGCCGCCCGAGACGAACGCGCGAACGCAGTTTTGCAGGACGGATCGGGATGGTTCGCGCTGTTTCGCGAAGGTCTTGTACTCTTTCGACGACATCGACATGGGCTTGAATTTGCCTTTCCCGGCGGTTCTGGTCGCCACTTGACGAATCCTCCTGTCGCTTGCGATCTTACGCCTTACATTGTTTGCCGATTCGACCCGTGTTATGCCTGCCCCGGGCCGCGCCGGCGCCCGCCGCAAGTCCTTTGCCGCGCGCAAAAAAAAGAGCCGCGACGCGTGCGGCTCAGGCAACACGGGGCGGCGCGCAAAAAAAAAAAGAGCCGCGACGCGTGCGGCTCCGGCAGATGGGACAATGTCAGAAGGAAGCGGCAAAAACAAGCAGCAAGACCAGAAGCACGTACAGAAGCAGGATCAACAGCCCGAGTCGGCTCACCCCTTCGGCTCCTTTCGCGGTTGGTGCGCTTCTATCTTATGCCGGCCGCTCCCAGTTGTTCTTCAGTGACCGGTCGGATGCGGCAATTGTAACGCTGTCCGTCTGCGATGCGGCCGGTGCGAATGAGCCGGTACAGAGGCGGCCGCTGCTTCTCTTCCGCGCCGGCTGTCTCGCCGGCATCATCGGATGACGACTTCGCCATCCATTCTTCATAACGCTTGAAGTCGATGCCGAGTTGCTCCAGAATCCGCTTGACATCCAACGCGACCAACACAACAGGTTCCTCCAATCAGCTTGATGCCTTCAAGCGATGTCACCCTGATGTTGAAGAGTCCAACCGGTTCTATTGTATAAAGCTTATCAGGACAGCGTAAATAGGAAGTATTGTCGTATTCATGGGAACTATTGTCGCTTGATGTCAATTCCGGAAAAATCAGGCGTTTTTCAGGACTTTTGCGTGATGACGACGCCTTTCTTCAGAATCAGATTGGCGTACAGCGCCGTTTCGCCGGTGGCGACGATCGCGTACGCCCGCTTCGCGCGCTCGTAGAACTTGAACCGCTCCACTTCCTCGAGCGGCGCCGTGACGCCGGCGCGGTCTTTGATGATCCGCCGGTATTCGTCCCAGATCGGCGTTTCGACCCGGTCGCCCGGCACCACCCGCATGACGGCGGCGGGATGCTCGACATAACTGTCGAGGGGCATCAGCCTCAGGATATCGTCCAGCAGCTCCGCCGCGCCGTGGCCGTCGCAGCGGACGAGCCGGTTCGCGTGGCTGGCCGCCGGGAAGTTGCCGTCGGCCAGCACGATCTCGTCCCCGTGCCCCATCTCCATCAAAATTTTGAGCAATTCGGGCGACAGTCGCCCCGGAATGCCGATCAGCATCGTGTCACACGCTCCTTCGGGTCTTGTCTGTCATACTCCGGTAACGGCCGTACGCTTCGTCCCGCGCCGCGGGCTCGCCGGGGTCGAACGTGTCGGCCGGGAACGACGCGGCGACGAGCCGCCGCGCTTCATCAAGGCCGGAGAGGCTGCCGAGCGCCATCCACTGCACGAGCATGTTGCCTAGGGCGCTCGCTTCGACCGGCCCGGCCCAGACGGGACGGCCGATCGCCTGCGCCGTCAGCCGGCAGAGCAGCGCGTTGCGCGATCCGCCGCCCACGATGTGGAGGCCGCGGAACGCGCGTCCGGTGACGGCTTCCATCTGCTCCAGCGTCTCGCGGTAGCGGAGCGCCAGACTTTCGAGGATGCAGCGGACGAACTGCCCCTTCGTCTCCGGAACCGGTTGACCGGTCTCGCGGCAGTAGTCCGCGATCCGCTCCGCCATCCGCCCCGGCGGGTAGAACCGGGCGTCGTCCGGGTCGACCAGCGAGCGGATAGGTTCCGCTTCCTCCGCGGCGGCGATCAGTTCCGGATAGCCGGCGTCCTCCCCCGCGTCCGTCCATTCCCGCCGGCATTCCTCCAGCAGCCAGAGGCCCATGATGTTCTTCAGGAGCTGAAACTTGCCGCCCGCTCCGCCTTCGTTCGAAAATTCGAGCGCCATCGTCTCCGGCGTGAGCAGCGGCCGGTCCAGCTCCGTGCCGAGCAGCGACCAGGTGCCGCAGGAGAGGTAGGCGAACGTCCCGCCCCCCGCGGGAACGGCGACCGCCGCCGACTCGGTGTCGTGGGAGGCGACGGCGATGCCGAGCAGCGGCGGAATGCCGCCCAGCTCGCCGCAAATCTCCGGCAGCAGCCGGCCCGCCGGCGTTCCCGGCGGAACCGGGGCCGGAAACCATTCGGGCGGAATGCCGATCTTCTCCATCCAATCGGCGTTCCATGTGCCGGTCTGCGGATCGACAAGCTGGGTCGTCGTCGCGATCGTCCACTCGCAGGTTTCGCGGCCCGTCAAGAAATACATGAGCAGGTCGGGCATGAGCAGCAGCCTGCGGGCGCGCCCGAGGACGGGAGCGCCCCGCTTCTTCATCGCATAAAGCTGATAGATCGTGTTGAACGGCATGAACTGCAGGCCGCTCCGCCTGAACAGCTCGTCTCTGCCGATCAGGGCGGCGACTTCCGGGATGGCGCCCTCGGTCTGGGCATCCCGGTAATGATACGGATTGCCGGCGAGCTCGCCGTGTTTATCGAGCAGCCCGAAGTCGACGCCCCAGGTGTCGATGCCGAACGAATCCGGCGCGAAGCCGGCGGCGAACGTCTTGCGGATGGCCTGCTTCATCTCGTGATGGAGCCGGAGCACGTCCCAATGCAGGCGGCCTCTGACGCGGATCATGTCGTTCGGGAACCGGTGGATCTCCGTCATGCGGATGGCCGGCCGTCCCGAGCCGGCTTCCTCCCGCCATTCCCCGACGAACGCGCGCCCGCTGCCCGCGCCGAGGTCGAAGGCAAGAACGGTGGGCGCTTTCATGGCAGTCCCTCCTCCCCGCTGGTTGTTTCGCCGCGGCGTCATTTCATTTTCCGCAGCAGCTCGATCCGGTACGCTTCGCTCTCGAGCGACGCGATCTCCCGGTACTCCTCGTCCGTCAGCGCCTTCGGCCGTCCGACGCTTGCCGCGATCAGCCAGATTTTCGCGCTCTCTTCGACGACCTCGGTCCGGTAATAGGCTTCGCGCAGGTTGCGGCCGGTCGTCACAAGCCCGTGATTGCCGAGCAGCATCGAGCTCGCTTCGCGGGCCCGCGCCGCCACTTCGTGCGCGAGCTTGTCAGTCGTCGGCAGGACGTACGGGACGAACGCCGTCCGGCCCGTGAGCGCCGCCTGGTCCGGGAACATGACCGGCAGATCGTCGCGGACGAGCGTCAGCGCGATGCAATAGGGCGGATGCGTATGGATGACGGCCCCGATCGCCGGGTCGGCGCGATAGGTGAACAGGTGCATCAGCACTTCCGATGACGGGCGCGGGCTGCCGGGTGCGATCCCGCCGCTCGGGATGTCCACTTTCACCCAGCTTTCAGGCTCGATCTCATCCAGCGCGTACCCGCTCGGCGACAGGTACATGCTGTCCCCCAGCCGGGCGCTGATGTTGCCGCCGGGGCCGACGACGAGTCGGTTCTGCGTGATTTTGCGGGCGTAGCGGCACAGCTCTTCGCGAATGTCCCTCTCGTTCATGATGGCGCGTTCCTTCCGCCTCTGCCGTGCAGCTCAGCCGTACAGCGGCCCGAAATTCGCGCAGGCCCGGTAGTCCGCGCCTTCCGGGTCGTCGGTGCCGAACAGCGACCA
>Ga0310823_100360_pt1 | contig 37294 bp, 29 predicted proteins | sample P4_ome_3_FD_201316 | JGI IMG/M metagenome (GOLD analysis project Ga0310823, IMG submission 201316) | Sorghum-adapted microbial communities from Joint BioEnergy Institute, Emeryville, California, United States - P4_Day56_Rep3 | ecosystem: Engineered > Bioreactor > SSF (Solid state fermentation) >...
GACGGCCTCGGATGCGGCGGGCAATGAGAGCGTGGAATCGGCTCCCGTGAGCTTTACCGTGGACGTGACTGCGCCGGGTGCTCCGGTCATCACTTCTCCGGCAGGCGGAGCCCTTGTGAATGTGAAGCGGCCGACCTACAGCGGGACGGCGGAAGCGGGCAGCACGGTGAAGGTGATCGTGGACGGCTCGTCGGTCGGCACGACGACGGCGGACGGCACGGGCAATTGGACATTGACGCAGCCGACGGATCTGGCCGATGGGGCTCACACGGTGAAGGCGACGGCCTCGGATGCGGCGGGCAATGAGAGCGTGGAATCGGCTCCCGTGAGCTTTACCGTGGACGTGACTGCGCCGGGTGCTCCGGTCATCACTTCTCCGACGGACGGAGCCCTTGTGAATGTGAAGCGGCCGACCTACAGCGGGACGGCGGAAGCGGGCAGCACGGTGAAGGTGATCGTGAACGGCTCGTCGGTCGGCACGACGACGGCGGACGGCACGGGCAGCTGGACATTGACGCAGCCGACGGATCTGGACGATGGGGCTCACACGGTGAAGGCGGCGGCCGCGGATGCGGCGGGCAATGAGAGCGTGGAATCGGCTCCCGCGAGCTTTACCGTGGACGTAACTGCGCCGAATGCTCCGGTCATCACTTCTCCGGCAGGCGGAGCGCATGTGAACAGCCAAAAGCCGACCTACAGCGGGACGGCGGAAGCGGGCAGCACGGTGAAGGTGATCGTGGACGGCTCGTCGGTCGGCACGACGACGGCGGACGGCACGGGCAACTGGACATTGACGCAGCCGACGGATTTGCCGGAAGGGGCTCACACGGTGAAGGCGACGGCCGCGGATGCGGCGGGCAATGAGAGCGTGGAATCGGCTCCCGTGAGCTTTACCGTGGATGTAACTGCGCCGAATGCTCCGGTCATCACTTCTCCGACGGACGGAGCCCTTGTGAATGTGAAACGGCCGACCTACAGCGGGACGGCGGAAGCGGGCAGCAAGATGGAAGTATTCCTGAACGGCTCGTCGGTCGGCACGACGACGGCGGACGGCACGGGCAACTGGACATTGACGCAGCCGACGGATCTGGCCGATGGGGCTCACACGGTGAAGGCGACGGCCTCGGATGCGGCGGGCAATACCAGTCCCGACTCGGCTGCGGTCAGCTTTACCGTTGAAGTGCCCGGCCCGGATGCTCCGGTCATCTTGACTCCGGCGGATGGGGCTGTTGTGAATGTGAAACAGCCGACCTACGGCGGGACGGCAGAAGCGGGCGTCACGGTGGAGGTTTTCGTGGACGTCTTGTCGATCGGTACTGTGACCGCGGACGTTTATGGCCAATGGACATTGACGCAGCCGACGGATTTGACGGAAGGGGCTCACACGGTGAAGGCGACGGCCACGGATGCAGAGGGCAATGAGGGCGGGGAATCGGCTCTCGTGAGCTTCACTGTGGACGTAACTGCGCCGGGTGCTCCGGTCATCACTTCTCCGACGGACGGAGCTGTGTTGAACATCAGAAAACCGACTTTCAGCGGGACAGCGGAAGCGGGCAGCAAGGTGCAAGTATTCCTGAACGGCTCGCCGGTTGGTACTACGACGGCGGATGGCGCGGGCAGCTGGACTTTGACGCAGCCGGCAGATCTGGCGGACGGGGTGTACCTGGTGAACGCCAACGCGGTGGATGCGGCGGGCAATACGAGCGCGGATTCGGCCGCGGTCAGCCTTGTCGTTGACTTGACCGCTCCGGCGATTTCAGGGGCTCAAGTCAGCGCGAACAATGCGTATGTCGATGTTACCTTCTCGGAGGGAATCTATGGGACGGACCAGGGCAGCGGAGCGATTGACAAAAACGATCTCATGTTGGTCTTTACTCCGGGCAATGGCGGGGCGTCTTCGGTGGAGATTCTCGATGTCAGGAAACCGGATACCGCATCTGCGGAATCTGCCGGCGCGTTGGTCGGGGGCGAAACGGTGATTCGGGTATTCCTGACCGTCTCGGGAACCGAAAACGGAACCGGCACGATCGAAATCCGGCCGGCGGATGCGGCTTCGATCTTCGACCTGGCTGGCAATGCCTCTTCCGATCTGGAGACGACGGGCCCGCTATCCTTGAATGACACGAGAAGTGTGCCTTCGACTCCTTACAACCCTCCGGAGAGCGCCGTTGAAAATGACCGGGATGGCCTCGATGTATATGTCAACGGTCAGAAAATCGAGAAGATTGCCCGGGCTAATGTGAAAACGATCAACGGCAAGAAGGTCACCAGCGTCACTGTTGACGAACAGCAGTTGAATGACAGGCTGGATGCGGTCGAACCCGGCTACATTGTTGCGATTCCTGTTCATAACGGTTCGGATTCGCTGATTGCGGAACTAAATGCGCGAATAGTCAGCAATATGGCGGCAAAAGAAGCGGTGCTGGAAGTACAAAACGAACTGGGCGCCTACATCCTTCCGGCCAGAGAAGCAAATATTGAAGCGGTGCTGAGACAGTTCGGTTCCGGAACAGCGCCGGAGGACGTCAAAATTCGCGTGGAAATGACACTCCTCGATGACAGCGAGGTGGCGACCGGCAGCAGCAACCTTCAAATGGTGGCTCCTGCCGTGGAATTCCGCATTGTGGCGGTTTACGGGGATCAGGAGATTCAGATCAATGCCTTCTCCTCGTATGTCGAGCGGATGATCACGATTCCGGACGAGGTGGAGCGGAACAGGATTACAACAGGTGTTGTGATGCTGCCGAATGGCGAGATGGGGCATGTGCCGACGAAGGTGTTGGAACTTGACGGAAGCCAGTATGCCCTGATCAACAGCCTGACGAACAGCGTGTATTCGGTTATCTATCATGAGAAGATGTTTGAAGATGTCCGCAGCCACTGGGCGAAAGGCTACATTGAAAATATGGCTTCGCGGCTCGTGTTGAAAGGCACATCCGATGATAGGTTCGATCCCGATGCAAACATCACCCGCGCGGAGTTCGCCGCCATCGTGGTCCGGGCTCTGGGTCTGCACTCGGCAGCCAACGGCGGGCGCACTTTCAGCGATGTGAAGAGCACGGACTGGTATGCTTCCCAAGTGCAAATCGCCGCGTCGTATGGCTTGATGGAAGGGTATGCGGACAGCACCTTCCGGGCGAACGCGCCGATTACGAGAGAGGAAGCGATGGCGGTCATCGCCAGGGCAATGGCACTGGCGGGGATGGACACGTCGCTCAGTGCGGAAAGACAGGAGCAGTTGATCGCTGCATTCGCGGATGGCGGCAGCGTAAGCCGCTGGGCTCGGCAGTCCGCGGCGCTCAATATTCACCATGGCATCTTCCAGGGGAATGGCGGCGCACTGAACCCGCACAATCCGATCTCGCGTGCGGAGACCGCGGCGGTCATCCAGAGATTGCTGCAGAAGGCGGACCTCATCGATTAAGCAAGAGGATGAACATTCGGACGCCCGGGGCGTAGATCGCTCCGGGCTTCTTATTGGTTTCTGTCCGCGATGACCGTCACACTCGTCGGGACAAGGCCGGGATGACGCAGAGTATGTCTCGCTTGCATTTTCAGTAATGATTCTTAAGAAAATGCAATATTTCCATACTTGAAAGCGGTTGTCGTCGACAATGAATGGGAAATCGCCCGGTATTTGGGCAAATTGCTGACTGACGCCGATGTTGAAGTGCTCGTCACGATTCCGCTTGGCGTGGATTCGGATGTGGTGATCGGGGAATTAAACGAGGGGTGGCACCGGAAAAAGCCGCCGAGCTTTACGAAGAGATGATGAGAGAAGAATGGTACTTGGAGGAAAACAACATCTTGTGCGTGGTACGGCAAAATGCGGAAAAAATCCGATCCATCCGGATACGTTGAACATTCCGCATGAGTACAGAAAATTTGAGGGGATCCGCCACGTTTTGGAGGAAATATTGTAGTGCATATGCAATTCGGAAGCAGGACAATAATTGTCAAAGCAAACCTCGAAGATTAAAATACTCAGTGAAATTCAAAAATATGTCATTCTAAGGAGGATGGTCATGAAATCTGTCAAAAAGATGGCCATCACGCTGCTCGGACTCATGTTGCTCATTTCCCTGGCAACGCCGGTCCATGCCGAGATCACAACGGCCACGCCGTTTGAAACCGCGTCCAAGATGTACCAGCTCGGCATCATACAAGGCAGAGGCGTGCTGGAGTCCGGAGAAATCGATTTTGATCTGGGCTCCAACCTTACGCGGGCCGAACTGGTCACGATCATCGTCAGGTCGTTCGGCGCCGAGCAGGCGGCACAGATGGCCAAAGGAGCTCCGTCGTTTGCCGATGTCAATGCCAGCGATTGGTTCAGCGGCTACGTGGCCGTGGCCAAAAATCTGGCCGAACAGGCGGGTACCACCATTGGTCGTGATGAAGACACCTTCGATCCGAACGCCAATGTTTCCAAGGCTGAAACACTCGTATTCGTGATGAAGTATCTGGGAATCCAGGTGGAGCAAACAGGAGGGGCCTGGTACGAGGCATGGGTCAGGAATGCCATTGAGCATGGCATGATTTCCGAAGCGGACGCCGCCTTGTTATTGAGCAATCCCGGCGCTCCATCAACCCGTGGAGAGGCATTCGTTGTGTTGGATAATTGGTATTCGTCCAATTTATTGGAGGGTGGCAGTTCGCTGTATACCGCATTCGTCGATTCCACTCGACCAATTGTGACGCTGGACAGCTACCCCGAGGTCACGAACACTTCGGAGGTTATCTTGTCAGGCACCGCAAGCGATGACAAAGGATTGGCGGCGATGTCGATCTCGAACGGAACATCGCGGTCTGAAATTGCCTTTACGGAGGGAAGATGGCAGGCAACCGTTTCGCTGAAGCCGGGACTGAACGCCTTCACCATTGAAGCGGTGGATATCGCAGGCAACACGGCAAGTGCACAGGTCAACATTGAGCGGATCGCGGTTGACCGGCTGCAGATCAAGAATAAGCCATCGTCGCTATCCGCCGGCTACCTGCATTCTTTTGAGGCGGTTCTGCTGGATGCGCAAGGCAACACCATCCAGACCGAAATCCCGGTGACATGGTCGGCTTCCGGAGGCTCAATCGACCAGAGCGGACGGTTCATCAGCCATGAGAGCGGCACCTATACGATTACCGCCACTTGGGGAGAGCTTGTTGATACGGTACAGGTATACGTGACTGCGCCCACTCCTTACTTCGCTCCATCTCCGGTATTCAGGATCCATCCTGCGTCTGACCTGGAATGGTGCGAGGGAGATGTCGTCAATGTTATTCTCGGAGCGGATGTTCCGATTGATGCATCCGGTTCTGCCCGATTCTCCGTGTCCGGATTGCCCTGGTGGCTTGCCCTGAATGAACGCACCGGCGAACTCTCCGGAAATGTGCCTTATGATGCCGCGGGAGAGTACAACCTGACCGTCACGCTGGAAGCGACAGGATACCAGACGAGCACCACCAGCTTCAAGATCACGGTGCTGAATACGGATACAATGCCTTACTGGAGCATCTCCACGCCCTTTCAGACAACCTGGACAGATCCGTTCGTCGTCATCTATCTGGATTCATACGCCCATGACGAAGACGGAGATGAACTGATCTTCGAAGGCGTCGAACTGGATCCGAATCTTGTGCTGTATGGCAACGAATTGTGCATAACGGATCCGGGTATCTATGAGGTCACCATCAAGGTGAGAGACAATACGCCTTCCGAGGATCCGAGTCTGGATGAGGCGACGGTTACGTTTACGCTGATCGTGGAGAATGTGTAGGCGCAACAGAATCAATCGGAGCAGGATGCCCGAATCGGGCATCCTTTTTATTTTCGTTCATGCCGCCTCCCGTAAAACACATCGCCATCCCGCATCGCCCTGGCTTTTATCGCTTCTTTGCAATATGGTGCAAGAAGTTCCAACGCAAGCGGGTTCGTCGTAATCACCTTATCCTTGATAAACCCGGCCGCCCCCCACAGAAGCGCTCCCGTTAGAGGTCAGATTGGAGGGAAGGCGTATCGAGCTGTCTTTGTCATTTCATGAAGAGAAAGACGGATCAAACCTGTGATATTGATTTCAGCCTGCTTGCAGTAGATGGTGAGTCATTTCCGACGAGAATATGGAAATCGGTATTGAACAGGTCTGTATCCATGAACCGGCATGCGATTCAGGGGATCCTCAAGGCGAATACGCCTTCCGTGAGTGTCTCGCCCGGTATTGTCCCGCATCGACCAGTGGCCATGCGGCTGTTCATGGAGGAGGGACATTGGTACCGCCATTTGCGGCGTATCAGGCGAGTATACCGGACGAGACATCGGGATGGGGCTCATGATCCCGCTCATGTTCAACACGATTCTGGTCGTCTATCCGCCCGAACGGCGCGGCGATGGGCTTCGTCGGTCTCGTCATGATGTTCGCGCCGGCGACGTGACGTTTATGCAATCACGAAAAGAAAACCTTCCCGGATACGGCAGGCCATTGGGCGAAAGACATCATTGCGGCCGCTTATCGACACGGGATCATCAGAGGGTACAATGAGACCGCTTTTGGCCCCGATGATCCGATCACGCGGGAACAGATGGCCGAGATCATGGTCAGAGCCTTTGGATTGCAGCGAAAACCGGGAGGACAAAGGAAAACCTTCACCGAACAGGAGCAAATTTCTGAATGGGCGAAGGAAGCCGTAGAAATCGCGGCGAGCCATGGCCTCATTGCCGGTTATGAAGATGGAACGTTCAGGCCGCAGAGACAGGCGACAAGAGCAGAGGCGGCAGCGGTCCTTGCAAGAGCGTTGGAGACGACGGATTAATCAAAGAAGGAGATGCCTGGACGACCAAGGTTTAATTGGCGCCAGGCATCTCCTTTTCTTGACCGTTCATACCGATCAAATTTCCCGGGGCTCCCAGATCCTTGATCTTCTTTCTGTTCGCATAAGCCAGCACAGCCGCCGCTCCCAGGCATGCTGAAGCGAAGAGGAAAGTATATGTCAAGCCAAAGGTATCGGTGATCCATCCCAGAAGCAGCACGCTGACCCCATAGACGATGTAAAACAGCACGCCGTGTGCGGCGTAAATTTTGGCCAGAAGTTTATCGGATGCGCTGCGCTGAAAGACCTGCGTCTCCGCAACATCTTTCAATTGTTCCGGAATTCCCAGGATGAGGGAAATGATCAGGGCCAGGAGCGGTGCTTGCGCAAATCCGAAGGCCAAAGTCAATACGCCGCAGAGGAACGTACCCAAGAAAATGGTGCCTGGCAGTCTTGCGCCAATCCGCTCCGAGAATCGATAGGACAGCAATCCGCCGATGATCATTCCCGCGCTGAAACTGCCGTTGATGTATCCCCACCATTCTTCGGTGGCGTTGAGATTCTGCTCGACATAGACAAACAGGATGGCCGACACCCAGACGCCATTGGCGATTCCCGAAAGCACGTCGATGATCGCAAGATTGCGCAGACCGGGGGTGGAGACGATTTTGCGCCAGCCTTCGATCAGGGAGCTCCATTCTGTCCCGTTCTCATCCGCGGATTCTTGTTCAGTTGCATTTTCAACTTGAATCATGGAGTTGGAAACGAGTGAAATCCCATAAAGGGCAATGGAAATGACCAGCAGCATATCGCTGCCCAGGATGACCAGCAAGATGGAGCCAACGGGCCACCCGACGATCTGGATGGTCTGATCCAGAATGCCGAGAAAACTGTTGGCCTTGATCAAGCGGTCGGGAGGAACGATTTGCGGCAATAACGCGCTGCCGGCCGGAAGCTGGATTCCATCCGAAAAAGAGATCACGCATACAAAAAAATAGACGACGGCGAGCGGCAAATCCGGGTTCGCCGCAATCCATCCTCATAACCCGCACAGGCAAATGGTCTTGAAGAGTTGCGAGATCACGAGCAGACGTTTCATGGAAAATCGGTCAATGATGACCGGAGAGATCAGACTGGAGATGAATCTCGACAGGGTTGTCAAGAAAGGAACAAGCGCCAATGAAGTCGCTGTATCCGAGATGCCATACACGAATGAAATCAGCCCGACAATATAGATCGTATCTCCCAAATTGGCTGTCAACTGTCCGATCCAAAGCTTCTGAAAGGCATGATTTTTAATCAAGGATGAGAGTCCTTTCCGGCTGGTGTATAAAGAACGGTGTTTACAAAGCCTTAATATGGAAGAATAATATGCAATATAACATTAAAGATGGAAAATGACAATCCGGACTGTCGGATTGTCTTCAGAGAGGGCGCTGTCTGTTATGTCGCGGGTTCGGAATCTTTCGGTAATGGTCACGCAAAGGCTCAACAGGATTGATGATGATCGGATTGTTGGTTTTTGAATGCGCATTATGGCAGCAGATCCTGTTCGCGGCAACCTTGATTTCCGAAATTTCGCAATCCGGCCTTTCAACTCCCCAAAAGCAAAACACCCTGTATTTCAACTACTGGAACTTTCTGATTTGCATAGGTTTAACTTTCGTTTTGACTGGTCTGAAGATCCGTAAAACGTTCAAAAATCCCCCCTTTCGACACCGGCGAGAGTGATGTACATCGCATGATCTGTTCGGCATGGGTGCGGTTATTGATGGCGGCATTGGTTGCCGTCGGCGGGATACTCCCGACGCTGCAGATGCGGGTGCAAGCTTCGCCGGATACGAACGTCTAATATGTGACGAAAATCGGCGGCAGCGAAATCCAAAACGGGGAAAGCTGGGATACGGCTTTTTTTGCTGTCCAGTTGCAGCATGCGATCGATATTGCGCCACTCAACTACAACGGCAGTCCGAGTTTGACGAACGTGATCATTCGCCATAACGCGCCAAGTTCGCCCGACAATCCGAATTTCATGGGTGGCGGGTTCACGAGCTTTGTCGGAAATCAGACGATGTCGAATGTGACAATCCGGGAAAATGAAGACGGCGGGCTATATGTTTCTACGGGCTCCCTGACCATGTACGATTCGACCATCACGCAAAATATCAGCTACACAAGCGGTGCAGGGATCTCCATGAACAATTCCGAACGGGTGCTGTCGAACGTGACCATCAGCGAAAACGAGGCGCGGGGCGAAAGCGGCTTTGGTCTCGGCGGCGGAATCTACAGCACCGGCTCCGGCGCCGGTTCCACCCTCACCTTGACGGACGTGTCGGTCACCGGGAATCGGGCCAATACTTCGGGCGGCGGCCTCCATACCTCCTACACCGTCCTGACGCTGACCAACGTGACGATTGACGGAAATACAGCCAAGGATGGTTTTGCCGGCGGAATATTCAGCGCGAATGCCAAGGTCACGATGACCAATGCGAAAATCGTCGGGAATTCGGCGACTGAAGAAGGGGGTGGAATCCTTCTCCGATACAGCGGCAGTGCGGAACCTCCCGAGATGACATTGACGAATGTGCTGATCAGCGGCAACAAGGCCGAAACAGGCGGCGGACTCTATATGCACACCGTTGCTCCGGTGCTGACGAATGTCACCATTGCCGGGAATGCGGCGACGTCGAAGGCGGGGGAATGTACGTCGGATTTAAAAGTACCCCGTTCGTGCGCAATACCATCATCTGGGGCAACACGGCGGGAAGCGCTCCGGCGGTGTACAAGTATCCGACGGCTCCGGCCAACGCCGATTTTTCACACAGCCTGATCGAAGGTGCATACAACGGGGACGTTTGGAACATTTCGCTCGGAACGGACGGCGGCAACAATATCGACGCCGATCCCCAATTTGTCGATTTTCAACTGATAGCGGGCCGACCACAAATGGCGACTATCGGCTTGCGGATGGATCGCCGGCAATCGACGCGGGGGACGACAACGTATACGAGAGCGGGAAGACGCCGGATCTGTCCGCGATCACGACCGAACCGGCGGGCAATCCGCGCAAACGCTACGACGCGGTCGACATGGGCGCCTATGAAATGAACGATGTGACCGCTCCTTCCGCAATCGGATTCTTGCCGGAGAACGGCGCGGAAAACGTGGCGGTGGATACCGCGCTTGAGCTGCGGTTCAGCGAGAATGTGGAGGCGGTGCAGGAAAAATTCATCAAGGTCTGGAAAGCGGACGACACGCCCGTGGCCAGCGTGGAAGCCACGGATGCGAATGTGAACGGCGCTCCGAAGTCGAAATCACCTTGCCGTCGGAGCTCCATCAGGGCACGAGCTATTACGTCACGGTGGACGCGGGAGCGTTCATCGACAGGGTCGGTAACGGAAACGAGGCGATTTCGGGCAAAACGGCGTGGGCTTTCACGACAGGTGTGGCATCGGAACCGGAGCCGTGGCAGGATCCGACGCCTGATCCGGAGCCGTGGCAAGATCCGATGCCATCGCCGAATCCTGAGCCGTCGCAGCCGACGCCAACGCCGACGACTCCTGCGCCGTCGCAACCGGCGCCAACGACGGCTCCAGGCACGGGTGTCGAGGTGCTTGTCAACGGCAAGTTGGAGAACGCAGGTACGGCCACCGCGACGCAACGCAACGATCAAACCTTGACCACCGTCACCGTCGACCAGCAGAAGCTGGAAAACAAGCTCGCGGAGGAAGGCCAGGGCGCCGTCGTCACGATTCCGATGACTAACGGGTCCGACGTCGTCGGCGGCGAACTGAACGGGCAAATGGTCAAGCGCATGGTGAACCGGCAGGCGGTGCTGGAAATCCGCACGGAGCGCGCCACCTATACGCTGCCCGCGCGGCTAATCAACATCGACGCCTTATCGGAGCAAATCGGGGAAGCGGTCGCCCTGCAGGACATCAAGGTGCAGATTGAAATCGCCGAGCCAACCGCCGAACAGGTGGAAGTCGTCGAAACCGCGGCGGCCAAAGGCGAACTTGCCCTGGTCGTTCCGCCGCTTGCATTTACGGTCAGAGGCATTTACGGCGACGTTGTCGTCGAAGTGGAGAAGTTCAACGCTTATGTGGAGCGCACCATCGCCATCCCGGACGGCGTCGACCCGAACCGGATTACGACTGGCGTCGTCGTCGAATCGGACGGAACCGTGCGCCATGTTCCTACGAGGGTCATCCTGATCGACGGCAAATATTACGCCAAAATCAACAGCCTGACCAACAGTATCTACACCGTTGTGTGGCATCCGCTCGAATTTGGCGACGCGCTGAATCATTGGGCGAAAGACGCCATCAATGACATGGGATCGCGCATGATCATCGAGGGTATGGGGAGTGGCATGTTCAGTCCCGAACGGCAGCCCGAGCAAAAACCCGATGACGCTGCCCGTCGCCATGGTCCGCGAAGAACGCCAATGCGAACGCCGTCGCCGAATATGTCATCGCCGCCATGCTTCACGCGTGCCGGGCGCTCCATGAAGCGGCGGACAGCGTGCGGCGCGGGGAATGGGAACGCAGACGGTTTACGCGCTCGGAGCTGGCGGGCAAGACGCTCGGCGTGTTCGGGTTCGGCGAGACCGGCCGGCGCACGGCGGAGAAAGCCAAAGCGCTGGGCATGCGGGTGCTCTGTTTCGATCCACATGTGCCCGCCGAGGCGCCGGCGGCGTTGGGCGTCACGGCAGCGTCCCGGGAAGACGTGCTCCGCCGCTCCGACTTTATCAGCCTGCATGTGCCGCTTACGCCCGCTACCCGCGGGTTGATCGGAGTCGGCGCTTTGGCGCTGATGAAGCGAACGGCCGTCCTGATCAACACGTCCCGCGGCGCCGTGGTGGATGAGCAGGCGCTGTATGAAGCGCTGGCTGCCGGACGGCCGGCTGGGGCCTGTCTCGACGTGTTGGAGGCGGAACCCCCCGCACCGGACCATCCGTTGCGCCGCCTGCCGAATTGTTGGATCACGCCACACATCGCCGGCTTGACGGAAGAGGCGCAGGAGCGGATAGCGGACATCGTATCCCGTGCCGTGTTGGAAGAGCTGGCGGGAAACCGCTCGCCTTACCGGGTGCAAGCCGAAGGGTTTGGCAATTAACGAAGGCGGTCTGCCCAGATTATAGATCCATCTCAGTTTGAACCCAAATATGTTTGGTTGCTTGGAAGCTAACATTCAACAAACTTCCGAAGAGGCGTTTTTTCATGTCCATGCCCGTCCGTCTGTATCTTCTGGATATCGACCCAACCACCGGGCGGCGCATGGCGCGGACATCGCCTGAATTTGGCTTTCCCCAAACCTCTTTACACAAAGCCAGGACCAACGTAACCTTGTGTAAAGGGGTTTCATTTGTTTGGTGCGGAGAAAGTTTTTGGATAAGGGGAAGAATAACTTGAAGTGGTTCAAAATTAATTCACTGCAAAAAAAGATAATGATTACATTTACGATATTAATATTTTTCCAAATATTGCTATTTGCGGTCATTACTTATTGGTTTGATACAAAGTCAATCTATGCTCAGGTTAGCGAAGCCAATTTATTGACGCTGGATCAAATGAAAGATCATTTGGAAACCCAAATTAATGTGCTTGACAGGGTCAGTTTTCAATTGTCCAACACTTCCCAACTGTTGGATTTCCTTGCATACGTTCGGGATGTTCCCCGCAATGATTCCATCCCCCGGACGGGAGACAAACGGATAGACGATTTTTACAATTTGTTGGATTTCACAAATCGATCCTGGCCGGAAATCGTTAATATGTACGTTTATAACCTGCATGGAAATTTGGCGGGACTGTCCCAATGGGAGGTGGTCCTGCCGATTCCCAGACCGGAGGATTACGAGAAGACGCAAGTTCATATTGATTACGGAATCAATTTGAGCAAAACGGATGGAATGCCGGATGCGGTCGTTTGTTACCTCAGACTTGTTACCGAACCGGGTACCGGACGTCCATTGGGGTGGATACGGCTCGATTTGATGCTTCATGAAATGGGAGTGATCCAGGATTTGAACAAGGATCCGCGCACGTTCCTGGTGTTCGAACCCGACGGGAAATTGGTTTTGTCCAATAAACCCGATAATTTGGATATTGTGACGATGGCCAAAATTTTAAACATCAGTGAAAAAAGAGGATCCACTCTGTTTGAAGATAATTTGATCAATTACACGGCATCAGACTTTACGGGTTGGAAAGTCGTGTCCATCGTACCTGAAAAAATGCTCAAGGAAGGTGTAATGCGGCTCAAAATCATCTCATTCGTGCTGGTTGCGGTAAGTTTCATCATTTCCGTCATTGCTTCCTCTTACATTTCTTATCGGATTTCACGCCCGATCCGAAGTCTGTATCGTTCCATGAAAAGGGTCGAGGAAGGAAATCTGAACATCAGGGTGGACGTGGTTTCAAATGATGAAATCGGGCAATTGAGCGCGCAAATGAACAATATGATGGAAAGCATCAATCATTTGATCAACCAGGTGTACAAAGCGGAACTGAAGTATCGCGATGCCCAGTTCAACGCGCTGTTAATGCAGATAAAACCGCACTTTTTGTACAATACGCTGGAAATCATCGATGTATTGTCGTTGAAAGGCAAACAGAAAGAAGTCAGCCAGACGATATACGCTTTGACGACCATGTTCCGTTATGCGCTGAAATCGAAAAAATACGTGACGTTGCGGGAGGAAGTCCAACATGTCGAGGCCTATTTGAACATTCAGAGCATCCGGTATCCGAAGCATTTCCGATGCAAAATGCGAATCCCGGAACAAGATTTGCGGTATACCATTCCCATTTTCATTCTGCAACCCATTATTGAAAACGCATTCAAATATAGCTTTTTCCGTAAAAAGTGGAATGTGCTTCTGGTTTATACGGAGAGAGACGGTCAATATTTCAAAATTCACATGATCGATAACGGAGTGGGGGTTCCTGCACAACAATTGCGGGATTTGCGGGAACGATTGGATCATGCGAGCGAACCAACGGCAGACAACGGAGAAAATATCGGGCTGCAAAATATTCATCAACGCATCCGATTGACTTACGGAGACCTTTACGGTGTTGCGGTCGACAGCAGGGAAGGACATTGGTTCAAAGTCACGCTTTTGTTACCGGCAAAGGAGAATGAGGGCAATGACGTATAAACTGGCCATTCTGGATGACGAAGTGTTAATGCGTGAAGGTATCGCAATGAAATATCCGTTCGCGGAAAAAGGTTACGAAATCGTGTTTTCTGATGATGATGCCTCGTTGTTGTTACAACAAATCGAACAAAATCAAATCGAATTGGATTTGATTTTTGTTGATATTTTGATGCCCAAATTGAACGGTCTTGAATTTATCCGGCAATTGCGTGAAATTTCATCCGATCAGATCGAAGTTGTCATTATCAGCGGGCACGATCAGTTCGAATACGCGCAAAAGGCGATCGGATTAAATGTTATGGACTATTTGTTGAAACCGCTTGATCCCGCAGAACTGAACAGAGTGATGCAAAAAGTGCAAGCTTCATTGGATCGCAAAAGGAAAAAAAAGTATGAAGCGATCCATCACGAGATATGCGAGTGGTTTTTATCGTATAACCGGGATGCTGAATTGGGCCATGATGCGAGAAAGTATTTAAATGATCTTTTGCGGGAAAACCGAAACGTATATTTGATCCTGTTCGGAAATTTGCAAACGATGTCACCGTCCTACCACACGATCCGTGCGTTTTTTTCATCATCGTACGATTTTGAAATCAGCCATCAAGGGGCCTTTCATTTGTTTGTCCATTTTGATCCGACGGAACAGTATGCCGCTCGTTTATTCGAACAATTCGATTTTCCGACCGTTGCCGCCGTACATTTCACGGGGATCAACAAGATGGATGATCTTCCCCGTTGTATTTCTTATGGCACGGGCTTGATCCAAATGAAATTGGTCCTGGGACGGCGTGTTTATGAAAAAGTAAAGTGGGAAAAGGATTTGGACGGCAGATTCATCAAAATCGATGAAGCCAGCCTGTCGGCACTCAAGCGATTTGAGCAAAAGGGGCATCAGGAGAATGGGTTGGATGAATTAAGGCGTTTCCTGGAAACGGATTTGCCTCAACATATGAAAGAAAATGTTGTGCAACAATTTGCAAGGGAATTTCTTCAGCTTGAAGTGTCCCTGGATTGGCTCCAACAATTTGACCGTCCTGACGAATTTGTCGACGAATGCATGTATTTGTTGCAAAAATCGAGCGATAAATTACGACCGACAACGGGAAAGGATATCTTGAAAAGCGTCATAAAAGATTTGGAAGCCGAGTACTTTTTGAACTTGTCAATTAAAGATTATGCGGAACGATATCACATCCACCCCAATCATTTGATGCGTTTGTTCAAGCAGGAAATCGGAATCACCTTTTATCAAACCCTGACCAATATCCGCATGGAGAAAGCAAAACAGGATTTGATCAACAGCAACAAGAAGGTTCATGAAATTGCCGCTGAAATCGGATTCGAAGATCCGCGGTACTTTGCCCAGGTGTTCAGGAAATTTAACCGGCTTAGCCCGCTCGAGTACAGAAAGCGCTATCAAAAACGTTAATATGTTCACCATGGTACGTTAGATTTTTCTATCCCTTGTTGTTGCAGCTCTTGATTACGATTATCAATGTAATCAAACCAGAATACATCACCTGGAAAGGGGTAGAAGCAATGAACAAGCTGAATCGCCATTTTGCTGCGGTACTTGTTGTTTTGCTTGTCGCGATGCTTTTTGGTTGTGCGCCGAGTTCCAAGGAGCCGAAGGAAAGCGATTCCACCCAAAACGATTCGTCTTCTTCGACGGATGCTTCCCAAGGCAACGAGCAGGTCGAGCTCATTCTGTCCACCATACCCGGTCCGGTAGCGGAAAGATTAGTAAACGATGTTGAAGCTTTCATGAAGGAAAATCCAAACATCAAGATCAAGATTAACGAGTTTCCGGAAGCCAAATACATGGACCAAGGTCCAAGGCTGTTCTCTTCCTCTGAAAAGCCGGATTTGGCGTGGTTCTGGGCGGATGCGGACTACAAGAAGATCGCCGACGCCGGCGTGCTGGAGCCGTTGGACGACATGTATCAGAGCGAAGGATGGGACCATGTCCTGCCCCAATCGACGATTGACAGGGTAAGGGCGAAAGACGGAAAGGTGTATGCGGTAAATACCGAAATCGTCTGGGGACCGGTGGTCTATTACAACAAAGCGGCGTTCGAAAAAGCAGGCGTTGACGTACCGAAAACGATGGATGAATGGTACCAAATCGGGCCCAAATTGAAAGAAGTAGGCTACATTCCGCTTGTGTCCGGCAACGCTGATGTCGGAGTCCTGATTCTGAGCGGCTTGCTCGCGAATTCGTTCAAGCCGGATGATTATGTGAAACTGACCAATTCGGAGATTAAGGATCCGGTCAACAACTACAACCATGAACATGTGGTCAATGCCTTCGACCATGTAAAAAAAATGGGCGACGAGTTGATGCAAAAAGGCGCGGCAGGCGTGAACGATACGGACGCGAGAGCCTTGTTCACGCAAGGAAAAGCCGCAATGTATTCCAATGGCTCCTGGGCGGCGAGCGATGCATTGTTGGGCAAGGAGCTGCCGAAGGATTTCCAACTCGGTTATTTCTACTATCCTCAAATTTATAATGATATTCCGCCGAAAGTGGCGGTTTACGCGGGCAACTCCTTGTTGGTCATGAAGGGAACCGGAAAAGAGCAATACGCCAAAAAATTCCTGACCTTCGTGATGAGCAAGGAACGTCAAAAAGTGTTGGCCCAAAACAAACAGTTGTTCCCGTCGCGGATCGACCTGTCCCAGCAAGATATCGAGCCGATGGGTCCCCTCTATGTGGATATGTACCAAAAAATGAACGAATTGGGCGTCATGAACTTCTGGCACACGGAAGTCAATTCCGAGCTGTCGACCGCTGCCCGGGCGCTGGTGCCGGCCGTTATGTCAGGACAGAAAACGCCGCAACAAGCGGCTCAGGAGCTGCAATCCATTCTTGAAAAGTCGAAATAAGAATGCGATAGCCGATTCCCAAAACAAGAACCCGTCATATGGCGGGTTCTCCAAATCTATAGGAGGCAATATGGAGAGCGGCATGAAGCAAATGAATCGTCCCGTGACGATTGCGTATTGGCTTAAAAGCTTGTGGAGATACAAAGTTTCTTATTTGTTTGTTCTGCCTTCGGTCGTACTGTTCGCTGTTTTCATGGTGGTACCGCTTGTGAGGTCCTTCTCCTACAGTCTGTACGATTGGGACGGAATCACGTCTCCGCAATTTACAGGCTGGGGAAATTTCGAGCAATTGCTCAAGGACGAATATTTTTGGAATGCCTTGAAAAATAACATCATTTTCACCGTGTTGACTACGGTTTTCACTTGTCTTTTCGGTTTTTTGTTTGCCGTTGCCATCGACAGGAGATTGAAAGGATGGGCCGTATTCAAATTCACCTATTTTATTCCCGTCATGATCTCGATGACGGTAGTCGGTGTTCTGTTTGGCAAGATTCTGGAGCCTTCGTTCGGGATTCTCAACAGCCTGTTCGGGAAACTCGGTTTGGAAAGCCTGCAGCTTGCCTGGTTAGGCGATCCCGATCTTGCCTTGTACACCATCATCGGCGTCACGGTTTGGCAATACAGCGGTTTTACGATGCTGCTTTTTCTGGCGGCAATCGAGGAGATTTCGCCGGAAATCCACGATGCGGCGACGCTGGATGGGGTTTCGGGGTTCAAAAGAATGACCCAAATCATGCTGCCCATTGTCAAACGGGTCGTATTTATGGTCATCATGCTGCAAATCATCTTCTCCTTCAAGGTGTTTGACATCGTTTGGGTCATGACATTGGGAGGTCCGGGATCGGCCTCCGAAGTGCTGGGCACGTTCCTGTACAAAACCGCCTTCCGCAGCGAACAATTTGGTTATGCGTCCTCCATTTCTGTGGTGATGACCCTGATTATCTTTACCATTTCGCTCATCTATCTTTATTTTTCGAATTTGGGTCGACATGAGAAAGAATAGGAGAGGCAAAAATGAAGAAGATCGGCATGGTCTTGATTTACGCGTTTTTGTGGGTTTGGGTCATCCTGATGTTGGCACCTTTGCTCTATATGCTGCTTACATCATTCAAGGGCGACCAGGAAATTCTCAACAGTCCCTGGACCCTGCCTCACAAACTCGATTTCGGCAACTATGTCGGCGCCTGGTTTGGAAAAGGACTGACCGACATCACCCTGGGAACCAATTTTCTCAACAGCATTGTGATTACGGTCAGTACCCTGGTGTTCCTGACGCTGCTCTCCACGCTTGCGGGGTACGCCCTGGGCCGCCATCAATTTCCGGGGAGCAAATTCCTTTATATCGCGATTATCGGCTTGATCGCAGTACCGGTGCACGGTCTTCTTGTTCCGATATGGAATTTTATGGATCAAATGGCCATGCTGAACAATCGCCTGGCGATCAGCCTCATTTACACCGCCTTTTCCCTTCCGTTCAGCATTGTCATCATGAGGTCATATTTTGAGTCGATCCCTACCGCGATGGAGGAAGCGGCCCGAATTGACGGATGCAAGGAAATCGGCGTCTTCTGGCATATCGGTCTTCCGATGGCAAAGGGAGCCGTTTCGACGGTCATCATTATCAATGTGGTCAACATCTGGAGCGAGCTGCTGTTCGCCACGGTACTTCTCACCAAGCCGGAAGTCCGCACTTTGCCGTTGGCCATTTCGCTGTTCAGTCAAAACATGTACAGCACGTCTTTCGGCATGCTGTTTGCGGGCTTGACCATGGCAACCTTGCCGCTGCTCGTCATGTATTTCTTCTTCCAAAAACGAATTGTCAAGGGCATGGCGATGGGGGCCTTGAAATGAGGTCTTTCGTCAGGGGGTGAACGCGTTGAAAAAGACCCAGCTCATCCATTCCGAATTGTCCCATATTCTTGCGGCGTTGGGGCACACGGATATGATCGTGGTGTGCGACAGCGGTTTGCCGATTCCACGGCATTTGAAAAGAATCGACCTTGCGCTCACCAGAGGGGTTCCCGGGTTTCTCGAAACCGTCAAGGTGATCCTGAGCGAATTATGCGTTGAGCGAGCCTGGATTGCTTCCGAAATGAAAGAAAAAAGCCGCCCGATGTACGATCAGTTAACCGCGCTTTTGGATCGTGTTCCCATTCAATCGCTGCCGCATGAAGAATTCAAACGGCTGGTGGAACAAAAGGCCGTTGCCGTCGTGCGAACCGGGGAATATACCCCGTACGCCAATGTGATTTTGCAATCCGGAGTCGTGTTTTAATCCAACGCGCGAGAGACACCTGCAGCATAACATAACAATCAGAGGTGCATGGAGATGTCGAACAATCAAATCTACTATCTTTTTTGCAATCACTGGACTCAGGGAGGAATCGGCTACGCGTTTCCCGAAGGCCGGTACAATGGCAAAAAGTACGAGCAAACTTTTTCAAGCGCCTATACGATTCATAAAATGCTGGACGCCGCAGATGAGTATCCGGGATTGAAAGTATCCATGGAATTGGATTCTTTCTGCTACGAGGAAGTGTTGAAAGAGGATCCTGAATGTATCGAACGCTTGAAAGCTTATCTTAAAGCCGGCAAAGCAGGCGTGGACGGCGGAACCTACGGGCAGCCGTTCGGTCAGGATTACGGCTGGGAATCGAATATTCGCCATTTGACCTATGGACGCAGAACAGTCAAAGAAGTGCTCGACTACGATGTCAAGGCTTTCCTGGTGGAAGAGCAATGGTTCCATCCGCAATTGCCGCAAATTTTGCTGAAATCCGGCTACCGGTACGCTTCTTTGCAAAACCAGAACTCCGGACAAGTGAAACCGATGAATGAAGCCATGATTCATTGGGTGGGAATCGACGGGAGCAAGCTGCCGGCCATCCCGGCGAACGATCTGATGGTTTCCTGCGTCCGGCAATATACGGATTACGAGGTTTACGAGGAACGGTTGAAAACATACGAACGTCCGTTGCTGTTCCAATGGGTGGAAATTTGGCCGCCGGGAATGGATTGGGGCGCGAGCGGCAAGCCGTTTGAAAAGGCCATCTTGCAAGTGCTGCGCGATTGGAAAGGGAAAGCCGTTACGTTGGCAGAGTATTTTGAACTGGAAGCCAAAGGAAGACAGTTGAAAGATGTCTATATCTCCATGGACGAATCGAATTACGTGAACAACTGGTATCAGGACGGCGGCTGGGGTTACGACGGGGATCGGATCATCATCGCCGACAAAAAAGCCGAACAGGCGCTGCTTGCCTGTGAAACCTGGGCGGCTTTGGCGTCGCTGAAGAAAAATGCGGCATATCCGTCCTCTGCTCTGGAGCAAACGTGGAAAAAGTTTATGACTTTGCAAAACCACGATTATTCGGTTGCCCGGGGCTATCGCGCGTATACCCCGGAAGGAATCAAAACGAATGCGGGCTCTCTGGCGGTGGCGGAGTACAACCGGATCCTGAACGACTGCCATCATTACATTGAGCAGGTTTTGCAGCCGCTCTGTCTGCCGGGGAATGCCGTCACGTTCTTCAATCCCGCGGGGGTGCCGCATCGCCGTACGGTTGAGATCGAGTTGCCTTCCGCAAACGGTCAAATCTGCCTGAAACAAGGCGGCCGGGTCCTTCCGTTTCAGCTTCTTTCCCGGGAGTCCGGCAAAGTGAAAGGGTTGACGACCCTGGATTTGCCTGCTCTGGGGACCGCAATCGTGACGTATGAGAACGCGGATGCGGCGCCGGGAGTCGAAGACCGGCAAATCAACGCGGGTGAAACGATGATTGAAGACCGGAACATCCGGGTTGAATGGGTGCCGGGCACATGGAGCAGCAAGATAACCGACAAAAAGACCGGAAAACAGGTCACATTCACCGCGTTTACGGGACCGATCGCGAAAGTCAACGAACATGACGGAATGTTTTACCCTGCCTTGAGCCCTGCGCATGAAGTGTTCTCTTTTGCGTTTGACGGCCGGACCCACTCTCCCGACCAGGTCACCCAAGTGAAAGCCCGGGTGGAACAGAGCGGCCCCGTCCGAAGCACGTTGAAATTGTACGGCAACGTTCTGACGCTGCATACCACTCCGACCCCGGTCGCTTTTGCGGAGGCGACCGTCAGCATCGACCATGCGACCGGCAGGGTGGAATGCCAATCCCATTTTTATACGGGTGTTATGTTGTCCCTGAAATGTTGGGCGGAGTTTTCGCATAATCTGCCAAACGCGGCGTATTACCGGGACTTTCCGTTCGGAGAGGAGAAGACGGAGATCAGCCTGATCTATCCGAATACGTATATCCGAACCGTTTCCGACGATCAAGGTTTTACGCTGGTTCATCCCGGCGTGCAGAGAGCGGAGATTTGCAGAGAAGAAAACGGCGGAACGATCCGGCATTTGATCGCCCGGGATAGCGTCATGGGCGACTATACCTGGACATTCAGCCTGTTCTTCGGCAAACAGGATGCCTGGGACAGCGCCGCTCTCGTGCAATCGGAAAAGGCGGACGTCACTCAAGCGCAAGGCTTCGGGACCGTTGAAACGTTTGTCCGTTGGTCCAATCCGAGAATTGTCTTGTCGTCGCTTTACCGGGAGAAGGACGCAACGATCGTCAGATGGGTGAACTATTCGCCGGAACCCGTTTCCGATGTGCGCATCGAATGGGATTATCCGTTCTCCGGCGCGGAAATCACGGATTTTACCGGAAATGTGACGGAGCCCTGCCCTGTTCGGACCGACGGCCGGCGATCTGTCGCGAATCTTTCGTTCCGGCCATGGGAAATTGTTACGTTGTCCTTGAAAGTTTGATTCGTCAGCCCAATGTCAGGAGGTTCGAATATTGGACCATTCTTCCGCCCCCCATATCGCGGTTATCGGAAGTTTGAATATGGATGTGGTCGTTGAAGCGGAGAGACCCCCAAAAATGGGGGAAACGGTCAGCGGCCAGAAGGTTCACTTTTTGCCGGGAGGAAAAGGCGCCAATCAGGCTGTCGCGTTAGCGAGGCTCGGCGCCCGCGTTTCGATGATCGGTTCCGTGGGGCGGGACGCCTTCGGCGATGAACTGAAGCGCGCTCTCATGATGGAAGGCATGACGCTCGACGCCCTGAAGACGGTGGAAGAGGTTGCCACGGGAACGGCCCATATTCTGATTGCTCAGGGGGACAACCAGATCTTGGTTGTCCCCGGGGCCAACGATCATTGCCTGCCGTGCGATATCGCATTGCATGAAGAGATGATTGCACAGGCCGACGCCGTTCTCTTGCAATTGGAGATTCCGCTCGAAACCGTCTGCTGCGCGGCGGAAGTGGCGAAAAAGCATCGCAAACTTGTCATTTTAAATCCCGCGCCAGCCCGGAAATTGCCGGACAAGGCATTGCAAAACATCGATGTCATCACGCCGAATCAATTCGAGCTTGGCTTGCTGGCGGAAATGGAATGGACGGGAACGGACGGCATCGGGCCCGCGATGGAAAAGTTGCTGAACGGCGGAATCGGACAAGTCGTTGTAACGCTGGGCGCGAAAGGCGCGGCATTTCTGGAACGCGGGAAAACGCTGCGGGCGATTCCCGGCATTCAGACGCCTGTCGTGGATACGACGGGCGCGGGAGACGCCTTCAACGCCGGGTTGGCCTATGCTCTGGCCACGAAGAAATCGCTGGCCGACGCGGTTCGGTTTGCGGTTCAAGTGTCCGCTTTGTCGGTCACCAAAATGGGTGCGCAGAAGGGGATGCCGACACTTGACGAAGTCCGGGCCTTTTTCAGATCGGGACAAGCCGACGAAGGAACATTGCTGAAGATATTCCGACCAGAAAGAGAGGATGGAACATGAGCAAAGGATGGACTGTGAACGTCTGTTCCGGGAATGTCAACACACAGGAAGACTGGACGCGTTCTATACCGACCAGCCGGGACATGGGGTCCGACATAATGGTCCATCGTCCATCTACCATCGAGTTTTCCCCGCCCGCCATTACCAATCAGTGGGCAATGGTTCAGGCGTCAAGGGATATCAGCCTACGATGATTTTGCAGTTCATCCCGCAAGATGCGGGGAAGGCAAATATACGGAACTGTTTTTCGGATTTTCGAAAGATGATTTTCACTCTTGCGCCATGCTTGATTTGCCGATCTCTTATCAATGGTTTCCTCATGCGATTCAGCGGCAAGTCCAAATCAACGGGCTGGAGATTTCTTCTTATCTGTCTTTGTCGACGACTTCCGATGTGCTGCAAATGAAAATATCGATCACCAACAAGACGGACAAACCGATCATCTTCGATTTGTTTATCAAAACCTTGCTGGGGTTGAATTGCTCCGCTTCGCGCGTGGAGTATGACGAGCAGGAAAACGCTTTTCTCTGTTACGATCTTACAGGCGCCAATGCTTTCGCCATCCAGAGCGTGGATCAAAAACCGAAAGGCCACGGGTCGTATATCGATTGGGAAGCATGGTACCACAATGCTTTTTACCGCCAGTATAACGGGTGGAAGGACAGCAGCGTTGCCTCTTACGGCACCTTTTATTACAAACCGGATTTGCGCCCCGGGGAAAAATGGGAGGTCGCTTTCCTTCATGCCATGGGAGACAATGAGAAAACCGTCCGCAAAGAGCATCGCAATGTCCGCGAGCATTTCGAAAAGGAATTGCGGATTGCGGAACAAAACTGGAATGAGGAAATCCGCTGCGCTTTCACTCCCGGAAACCAACGATTCTCCGGGCATTTGCCGACGCTTCGCACCCCGGATCCCCATTTGAAGCGTCTTTACGACATGTCCTGCATGTCGCTGCTGCTGTTGAAACGGACGCGGCGCATGGGGCACCCCCCCAAAGCTTATGCGACGGGGATGCCGGGCTGGACGCATTGCTTTTTGTGGGACACCCAAATGACCGCGCTGCCGATCGCTCTGTTGGATCCGGCGACGCTCCGGAACATGATCGAGTTCTGGATACGCAACGACCCGTCCACTTTCTTCGCGACCGATTATGTCACCGATGAACCGGAAGGGGTCTGGTACGCCATTAACGATTTTGCCATGTGTTTCATGATGCACGCTTATTTGTCCGTAACCGGAAACGAGGAGTGGCTGCATGAAACGATTGAAGGCGACACCGTGTCGGATCATTTCCTTAAATTTGCGACTCGTTTCATGGAACGCATGGATCAGGACCTCCTCGTGAACTACGGGGAATCGCGAAATTTGCTGGAATGTGTGTTCAGCTACGCCCACAAGGTTCCGGCCTTCAACGCGACGAACGTCTGGATGCTGCGCAGGGCGGCGGAATTGTCGGAGAAGAAGGGACAGCGCGATAAAGCGGAACAATTGAGGCAGACGGCGAAGCAGATTTCCGCCAGTGTTCTGGAACTTTATGAAAATGGAAAAGGTTACTGGAACTGCAAATATCCGAACGGCGAAAAAGTTTCCGTGCGCACTTGCCTGGATTTCAACTACTTGTTCCTGGCGATGTATGAGGACCTGCCGGATCATATCAAAGAAGAAATGATTCATTTTTACAAGCGGGAATTAATGACGGAAACCTGGATGCACGCTTTGTCGCCGCTTGATCCGGACACGAAAAACAGCGTCAGGACGGATCATCAGGATGACGGTGCGTTCGTATCCTGGCCCGCCTTCGGCATTCTCGGGTTGTTGCGCACAGGACATGCAGCCGATGCCTTGCGGTGGATCGGCGTTGGACGTGACAAAGGGTTGGCGACGGTTACCCGGCAGGGGCCTTGGGGTCAGGCCTATTTCCACGGCGGAACGTCGAGTCTGCTGGAATTCGGTGCGGCGATGAAAGCGCCCAAAGAATACCCGTTCATTGAAAGGTACGCGGAACTTTCCGGGGCGATGTACGTTTCCGTCATCATTGAAGAACTGTTCGGGTTGCGTGTGGACTGGCAGGGACTGTCCGTCACGGAACGAACCGAAACGAATCGGAAGACTCCCCAAACCGAATGGCGTTCACGGCTTGATGCCAGCCTTTTCAATCTTCAGATTCAGAACCGGATTTATCATGCGGATTTGAAAGCGGATACTCTGGCATAATTTCGTTTCGGAGCGGTATGGGGGCTGACTCGCCAACCACGAACGAAACAGGCGCCGGAAGGCGGACGGCAATACCGATCCATCGGGCATTCGGGGATTTGTGCTGCTCCGCCTTCGCGCTTGTCCGGTTGAAGAGCAAGATGATCTCGATCTCGCGAACTTCCAAAACACCAATCACTTGTTCGACAGGCCGCTCCGGACATCAATGATGGCGCCTTTCATCAAGCCATGCGCAACGAATCCCTCAGGGCCGTTGCCGCGGTTGGTGCAGGAGGGAATGAATTCCCGAAATAAAAATGTCGACCAGCATGCGAAAGCTGTCGTCCAGGTCGAGGGCCATGCCGAATCCGCCCTGCTGTTCAATCGAGGCGAATCCGTGCAACAGACTGCGGAATCCGCGCACCGTATGAATCGCCGCATCGCCCTCCAGGCCATAAGCATGAAGCACGCGAATGACCGGATCGATGACCGCTGCCGCCGTTTGACGGATCTCGGGATCTTGCCAGTCTTGCGCGCGTTGTGTCGCTTCGTATAGCCCGGGATGCCGGCGGGCAAACGCCAGGTACGCTTCGGACATCGCCCGTATGGCCGTATCTCCGGACCGGCCGATGGCGGCGGTGGTCAGTGCTTCTTTGAGTAGCCGCAATCCGTGAATCGTCAGCTTGTGCCGCAGACCGGGCAAGCCGTTCACATGATTATAGAGCGAAGGGGTGCGAATCCCCAGCTTCTGGGCCAACAAAGCCAACGTCAGCGTCTCCCAGCCATGTTGATCGACTATTTCCGCGGCGGCTTGCAAGACGATTTGTTGGTCGAGACCTGCTCTTGGCATGGTGATCATCTCCTGTCTCAATGTGCGAGTGTTCGTTCGGCTTCGGCAATGGCCTGATCGAGCGCCATACAAGGCTGCTTCAACAGTTCGCCATGCCCGACGGCAAGAACGGCAGGCTGGCAGGAGCGCAGTTTCCGCGCGCTTTCCAATGCTTTGCCTTTATTCCATGTGGCCATCGCGGGGAATGGGAACCACGGTCTTGGCTGCCCGGATACGGCAAGGCCGCCGCGGATCTGGAAGGCGTCCCCCGCAAGCAGGATCTTGTTTCGCGTATCGAGGAACGCCATCGAACCCGGGGTGTGACCAGGCGCGGCGATGGCAAGCAGTGAGCCGATGCGGTCGCCGTCTTGCAGCAATACATCCGCGCGTGTCTTGATCCCCTTGGGGACGCCGCCTCGAATCGGGGTTTGCGGTTCGTCCGGATCCAGGGTAAGATCCCCGTCGATCAGGCGGGCGTCGCGTTTGGAGATATAGACGATCGCATCGGGAAGCATCTGCTTGAGAGCATCGAGCGCGCCAACATGATCATTGTGGGCATGTGTGAGCACGATGCGGGTGATCGGCTTGCCAATCTTGCGTGCCGCCTCCAGAATGGTATTCGCACTGTAGGGCATGGCCGCATCGATCAAGGTCAGGCTGTCTTCTTCTTCGACGAAATAACAATTTACCGGGAACAAGCGTGGCATGAAGGCAAGCTGGTAAATTGTCTGTTCATGAACCATTTTCATGGTGATATCCCACTCCTGTCGGTGTTTATTGATGCCAGATGTACATCAGAACGCGGTTCGTGACAGCGATCAGGATGAACGCCAGACTCAAGGAAGGGTGTCCGGCGGCGTACAAGGCAGCGGCCGCTGCGCCGAACACGGCAGTCTCCAGAAGCAGGTGCCATATTCCGTGTACGGGGATCGCTGCCCGGGGCGACACGAACGTTCCCCAAATCAGAGCCGCAATGAGCGGTGCACCAATCCCCAAACCGATTTTGGCCCATGGTCCGGCACCGGTGTGAAACCCCCAGTAACCAAGCGATGCAAGGGCGCATAGTTCCAGGAGGAACCTTACCAGCAGGTTGGCTTGTAAAATGATGGACAAAGGAGTTAGCCCCTCTCGTATAAAAACTAATATCGTTAGTTTTAATATAGCTAATACTATTAGTTTTTGCAACAAAAATTTTCTACGGCTGACCCCTTAACATACAGGACGTTAGCCGAAGAACTTTCTTTGTTTCCTTTCACATTTCATAAGGCTGAAATGTGTCCAATATACAGTGGGCAGGAGAGGACATGAGAAATGTACGAGGAATTTGCGGTGGTTGCCGAAGAGGACGTGCAACCGTTACAGCCGGAGCACCCCATCACACATGCGCTGGTCGTGGCAAAGAGCCGACTCCCCACCCCCCCCCGTCTTCGCCGGTACGGCGAGACGGGGGGTTCTGTGTCAGCAATGTTCCTTTTCCATCTGTTCGATGGAACCGGACAAGGCCGGGGGCTGCGGCGTCAATCGACGGAGCGCCGGGCGGGCCAGGAGCCCTGCAGCTTGCGCAACTGGATGATGGCGCCCGTATGGTAAGCGTCGTGGACGAGCAAGTTGTACAACCAGTGATCCAGAGGCTTGTCCGGAATTTGGCGCTCCAGTTCCTCCGCGGATGCGGCTGCCAGCAGACCGCGTATGCTGTTGTGCACGGCGTCCAGGCGCGCCAGCGTTTGCCGCCAGGCTTCCTCGGTCCGGGATTCCACCACAAACGTGTCTTCGTTGACCAGGCCGGGCGGGTAGGCGGTTTCTTCACCCGTCCATCGTTTCAGGAGCCGCTCCTTGTAAAAAATCAGATGGTTGACGTTTTCCCAGATGGTATTCACGACGGAGCCATCGGGACGCCAGGCGGCTTGTTCCGCCGTCAAGCCATTCAGCGCGTCGCGCAGGGGCGGGTACCAATCCTCCTCCACATAGCTGGCATCCCATCCGACCAACAGCAGTTGAGCCACATTCATGCCGGATTCCTCCTCTTGTGCGTTGCATATGTAACGATCTAAAGTAAAAATGATCGTTACATTCTACACTTTACCACAGGGACATGCCGGCGACAAGCCAACTGGTGAGAAATCCGGCCAAGTGCTACAATGAGCCTGAGATCGCCGGTACGGGACATCGTTACGGATAACAATGGCGGAAAAAGAGGCTGGCGCTATGCTGTGGGACGAATTTCTGAACAGCGACTATCATGACGGGCGAAGCAAGGGAAAATCGGAGGATCGTCTGGACAAGCCGGGCTGGCTCGCCTCGTGGTGCGACGAACACGGACTGGCCTACCCGGGTGATCCGTCTCCGGACGAGCTGGCGGCGCTGAAGGATCTTCGCGGCAAGATGTTCCGCATGGTGCGAAAGATCGCGTCCGGCGCGGCGCTGTCGGCCGACGACCTGGAGACGCTGAATCGGACCATGGCCGGCGGATCGGTCGTCCATCTGCTCCGTTCGTCCGATGAAGGTTGGCGGCTGGAAACGGCGCCGGCTGCGCCGGACTGGCGCAGCGTCCTGGCCGTGATCGCGCTGTCGTTCGCGAAGACGCTCACGGAAGGGGAGGCGTCCCGCATCCGGATCTGCGACAATCCGGACTGCCTGTGGGTGTATTACGACCGCACCCGGAACCGGTCCAAACGGTACTGCGAGGACCGGTCGTGCGGAAATTTGATGAAAGTGCGCCGTTTTCGCGCCAGCCGGAAAAGAAAGCAATGAATCCGGGGGCTTGCCATGACAAGAACCAGAAATCTTCCCGGCGTCAATCGAAACTTCAGAAACTTGTGGCTCGCGCAAACCGGAAGCACCACAGGCGATTGGTTCAATCAGGTTGCTTTGGCTCAAACGACTTTGGCCATAACCCATTCCGCCGAAGCCATGGGATTTGTATTGCTTTGCAGATCGTTTCCCGGTTTTGTGCTCGGTCCCTTGATCAGCCCTTTCGTCGATCACTTTGACAAAAAGAAAGTCATGATCATTTCCGATTAATTGCGAGCGGTATTCGTTCTTGTTTTTATTCTTGCGGTTGTTTTGAAGCATAGCGCCTGTCTCTTTATCGGCGCGTTCCTGCTCGGTCTCGGCGGAGTTTTGTTCAATCCGGCTTCTCAAGCCTATTTGCCGCATATCGTGAAATCCGGAGACCTTGCGGAAGCCAATGCGATCAGTTCGACAACCTCCGGTTTTGTGAGCGTATTCAGTACAATACTGGGCGGTGTAGTCGCGACTTTCATAAGTCCGGTTATTTGTTTTTCGGTCAATTCGGTTTCCTATTTATGGTCTGCCTTCTTTGTCTCCAAACTCTTGACGGTAAAAGAACATGCGGCAGCAACCAGGTCACTCGATTTTATTCGATCGTTGTCAGAAGGTCTTGAAGAAGTTAAGCGAAATCAAGTCGCACGGAAGATCATCATCATTGGCATAAGTTGGGGACTTGCGGGTGGAGGGTACTACATACTCATTCCACTGATTGGAAATACCTGGTCGGGAATGGAAGGCATGGGCATTGGTTTATTATATTCGGTTGATGGCTTGGGTGTGATCTCCGGCTCCTTGCTTGTGAAAAAGCACATTAAACAACAGATCGCCAGGATGCATTGGTTTTACGGAATTGCTTATGTCACGCAAGCGGTGTTTTTCACCGGAATCGCATTATGCTCGGACACCTGGTGGACCATTTTCATGTTGTATTTCATGCGGGTGAGCTCCGGCATCATCATCCCCCTCGATTCAACGATCTTGCAAATCAACACGGCCCCTGAAGTTCGGGGAAGAGTATTCGCGCTTCACGGGTCCACGTATGGCGGCTTCATGCAGTTGTCCTATTTGACGTCCAGTCTGATGTTTGCCAATCTGGGGATTACGCTGACAGGGGCAATCATAGGATCCGTTTCATTGTTTTGCGGAATGTATTGGTTGGCGGGGATGCAACATCGGAAAAGGATCCAGCCGCCCCCATAACAGGCTCTGCAAAACTGGTCCAGCAGGGCAATGTGCGTTCCCGACCGGGACATGACCCGCGCGTAATTTGCGGCGATCATCGTGCTTTGCCTGTGGTACCTGTCTTGCAAAACGAAGCTCTCGACGCCAAACCGCGTCAGAGCTTCTTTTTTGAGCGCATCTTATGAATTCCTTGTTCCATTTCGGGCAGAAGCGCAACCGGACAAGATACGGCATGATGCGGCGCGGGCAATCAACAAACGGAGGGAACCATGAACCCCATCGATATGGAAAACCTTGGATTCAGCCAAAGGTTTGCAAATGAGGCCGCTCTATACAAGGGACTTCACCCGGGGAGAGTCATCTCGCAATACAAAAACCTGTACAGGGTTGCGACGGAAAACGGCGAGCTCATGGCCGAGGTTTCCGGCAAGTTCCAATATGAAGCCAAAACGGCTTCCGATTTCCCCGCGGTGGGCGACTTCGTGATGCTGGACCGAACCGATGATTCCGGCGGGAATGCGATGATCCGTCCATAGGAGAACGTCCCGCATTGCGGCGTTCTCTTTTTGTTGTGCCTTGATGGGCGCATGCGTAGGAGGGGGGTTTTTATCAATTTTATTTAACAAAATGGTTAATTAACGATTGACATAATTAACGAAATCGTTAATAATAAGTTCAGAACCACAAATCGGCGTATGTGACTGGCTATCAGGTGTGGGGAAAACGTTCCGAAAGGAGGGGGGATCACAAGACGGTGCATGAATCGGCAGACATCTTCTCGGCCATTGCCGATCCGACGAGAAGGAGCATCCTCGAAGTGCTCGCGACCCATGAAGCGTTGGCGGCTTCCGACATCTACGATCGCTATCCGGTAAGTCCGCAAGCCATTTCAAGACATCTGAAGATTCTGCGCGAAGCGCAATTGGTCATTGTCGAGAAGAGAGCGCAACAACGCATCTACCGCATCAACCCTGCGGCCTTCTCGGAGCTGGAGGACTGGACCGCGGGCTTGAGGAAACGTTGGAACCAGCGTTTGGATGCGTTGGAGAAAGTGTTGGATGAAGAATGGAACAACACGCGAGGAATGAAGGATTGGAGGGAAAAGACGATGCAGACAGATCGGCTGACGGAGTTAACCATGACCCGAATCTTCAAGCAACCGCGCGAATTCGTTTTCAGAGGCTGGACGGATCCGAGGCTTTTTGCAAAATGGTGGGGGCCGGAAATGTTTTCGAATTCCGCTTGCGAGCTGGATGTTCGTCCGGGCGGAGCGATTCGTCTGGATATGATAGCGCCCGACGGCACCGTCTATCCGTTCAGGGGCGTCTATGACGAGATTGCGGAACCGGAAAAGCTGGTGTTTACGGGAGGTTCGTTTTTGGACGAAGCGGGTCATCCGCAGCTCGAATCCCGGACGACCGTGCTGTTCGACGATGTCGACGGCCAGACGAAACTCACCGTCCATACCGTGATCACCAAAGCGGTTCCCGGACTGGAACAGCCGCTCTCCGGCATGCAAGAAGGCTGGATGACAAGTCTGGAACGGTTGGAACGGGTATTGGCCCAATATTCTAATGAAACACTCGGGAGGTAATAATCAATGAACACGGTCATTTCCAAAGACGGGACAAAGATCGTTTACGATCGTTCGGGTTCCGGAGAAGCGCTCATTTTGATATACGGCGCGCTCGGCTATCGCTCGTTCCCCTTGCAACAGCGTCTGGTCGAGCTGCTGTCCGCGAATTTCACCGTGATCAGTTACGACCGCCGCGGCCGTGGCGACAGCGGCGATACGCAGCCTTATGCCGTCGAACGTGAAATCGAGGATCTCGAAGCGTTGATCGATGCCGCGGGCGGCAGCGCATACGTGTACGGGGTGTCGTCCGGCGCAATTCTCGCCCTCGAAGCCGCCGAACGGTTGTCGGACAGCATTCCCAAACTGGCCTTGTACGAACCGCCGCTTATTCTGGACGGCAGCCGTCCGCCGCTTCCGCAGGATTATGTCGAACAGTTGAACGCGGCAATTGCATCCGGACGGCGGGACCAAGCGCTGGAAATTTTCATGACGCAGGCTCTGCTCATTCCGGCCGAATATTTGGCGCCCATGAAGAGCAGCCCGATGTGGAACGACTTCCTGGCCGTGGCGCATACGCTTGCTTATGACGGCATGGTCTCCAGGGACGTGATGGCCGGCAAGCCGCTGCCCCCGGGCAAATGGTCTCGCGTCGCGTCATCCACGGTCATCATGACCGGCGAACTGAGCGAGCCTTTCTTCCATGAAGCCGCGAAGAAGCTGGCTGAACAGCTTCCGAACGGGAAATGCCAAACGTTGCCGGGCCAAGGTCATGACGTCGCTCCTGACGCGGTTGCCCCCGCATTGGTCGAGTTTTTCTCGCGTCAAGGTTGAAGGAAAGTTTCACGGCGGGAGGAGATCGCGATGGTAAGAAACATCGCCGCCAAACTTGCTGTTGCGTCGATGGGGCTGTTTTTGCTGATCTTGCTGAGTTTGCACCTGCTGGAACCGGAATTTGACCCCACATGGCGCTTTATTAGCGAGTATGCGCTTGGCAAGTACGGTTGGCTCATGAATCTGGACTTCTTTCTCGCTGCTCTGGGCAGCTTGAGTTTCATGATCGCGGCATGGGAAGAGACCAAATCCGCAACAGGCCGCATCGGGCAGGTTCTGCTTGGGATCAGCGCGTTGGGGATGGCGATTGCGGCCATGTTTACCACGGATCCCATCACGATGCCTGCCGGCGAAATGACCGAAAGCGGCAGAATGCACGCCCTGGGAGGGCAACTGAACCTGACGCCGCTCGCGGTCCTGTTTCTGACGCTCAGCATCCACAAACACAAAGGATGGAAGCAGGTTCGCCTACCCATGCACATAACGGCTATCCTGACCTTGCTCATCATGCTGGCTTTTGCCGTTTCGGTTGGCGCTGCCCGGGGAGAGTTCGGCCCCGGTGTATACGCCGGATTATGGGGAAGGCTGCTGATGGTCGGATTTGGTTTGTGGATACTCATTGCCGGTTATCACATGCTGCGCCTGCAACAATCGAAGGAACTCGCAAAAGGTTGAATGCCCATGAGAACGCCCGACTCGCGGCGTTCTCTTTTCATTTTGCCAGGCAGGCGATCAAACAGCCGGCAGACCGATTTTTGCGGCCCGCGAAAATCACGCCGACCGCTTGATTCACGTTTCCTGGAGGGGAGGAAAGCCGGGATTTTTGTCGAATTTGGTACACAGAGAAGTACGCCATTTCTTGGATTTGGCTGAGCGGATCGGAGCATCGGGAGTTTGGGAAGTACTTCTCCTTTTTGTTTTTATAGCCCCTTTAGCCCGGTAGCCGCAACAGACCTGGTTGGCGAAATCTGAAAGAGGGACTGTGAATCTTCATGAGGACAATCTTCAAATTCTTCGGGCCAGTTTGTTCGGTGATGCTGCTGGTTGCCTTGTGGCCTGCCGATGCGCATGGCGAAGACCGATCCTGTGAAATCACGAATGTTGAAATTCGCGCCCGCATCGACCGGGACGGCAACATGCACGTCACGGAATACGACACGTATCGATTCAGCGGACATTTCAACGGAATTCTGGTATACCTCAATACCCTCAAATCGGACGGGATCGAGAACTTTGAAGTTTATGAAGTGATCGACCGTCAGGAAAAGGCGCTCGAATATGACGTCACGACATCGGGCACCGTCAACGAATACAAAGTCTATTCGCAGTCCGAGAATGAAACCAAAGTTTTCAAACTGACGTACATCTACAAAAATGTCGTGCAGGTGTACGAGGACATCGCCTAATTCTATTGGAAATTCTTCGACGAGACGTATCCGACGGCGATCGACGCGGTGGCCATTGATGTTGAGTTGCCGGGTGATCCGGGGAGAAATCAGGTCTGGCATTTCGGACACGGAACCGTCGGTACTGTCGAACGTACGGAGAATCATACCATTCGATGCGAAGTGAAATCGTTTCAGAAAAGCCGGTTTCTGGAGGCGCGGGTTTTGTTCCCCGCCTGGCTGGTTCCCGGCAGCAAGAAGATCAAACAGGAGCCCATGTTGGAGAAGATCCTTGCCGAGGAAGCAGAGTGGGCGAGGACCGGCAAACCGCCCGTCGAGGACAAGGCTTTGATTACAGCTTGATCGGCGGTCTGTTCTTGCTGCTCGCGAATCTGGCTTGGGGAATCACGGTCGTCCGCAAATACAACAGACGTTTTCCCGCGGATTGGAAGGGGCAATATTACCGCGAACTTCCCAGCGACGCCACCCCCGCGGTCGTCAGCTATTTGATGGATTTCAAGATTGAACCGCGGGATCTGGTGGCGACGCTGACCGATCTCGTTCGGAAGAAGCATGTCACCGTCGAGGAGCGGAAGGATCCGAAAGGCCGGAAAAAGCCGGATTATATTTTCCGGCTGAACCAGAAAAACCGGGAGGAACTGCGGCCTCATGAACAATCGCTGGTGGCATGGTTTTTCGATGAACTGGGGAAAGACGGAACCCTCAGGCTTTCCAAACTGAAAGAATACTCAAATGATTACGCAAATGCGAAAGCGTTCAGGGAACGGTTTGTAAAATGGCAGAACGAGGTCAAGGACACGGCCGAGGAACTTGGCTACGTTCTGGTGCGGAAGAAGACGGTCAACACCTGTATGCTCCTGGCCACCGTCCTCCAGATTGTCCTCATCTTCTGGCTTCTTCCGGAGAGCTGGTACTGGACATTTCTCTGTGCGCTTCCCTTGCCTTTCTTCAAACCGAAAAGGCAGCGAAGAACCACGCTCGGGAACAACGAGTACAGGAAATGGAACGCGTTCAAGCGATTCTTGCGCGACTATTCGCAGATTGCGTCCAAAGAACCGCTGGCCGTCTACTTGTGGCAGCATTATCTCGTATACGCCATCCCGTTGGGCGAAGCCAAGAAGATGGAAAGCATCGGCCGCATTCAGATCAGGGGCGAGGACGCGGCCTTGTTCCTGCAAACCAGTTCGTTCTGGGACGGTTACGATGAATGGACCACTTCCATTAAAGGCACGATTGACAGCGGGAAAGAACCCTGGTTTGATTTGGGCGATTTTCCTGGAGGCTTCTCGTCCGGAGGAGGAGGCGGCGGTGGCGGCGGCCGCGGCGCTTTCTAGTCCTTGAAGGATGGATGAGGTACATCATATGAATCATGCGGAGGAGGAACAGGTACGGAAACTTACATCATTATCGGGATTGTGGCAATTGTGATTCTGTGGCTTGCATTCACGTACAACAAACTGATCATGCTGCGCAACCGGGTCCGCAACAGTTGGTCTCAGGTGGATGTCGTCATGAAAAACCGGTTCGACCTCATCCCCAATTTGCTGGAGACGGTCAAAGGGTATGCCGACTTCGAGAAATCCACGTTGAATCAATTGACGGAGCTCAGAACCCGGTACGCATCGGCGGAGTCCGTTCCTGAAAAAGTCGAAGCCGGCGCGCAAATGTCGAACCTGTTCCGTCAACTGATGGTCAGCTTCGAGAACTACCCCGATTTGAAAGCAAGCGAGAACTTCCTGTACCTCAAGGAGCAGCTCAGCGAAGTGGAGGACAAAATCCGGTACGCCAGACAGTTCTACAACGACTCCGTGGAGCCGTACAATACCGCCGTCATGAGCTTTCCGGCGAATCTCCTGGCCGGCATGTTCGGTTTCAGGGAAGAGACCTTCTTCAATATCGACGAGACGGAAAAAGCCGTCCCGCAGATCAGGTTCTGAACGTGTTCACAAGGAAATCGGGATTGCGGATGGAAGAAGACCCTTCCGGCAGGATCGTGTCCGCCGGAAGGGTCCTTTTCAATCAGATATTGGCCAGATATTCGATGAGTCTGATGAAGATGGCCGCGGCTTCGGCGCGGGTGGCGATTCCCTTGGGGTCAAAGCGGTTGTCGCCGTTGCCGGTTACGACGTCGATGCCTTGCAGCGCCCGAACGGCCTCCAACGCCCACGGACTGATCTTGCTGTCATCCGCGAATGACCCGCCCTGACTTTGCGGAATCTCGATGCCTTTGTATTGCAGGTATTTGTACAGGATCACGATCATTTGCTCGCGTGTAATCGGGGCGTCGGGATCGAACCGATCCTCGCTTGTACCGCTCACGATGCCGGTCTCGGACGCCCATCCGATCGCCGCCGTGAACCACTTGCCGATCGCCACGTCGCGGAAACGGGTGTTCCTGTAACCGGAACGGTCCACGTTTTCCAGGTTGGCCAGCACTTGCACGAACATGGCGCGCGTCATCGGGGTACCCGGCGAGAACGATGTGCGCGCTGTGCCGTCGAACAGCCCGAACGTGTAAGCGGCGTTGATGTAGCGCGAGTACCAGGCGTTGCCGGGTACATCCCGGAACGGAAGGGTTGACGACGCGGTGAAGCCCAGCGCGGCGTCTTCATCGAGTACCAGCTCCGCGCCTTCCCGGATGCTCAGCGACAAGCCGTTTTCGTAGCTGATCCTCGCGCCGCCCGATCCGATCACGACCTTTCCGTCTGCGTCAATCGTTGTGCCAGCCGGCACACGAATCCGGATTCCGCTCCGGGTCACGATTTCGCCGCCGCCCGGGAGGGTCGTGTTGCCGTTCTCATCCGTGACCGCAGGCTGGCCGGCCGGCGTGTTCAGGGTGTAGGGCTGTTGCGGCGAGCCGGTTTCGGTGTCCTCCTTTTTGTCAGTATTGCTGCCAGGATTGACAATGACGGGGATATACGAGCTCTTCGGCGTCGCCGTCACGCTTGCCGCCGCGCTGTCGCCCTTCTCGTTGACCGCGACAACCTTGAAGGTGTACGCCACGCCGTTGGTCAATCCCGTAAAGGTATACTCGAACGTTGACGCATCCACCGTAACCGGCGTCTCGTCGCCGTACCAGACTTTGTAGCCGGTTATCGCTTTGCCGCCGTCGCTCGCCGGAGCCGTCCATTTCAACGTGACCTTTCCGTCGCCGGCCGTGGCGGTCAAATTGCTCGGAGCGTCAGGTACGCCCGGCTTGCGCTGCGAGAACATCCAATCGAACACGTCCGTATAGTCATTGTTCCAGGCCGGCAAGTTGGGGGACTGGATAATCGGCGCCATGCTCCAGGTCTCTCCGGTGAACGGATTGTCCATCGTGATCCGGTTGTACAGCACCGCCGCTTCGACTTCGTGCGCGATATAGTCAAGCAGTGGCGGATCTTTGTACGGATTCGGTCTTTGACTCGGCTGGTCATATTGATTGTAGGGCCAGGTCAGCGCCTCGTTGCTGTCAAAACGGGAGGCCCTGGCGTTGGTCAGGTTCCCGATATCGTTCAGCATGTTGTCGACGTTGCTTGCGCCGCTGTCATACGTGTTGACGAACAACCAGTAGGCCAGATCCCGGTTTTCGGCCGCCGTCGGCCAGCCGGATGAAATGCCCATGGGTGCGGCCGCCGCGAAGAAGCCGGGGTAGGTGTTGATCAGGTTGGTCGTGACACCTCCGCCCATGGAGAAGCCGGCCACATAGATGCGGTTGGGATCGGCCAGCCCGCGGTCAATCAAGTCGTCGATGATCGCCTTGATGCTTGCCGCTTGCGGAGCATTGCCGCCGCTGTAGGAAATGTTCAGAATATGGCTCGCGTATTTGCCGGGATTCTC